>JAEEGL014453180.1_pt1 | contig 13560 bp, 13 predicted proteins | sample 9134231 | NCBI WGS metagenome assembly JAEEGL01 (sample SAMN16246548, study PRJNA631951) | gut metagenome | biome: gut microbiome; feature: rumen; material: fiber-attached | host: Bos | place: Iran: Karaj | collected 2018-10
CGTCTCTCTTCTGAATATGTCCTTTACGTGGCACGTTACTTCCCTCCTTAATAATAGTATTAGATCATAGGTACTCGCACCAGATTTTTCTTTCAACCTTCTTTATACTTTATAAAAATGTGAAAACTAATCCGGTACTTTTAAATCTCAGTGTTACTTCGCTGCCTTCGGCCGCTTCGCTCCATACTTGGAACGTGCCTGCTTACGGTCAGCTACACCGGCTGTATCGAGCGTTCCGCGGATGATGTGATAACGGGTACCCGGAAGGTCCTTAACACGTCCGCCACGAATCATAACCACACTATGCTCCTGAAGGTTGTGTCCTTCGCCCGGAATATAGCTGGTCACCTCGATGCCGTTGGAAAGACGCACTCTGGCGATCTTACGGAGTGCGGAATTCGGTTTCTTCGGTGTCGCGGTACGCACTACGGTACATACGCCACGCTTCTGCGGTGAGCTGGCCTTGACCGGCTTCTTCTTCAACGAGTTGAAGGTCGACTGCAGAGCCGGAGAATTCGATTTCTTAGCAACCGATTTTCTTCCCTGCTTTACGAGCTGATTAAAAGTTGGCATTAATTTTCACCTCCTGTTCTTGTATTTGTCGCTGTTTTCGACGCGCACTAAAAAAGAACGCCTAAAAAACAGACGCTCAATCATTTTAACGTAGTTTTTAGGCGTTGTCAATAGTTTTTTGAGCGATAAGGCGTGAAATTTATCGCTCACTTAAGATATTTCATCGGGTTAAAGTGAAGAAGCCAGGTCAGGGCCGGACTTTCCTTAACGTAGTGCGTGACATTTTTGCACCATTCGACCTCCGTGAAAGAGCTGATCAAAACCAGCGCCACCCAGACGGCAACCACACCGAATATCATTCCGACCAGGGCACCGGCCACACGGTTGATCGTCTTTAGGACCGGGATGCGATCGACGATATGCAGCACCTTCGCGATCACAGAGAGCAGCACCAACGCCAGGATCAGTGCGACAAGCAACGCAACGCCTTCCTTAACGCCCGGCTGCAAAGGCAGGATCGCATATAGGATTGGCGTCAGCACGATCGTCAGCACGATGGCCGCAACAAAACGGATCAGACCGTACAGCTTGAGCAAAAGACCACGTCGCCAGCCATCTGCCGCTGATATGATGATGATCAAAAGAACGATTACTTCTATTATAATAGTCATGATTATTCTCTACCTCTATTCTCCTCAACTCTATTTCTGTTTCGGGGCACTCCCATCCCGCTTCGGCATGGTGGTGCGTTTTACCGTGTCTTCATCCGGATCTTACGGATGGCGTTGTGATCGACAAGAATGTACTCGATCGACTTCCCGCCGGGGAACACACCGGTAATCTCCGTATCAAAATCACTTGAAAACTTCGGATCACCATTGATCCGCATGATATCGACGTGGTGGCCGCTGTAAAAATACAGTTCTTCGCCGTATATCCTGAATTCAGAATACTCGTAGTCGATCGGGCACTCCAGCACCGGCTCCCCATTCGGAGTGAAAACTTCAAGTTCCTTCTTTTTCAGGGAATCATCAGCCGTCACGACTGAGATATACGTCTCACTCTCCGCCATACTGAGTATCGTCCTCTTGAAGGTCTGCTGAAGCGTCGCCTTCGGGCGCTTCATATCCGAGAAGACATCAAATCCCGTCTCCCGGTAGATGACGACACGTTCGTTGTCGAGAAAGCTGATCCGTGAAACCATCTCCGTATTGTATTCATGGCCTCCCACGAGGAGGTTTTTATCCTGGCCGATGTCCGAGAAGTTGTAGAAGTTCACACGCCACTTCGCTTCGGTTCCGTCCACGATCATATACGCGACCACAAGTGAGGTTCCGTCCGGTGAGATGTCAAAGTCGAGAGGATAGCCCTCTTCACTGACATTGGACGGTATCTCAACCAGAAGCTTTGTCGCGTTGGCTGCCGGATTGTACACCTTGAGGGTATTGGAATCCGTGTCCTGCTCGAGGACAGCTGCCAGCCCCTGGGCAGACACCTTGGCTCGCACGATCGGGTAGGTCGTCTCCATCCCGACGCCCTCATCCTTTCCATTATATATATGAAAGGAATTGCCTCCGACATCAGCAGCAAGCACCTGTTCGCCGCAGGTATCCACCTGCGCCTGCTTCATTTCGAAACCGCCGTTCCACAGGGTTTTCCCCTTGGTATCCACTAGACTGATACCGCTTCCGGAGTATTTTAGAAGATTTTTCTGAAAATATTGATATGATACATTATTGGAATCACTACGCTCCACCTCGGAAACAGTCTGGTAATGAGTGTAGCATTGATTGTTATAAAAATACGAAAAAAGCAACAATCCTCCGACTCCAAAGAGAATGATCGCACTCGTCAGAATCCAGAGGATGATATAACTCCGCTTTTCTTTTTCATCTACCGGTAATACCACGTCTTGTTTCCTCTCTCTACCGCCTCATCTATCATAGATCCGTCCTGCCCTCCAGGGCACGGAACAGTGTCATCTCATCTACATACTCAAGCGCTCCGCCCACCGGAACACCGCTTGCGATACGGGTCACCCGTATCCCGGCCTGCTTGACATACTTGCTGATCCATAGCGCCGTCGCTTCGCCCTCCACAGTGGAGTTCGTAGCCACGATAACCTCTTCGACATCTTCTCTGGCCAGTCTCTGCAAGAGTTCCTTCAGCTTAAGATTCTCCGGTTGAACACCGATCATCGGATTGACGGCTCCGTGAAGCACATGATAAACGCCCTCATACTGACCGGTCTTCTCATAGGCTACCAGATCCGAAGGTTCCTCCACCACCATGATCACCTTGTGATCTCTCTTGGGATTTCCGCATACCTGGCAGACTTCTCCGTCCGAAAGGTTAAAGCACTCCTTGCACAGGCGCGTCTTCTGCTTGGCTGTCAGAATCGTATCCGTCAGCCTCGTCACCCTCTCCTCCGGCATCTCAAGAATATGAAACGCAAGTCTCCCCGCAGACTTCGGTCCGATCCCGGGGAGCGCTGCCAACTCCTCGATCAGATGATTGATCGAGTCACTGTAGTAATTGATCAAAACGGAAATCCTCCCAGATTCATACCACCGGTAAGCGCCTCCATCGACTTGGAACTATCCTCATCGATCTGACGGGACACCTCATTTACCGCTGCCACGATGAGATCCTCCAGCATCTCGATATCATCCGGATCCACGACCTCCTCCGACAGCTTAACGGAAAGAACTTCTCTCTTTCCGGACATTTTTACCGTCACGGCACCGCCACCCACGCTGGCTTCATACTCCTTTTCTTCCATTTCCTTCTGGTTTTCTTCCATCTGACGCTGCATGCGCTGTGCCTGCTTCATCAGATTGTTCATGTTTCCGGGCATTCCTCCGCCGCCCGGGAATCCTCCGCCTCTTCTAGCCATCTAATCTTCCTCCTCGATTGGTATATTTTTAAACATCTCCCGCAGATCCTCGATCGCGACACGCTCACGGGCATCCGAGATATCCTTTACCACAAGTCGTACCTGCTTGCCCGTCGCCTCACCGATGATCTCCTGCAGGGTCTCAAGATTTTCCTTATAATCACGAAAATACCGCAATGCCACCGGCTCACGGAACCCGAGCACCAGAGCACCGGAATCATCAACCGTGAGGACCACACCTTCCAGGTTGACACCGATCATGCCATGCCCCTTCGCGAGGACTGTCTGCTCAACATGCTTCCACTGCGACGCGATCTCCTTCACTTCCTCCGGCACCGCTTCCGGCAGTACCTTCTTCGGCGCAGGTGGAGGTGTCGTCACCGCTGCTCCTTCTGCAGCCACAGGCGCGGCCGCCGGAGCCGCCGTCGCGTACACACCGGCCTCCAGGCGATCCTGAAGTTTCTCCAGGTCGCGTTCCATCCCCTTCATCCGGTCAACAAGCGAATCGTAATCCCGCTCCATCTGTGGATGACAAAGCCGAACCAAAGCGATCTCAAATTCGACACGTCGGTTGGCACTATGCCGCATATCAGCCACCAGCCGGCTCATCACATGGATATACCGGATGATCTGCTCCTCCTCGAGCTTCGAAGCATAACCGCGCAGAATGTCAATGTTTTCATCGGACAAATCTATGAGTTGTTCGACATCTTTTGCGGACTTGACCATCAGCAGGTTTCGAAGGTACCATATGTACTCCTTCGCAAACTGGGTGAGATCCCGTCCGCCGGAAACCAGTTCATCCACGGTTCCAACTACCCGTGTTACTTCGCCCTCGATCATAGCCTGCGTCATCGTGTGATATACCGTCTGATCGACGCTTCCCACCACATTTAATACCTTGTCAAAGGTCAGTTCTTCCTTAAAATAATACGAGATGCATTCCTCGAGAAGACTGAGCGCATCTCTGAGAGCCCCGTCCGCCACGCGGGCGATATAATTCAACGCGCGGGCTTCCGCCTTTACGCCCTCCTTGTCCAGGAGCTCCTGCAGACGATCCGTGATCGTCTGTACCGAAATACGTTTGAAATCATACCGCTGACAACGCGACTGGATCGTCGGGATGATCTTCTGCGGATCTGTGGTTGCCAGGATGAAGGTCAGATAGGAAGGCGGTTCTTCCAATGTCTTCAGAAGCGCGTTAAACGCATTCTCCGTCAACATATGCGCCTCGTCGATGATGTAGACCTTTCGTCCACCGTCAATCGGCGCGTAACCGACCTCGTCCACAATCTGCCGCACATCCGCCACACCGTTGTTGGAGGCACCGTCGATCTCAACCACATTCATCGACGAGCCATCCTCGATGGACTGACAGCGACTGCATTCCCCGCAGGGGCCGTCCTCCGTCAGATTCTCGCAGTTCATCGCCTTGGCCAGGATCTTGGCCACCGTTGTTTTTCCGGTACCTCTTGTCCCACAAAACAGATAGGCATGTCCGACACGATCGGCCTGCAGCTGATTTTTCAGTGTGGTGACGATCGCCTCCTGCCCCTTTACATCGGAAAAGGTCTTCGGTCTGTATTTACGATAAAGTGCCTGATACGCCATAATCAGTCTCCAAAGGAGATTCCCAGACTCTTCGTCTGACGAATAATCTCCGAATCCGGCTCAACCATCTTAAGCTTCCCTGCCACTTCCTCCAACGGTACAGGGACGATGTGGTCTCCGTCAAAGGCTACCATATATCCGAATTTTTCTTTCAGTATCAGCTCAGCCGCCGCTGCTCCCAGACGGCTTGAGATCACGCGGTCATACGCGCACGGGCTTCCGCCTCGCTGGGTATGCCCCGGTACGGTGATACGGATCTCCTGGCCGGTACGTTCCTCGATCTGCGCTCCGATCTTGTAGGATACGCTCGGGTACGGGTTGTCCTTCAAAAGCTGCTTGCGCTCCTTTTTCGTGAGCTTAGCGTCCTCCTTAGAGATGGCGCCCTCCGCAACAGCAAGGATTGAAAACCGCTTGCCGTCCTTCGTTCTCTTCTCGATCGCGCCGATCACTTTGTCAATATCATAAGGGATCTCCGGAATCAGGATCACGTCCGCCCCACCGGCAATTCCTGCATAAAGCGTCATCCAGCCCACCTTATGTCCCATCACTTCAACGATAAATACACGACCATGTGAAAATGCCGTCGTATGGATACAGTCAATCGCGTTGGTCGCCACCTCGATCGCCGAATGGAAGCCGAAGGTCAGATCGGTTCCCCAGATATCGTTGTCGATCGTTTTCGGAAGTCCGACGACATTCAGTCCCTCCTCACGAAGCATGTTGGCGCTTTTCTGTGTGCCGTTTCCGCCGAGGATAACCAGACAGTCGAGTTTGAGCTTGTGATAGGTGTCCACCATCGCCTTAACCTTGTCCATCCCGTTTTCATCGGGTTTGCGCATATTTTTAAAGGGCTGCCTCGAAGAACCGAGGATCGTGCCGCCTTCCGTCAGTATACCTGAAAAATCGCGCTGCGTCATCTCCTTGTAGTTGCCGTACATCAATCCTTTATACCCCTCAAGGATTCCTATGATCTGCGTCTTCGGATCTGCGTTGTACAGCGCTTTTGCCACGCCGCGCATCGTCGCGTTCAGTGCCTGGCAGTCTCCTCCACTGGTCAAAAATGCCACTCTCTTCATATGCCGTACCTCCTTCCGGTCGCACCCCGCAACCTTTCCTATTATAACACGTTTTCCGACATCACGCAAGCAAAACACATACGGAAGCCCCACGGACAATGTGCGGAGCCCCTCGAAAACCTCGAAAAAATGGTTGACATATCCCATTATTCCATGTATAATGGTGTTCCGTGATGTATATTATTCCTTGCTCTTCCCGTTGAGGAAGGGCCAGAGACCAAAAGGAGGTGCGAACAGCTATGAAAAAGTATGAATTAGCTCTGGTTGTTAGTGCTAAAGTTGAAGATGAAGTGCGCACGGCTACTGTAGAGAAAGCCAAGGAAGCGATCACCTCACTCGGCGGACAGATCACGAACGTCGATGATTGGGGAAAGAAGCAGCTTGCGTATGAGATCCAGAAGATGAACGAAGGATTCTATTACTTCATCCAGTTCGATGCTGAAACCACAATGCCTGGTGAGCTCGAGCAGAAACTTCGCATTATGGACAACGTGCTGAGATACTTGTGTGTCAAAGCCGAAGAAGATTGAGCATAATAATGTGAGCTCCGGCACTTCAACCGGACAACCGTTGAATGAAAGGAGTCTGTTATGAACAAAGTTATATTGATGGGTAACCTTACCCGCGACCCCGAGATCAGTTATTCTCAGGGATCCAACACGGCGTTTGCACGTTTTTCCATCGCCGTAAACCGCCGTTTCCAGAGAGACGGTGAGGACAACGCTGATTTTTTCAATTGTACCGCATTCGGTAAGACAGCAGAATTTGTGGAAAAATATTTTCACAAAGGATCACGGATGCTGCTTAGCGGACGGGTAGAAAACGATAACTATACCAACAAGAACGGAGAGAAGGTTTACAGCGTACGCATCATCGCTGAGGAGATCGAGTTCGCCGAGCGTAAGGCTGCAGCGGATTCCTTCGTAGGTGGCGGTGGCTATACCGCTCCTTCCGGTGGCTCCAATCCGATGCCGGCTCCTGAAGCCCCGGCTGATGACGATGATTTTGTCAAGATCGACACTTCAGCCACCGGTGATTTACCTTTCTTCGACAAGAAATGATTTAGGAGGATTCTATTATGGCATTTCAGAAAGAGCGTAGCGACTCGGCCGGACGCCGTCGCGCACCGCGTAGAAGAAAAAAGGTTTGCGCTTTTTGTGCTGACAAAGAGTTCAAGTATGTAGATTACAAAGATACTGCCAAGCTGAAGAGATTCTTATCCGAGAGAGGAAAGATCCTTCCGCGTCGTGTGACAGGAACTTGCGCAAAGCATCAGCGCGCGTTGACAGCAGCAATCAAGCGTGCTCGTCACGTGGCACTTATGCCATACACAGTTGAGTAAACTCTATAAGCGCTTATTCAAGAGCAAATAATAAAATTCACCGGGATATCAGCATCCCGGTGAATTTTTATTTGCTCTTATATGCTAGATTAAAGACAGAACACCAACTCTTAGGAAGGCACTCCACGCGCCACATGTGACAAGCACACACTGGATACTGCTGTGAAGACGCGCTACAAAAGGAATCCGAGCCGGCTTTTAGAGCCTCACGCTACTCGCTCGTCTTATGCACCTTATGTAACGGCAGATAGTCGATCAACATCTGCTTGAGATCCGACTGGCGAATGGGCTTGGTCAGATAATCCGTGAACCCTTCGCGCAGGTAGTTTTCCTTGGCCCCCGCGACCACATTGGCCGTCAGCATGATAACCGGTGTTTCCTCATTCGGATCATCCTGACGCTCGCGCATATGGTGAAGCGTCTCAATTCCATCCATCTCCGGCATACGATGATCGAGAAAGATCAGATCGAAGCCGGTATTTTTCGTCATATCCAAACATTCCTGTCCACCCGGAGCCGTTTCAATACGGATCTGGGTATCCTTCAGGAGATTTTTCACTACCTTAAGGTTCGTCTCGACATCATCCACCACGAGGATTCGTGCCTCCGGTGCCGTAAAGCTCGTACTCTTCTGGATGATCTCCTCATCCATGGACGAAGCGTGCGGAACAAACTTGCCCATACCTCGCTCCGAGACGATCTTCTGTGGGAACTCGATAAAGAACTCTGAACCTTCTCCATACGTACTTTTCACCCAGATACGGCCACCCATCAGCTCTACGAGCTGCTTGGAGATAACCAGACCGAGACCGGTTCCCTCGATATTCCGGTTGCGCTTCTCATCGACACGGCGGAACGACTGGAACAGCTTTTCCTGATCCTCCGGGCGTATTCCGATGCCGGTGTCGGCCACGGAAATCCGGATCATCGCAGTTTCAATACTCGTCTTACGCCAATGAAGTTTCAGCGTGATCGATCCCTCACTTGTGTACTTGACCGCATTCGTCAGAAGGTTCGTGATCACCTGACGGATACGCGTCTCATCTCCGAAGAGCTGCTCCGGAACAGCGGGATCCGCCTCAACACGCATCTCGACATTGTTCTCCTCGGCACGCTTCGCGATCAGGTTGTAGCTGTCTGTCAGCAAAAATGCCGTCCAGTACTTCACCGGCTGAAGATCAACGCGTCCGGACTCGATCTTCGAGAAATCAAGAATATCATTGATCAGACCGAGCAGCGTCTTACTTGCCCCCTTAATATCATTCGCGTACGTCTTGACACTCTCCTCTGAGCTTTCCTTCAGAACCATCTCGTTCAGACCGATGATCGCGTTCAGCGGCGTACGGATCTCATGTGACATATTGGCCAGGAATTCCTCCTGCATCTTGTTCGCCTGGATTGCCTCCATGCGCTCGTTTTCCGCGATGATGGAATTCCTCAGAAGACGGACCACGGCCATGACAAGCAGGAACATAAAGCCCACGCAGAGTGGAATGCCGCCAAAGTACATCGGCTGCGAGAGGTATAGAATAATCTGAAATACACCCGCCGCGCAGACGCCGGCCAATCCGATCGCAATCTGCGTATAGGTTTGGATCAGCTTTTTATGGAAATCCCACGCCACGGTAAGTACAAACGACAGCACCGTCACGCCAAGCACGGCAAACATCGCATAGATCGTGTAGATAAAGTCCATCACATGTGTCAGCTGCAGCACGGAACAAAATACCGTATCAACGACTGCCAGCACGGAAAGCACACGATAAATCTTGTGATACCTGTGCAACTGAACCTGATCCACATAGATCAAAAACGGTAACGGCATGACCATCAGCGCGAAATACGTCATATTCGATATAGCGGAAATACTGGGCCACATAACCTGACGGAACGCCGACTGCGCAACCTGCCATATACCGGCTAACAGCACTCCGAAGCCGAGATACATCAGATCGCCCTTTTTGTCGTTTCGCTTGTACACAAAACGAAGCACCAGACTGACGATAATACCCATCAACGAAAGCAGGAAAAGGATCATTCCGAGGAATAGTTCAACGCCTCCCTGCTTGATCAGTTCCCACCAGATTCCCGCCTGGCTTCCGTAGTACATATCCTTGACCAGGCCGGAATACGGCGAATTGGTCACATATTCGATCGCCAGTGTTTTTCCTTCATCGTTCGGACGAAAGCGCGCGAACACATAGCACGACGGACTGGTTTCTCCGAACAGACGAAACTCCTCGGTCGAGTAACTCGTCCTCAGCTCATCCTCTACGTAAATCTTGACATCCTGACGCGAAGACTTCGCACACAGGTATCCGTATTCAATGAGTTTTTCCGGAATCTTGGTCTCAATCCGTACCAACTCACCCCTCTCTGCATCCAATCTGCCCGGGACTTCCACAGGCTTACGCGTACCGTCGTCCCACACCCTGGTCCACTGCGGCGTGAACTCCTCGCAGGTATAATCGCTTCGATCCACATCCTCAGGAAAAACCAGTTCGGACACAACAAGGCCAACCAACCCCGTCACCACAAACACGATCATCAGGATCTTGATCACCGCAAAGGGGTGTGGCTCTCTAACCTTGGATTCTTTCTCTTCTTGGTTTTCTTTCATCATTTACCTATATTCTCTCATTCTAAAAACAGACACGTCCCGGGGAATATCCCCGGGACAAGTGCAAAATCAATCATTCAATGGAATCTCATGAATCCAGCCTTCCGGCGCCTCGATATGTCCCATCTGGATACCGGTCAGTGTCTCATAAAGCTTCTTCGTGATCGGTCCCATCTCGTCCATACCGCTCGGGAAGCAGATTTCCTTGCCGTGATCGTCAATCTTGCCGACCGGAGAAATAACCGCTGCCGTACCGCACAGACCGCACTCCGCAAACTCCTTAACCTCCTCGAATGGAACCACACGGGTCTCCGCCTTGAGGCCGAGATATTTTTCCGCTACATACATAAGAGAACGTCTCGTGATCGACGGAAGGATACTGTTGGATTTCGGCGTAACGACGGTGTTGTCCTTCGTTACGAACAGGAAGTTTGCGCCACCCGTCTCCTCAACATTCGTGCGTGTAGCCGCATCAAGATACATGTTTTCATCAAAGCCCTTCTCATGCGCGTCTACGATAGCATGCAGACTCATCGCATAGTTCAGACCAGCCTTAATATGTCCGGTTCCGTGAGGGGCCGCACGGTCAAAATCGCATACGCGGATCGTGATTGGCTTCGCTCCCCCCTTGAAGTAAGGGCCTACCGGTGTACAAAACAGACGGAACTGATATTCATCCGCCGGCTTAACGCCGATAACCGGGCCACTGGCATACATATACGGACGCAGATAGAGAGTAGCACCTGATCCATAGGGCGGGACATAATCTGCGTTGGCCGCTACCACCTTGTTCACCGCATCGATAAAACGATCTGCCGGGAACGGCGGCATCTCAAGACGCTTCGTCGTGTCGATCATACGCTCCGCGTTCAGATCCGGGCGGAACGTCACGATACGCCCATCCTCTGTCGTGTAAGCCTTGAGTCCTTCAAAACAGCTCTGGGAATACTGAAGCACGCCGGCACACTCGCTCATCGTGACCGTATCGTCCTCGGTCATCTGACCGTCATCCCACTTACCATCCTTGAAATTCGACACATAACGGGCTCTGGTTTTCTGATAAGCAAACCCGATGTTGTGCCAATCGATATTCTGCTTCTCCATTCTGATTCCTTCTTTCTTTATTAATATTGTAAAACAATACCTATAATATACATCATTTTTCATAAAAAAACAAGGACAAGTTGAAAACAGGACGATTTTATGGTATGATACTTCCGAAAGGAGACTACCTGACCATGAAAAAAGCATTATTCGTCCTGCTTCTTTTGCTGGGATGTGCAGGCACTGCCTTTGGCGGCTACTGGCTGGCGGTTCACAAACTGACCGCACCTACCGAGCAGGTTACGGTGGCGTCACCCGCTGCCAACCCTCCGGTAACCTCCGGGCCGGCGGTCTCACCTGCATCCGGCGGAAGCGCTGCAGTGGACGATTCCTTAGATCCCGATATTACGGAAATCACATTCGCGGCCTGCGGGGACAACCTGATCAATTCGCTACTGTACGGACAGGCAAAGCAACGAGGAAAAAAAGGCGCCTACGACTTCTCCTTCTGCTATGAGAAAGTGGCTGATTTTTTCAAGGAAACCGATATGAACTGGATGAATCAGGAAACACTGGTTACGGACACCCTTGAACCGAGCACCTATCCCTGCTTTTCATCACCGGGTGATGTAGCGCGGGCTCTATACGATATCAACTTCCGCTATTTCAACCTGTCGACCAACCACACCTACGACCAGAAGGCGGATGGACTCGCGGAAAGCGTGAAGTTCTGGAGTTCGATGCCGGACGATACACTTACGAGCGGAGTGGTGAAAAATAATAATTATAAGAAGATTTCGACAAAAGAGGTAAATGGTGTCAAATTCGCATTTTTATCCTATACCTACGGTACCAACGGGATCACAATCCCGGAAGACTCCAAATATCGTGTCATTTACCTGAACGAAACGGACATTATCAAAAAGCAGGTCAAGCTGGCCAGGAAGAAAGCCGACGTGGTTATCGTCAGTTGTCACTGGGGAACCGAGGACAGTCATGTGGTGACGCCGGAACAGCGTAACCTCGCCAAGAAACTGACCGAGTGGGGTGCCGATCTGATCATCGGTACACATCCGCACGTCGTTCAGACGGCAGAATGGATCAAGACCGGGAAACGAAAAGCCTTCTGTGCCTATTCTCTTGGGAACTTCATCTCCGGCCAGCTCAAGTCCGACAACCTGATCGGCGCGGTTCTGTCTCTTACCTTCGAGGTAAAGGAAGACATGCTGAACGATTCCTATACTGTAAGCATAAAGAATCCTAAGCTTATTCCGACGGTTACGGATTATCGGAGCAGCAGTCAGAACATCCGTGTCTACTGGCTGAAGGACTACAAGCGCAAATACGCCGACACCCACGGTGTCCGCGCTCACGTCGGCGGCAGTTTCAACTACGACTATATCTTTGATGTCCTGAAAAAGAATATCAATAAGAAATTCTTGAAGTTACCTAAGAAGAAGGGATGACAAAAGCGATAAGGCGCAAAAGTCTGGATCCTGCGGATCCAGACTGTCCGTTGGACTCAACTAAGAAAAAAAGGGATGTGGCATTGCATGCAAGCATGCAGCCACATCCCCTTTTTTCTTAGTCTCGCGCCTTATCGCTCTTATTCCTTGCCATCCCAGCAATACGTACACAGCTTCTCCACCGGCAGCCCGACCGCTTCGAGCATGTCATCCAGGCGGTTGTACTGCAACGTCGTAAAGTTCAGTTCCTTACGGATCTCCTCGATCATCTTCTCGTATTTTTCCGAGTTCGGATCCGTGTATTCCTGCAATACATCCTCAGGCACATCGGTCGTCCCCTCGAGCTTGGCGATCACACGACGCGTGATCAGATCCATCTCCGAACGTGATCTCGAGAAGTTCAGATACTTACATCCGTATACCAACGGCGGACAGGCGGGACGAATGTGTACCTCCTTGGCGCCGCTCTCATACAGGAACTCCGTGGTCTCACGCAACTGCGTTCCTCTTACGATCGAGTCATCGATCAAAAGAAGACTCTTGCCCTCGATCAGATCATGTACCGGCAAAAGCTTCATCTTCGCGATCTGATCTCTCTTACTTTGGATCGTCGGCATAAAGGACCGCGGCCATGTCGGCGTGTACTTGATAAACGGTCTTGAGAATGGGATCCCGGATGCATTACTGTATCCGACCGCGTGAGCGGTTCCCGAATCCGGCACACCGGCTACGATGTCCGGCTTGACATTATCTCGCTTGGCGAGACAGGCTCCACAGCGATAGCGCATCTCCTCCACGTTGATTCCCTCGTAGGAACTGGAGGGATACCCATAATAAATCCACAAAAAGGTACATATTTTCATATCTTCACCCGGAGTAACCAGCGTCTTCACGCCCTCCGGCGAAACCACACAGATCTCACCCGGACCGATGATCTTCAGATCCCGGTATCCCAGGTTGCGATAAGCGAAATCCTCAAAGGTGATACAGTA
>JAEEGL016404406.1_pt1 | contig 13560 bp, 12 predicted proteins | sample 9134231 | NCBI WGS metagenome assembly JAEEGL01 (sample SAMN16246548, study PRJNA631951) | gut metagenome | biome: gut microbiome; feature: rumen; material: fiber-attached | host: Bos | place: Iran: Karaj | collected 2018-10
AAAATTCATAATTTATGATTTCGATGCCTCTAAAAGCTTTGTCTTTAATTCCTGTTCAATCTGAGACAATTCCTGCTCTGCGTTTCGACGTCTTTCCTTTCCTTCTGCCTGAATTCTTAGAACCTCATCCATTGTGCTAATAAGCTGTTCATTGGTATGTTTGATTGTTTCTATATCAACAATACCACGTTCTGATTCCTTTACAGTGGCTATTGTAGCAGTTTTTAGTGCTTCTGCATTCTTTTTAAGAAGCTCATTTGTCATATCTGATACTTCTCTTTGGGCCTTTGCTGCCTGATTAGAATGTTCCACACCAATAGCAATCACCATCTGATTTTTCCACAATGGAATGGTATTTACAATAGTAGATTGGATTTTTTCAGCCATCATCGTATCAGAACTCTGCACCATTCTAATCTGAGGACCACTTTGAAGAGCAATTGTTCTTGTGAGCTGTAAATCGTATATCTTTTTTTCGAAGCGGTCACACATAGCTGCTAAATCCTTTGCAGCCTGTACATCTTCAGCAAGTCCTGTTTCAACCGCTTTATTACGAAGTTCCTTAAGCTCTCCATTTCTTGTATCATCAAGCTTTTTCTTTCCCGCTGCGATATACATAGAAAGCTCCTTGAAATAGGCCAGATTGGCATCATACATTTGATCAAGCATTGCTACATCTTTAAGCAAAGTTGTCTCATGTTTTTCAAGCTCTGTGGTAATTACATTTACATTTGTTTCCACCTTGGCATACTTAGACTTCATGGCTGTAAGCTTGTTTGAGCTCTTTCTAAATAAAGCCCTAAGACCTTTTTCTTCCTCTTCTACATCAAAATCCTTCAGCTCACCTATAAGCTTGGTAATCATTTCGCCTACTTCGCCCATATCCTTTGTGCGAACTGTATCCAAAGCCTTCTCTGAGAAATCAGAAAGCTTTTTCTGAGTACCAGCACCATAATTTAATATAGCTGTTGAATTTGAAAGATCAATTTGCTTTGCAAAAGCTTCAACCTGAGCCTGTTCTTCCGCTGTAAGAACTATCTCCTCTTTCATTTCTTTTTCAGCAGGAAGCTTTGTCTCTTTTGCCGAATTAAATTCATCAAAAACTAATGTTGGTGTTTCTGTTTTAAATTCCATCTTTTTCCCCTTTATACTATCAATGTTAAATTAATGAATCCTGTTTCATCATTGTTTTCATAACTGATATATCAGATGAAATATCCCACGCTGCTGTCTCAAAAAGCTGATTTAAAAGCTTTACAAATGCATCGTTTATCACATCTGTAGCTTCCTCAATCTCTCGTTGAGAATTCTTGATATTTTCCACATCTAGATTTTCTTTTCGAAGATCTACATAGCTTTGCAGGAGCTTTTCTGTAGTAGGCAAATAATATGCCATAAATTTTCTTAAATCCCCTGCTACCTCAGGCTCCTCTTTAAGCTTTTTAAATATAGAAAGCACTGTAGCTTCAAGGGTATATAGTTTGTCTGACATAGGCTCAGTATCAGGGATTAAATCATTATAGTAACGAATTTTATTAAGATATTCATTACCTTCTTTTAATATTTCCCTGACATCCTCTGGTAAATTTTCATCTATGGTGTAGTACTGAACCTTTTGATTTTCTTCTTTCTGTTTAGTTGGCGCTTTTTCCTGAACCTTTTGTTTATTATACTCCACACTTCTAGAATATTGCTGATATACATCATCTGTAAGCATTAAAGTAGTTTCAGCTTCATCAATAGATGCATATGGAAGATATCCACGCCTCTTCATCTGCTTGATTTGTCGAATAATTTTGTCTTTTGCAATTCCGGTTTTAGCCTCTAACTCACGAAACTCAATGTATGGTCTGTTACCCACAATCCTTCCAAAATTGAAGTAGTTTTTCAACAATGTCCTGTTGTTTTTCCCCGCTATTAAAAGTCCTATTCCTGCAGCAAGTGATAATGCTTCTGCAGAAATGAAACTTATAAGCATAGTTGGATGATCAGCAACCATCACTGGAAAAATCACAAGACTGCTAAGCACGCCTAAAACGCCATACATGGTAATAAAAGAACCTGCAACCAGCTTTCCTATTCCTTTTGATCTATTTACCTTCACTGCAAAAAATGGCGTTCTGGTATCCTTTTTTTTAGGAAGAAAATTTCTGATGGTTGATTCGATTGAATCTCTTATTTCTTCACCTAAATCATATCCAAAGCCTTCCTTCATTTCAGGATTTCCAGCTTCTACTGTTCTTTCAACTTCTCGATATTCAGCTTTTTTATATTTTGGACCACTATAAGAAGATTTTTTAAATCCATTTGTAGCATCATTAATAAAAGATTTCACATCCTTACTTAGATTTGAGAAATCCCCTGATTCTGCTGCTTTGTTTATGCTATTTAATATTTCTTCACCATATTTATATATATCTTTATTGTTCATACCATTGATTATAAATAAATTATGATAGTTTAGCCACTTTTTTGTTGGGCGAAGTTACTGAATTCTCAGTCTTTAGCACAACTTTGAATGATTTAGTCCAAAGTTTATGATATAATGCATAGAGTTTTTTCTTATGGAGGTATATATGAGACTTAGGAACATTCCTGGTGCAGATGAAGTTGTTACTAACAGCAGCTATGTTATTAACAACCCTGCTCAGTTTAAAGGTATATTTAAATCAGAAATTTTTAAAAATAATAATCCGCTTTATATTGAAATCGGTATGGGAAAGGGGCAGTTCATCACAACCCTTGCAAAACAAAATCCACATATTAACTACATTGGTATCGAAAGATATACCAGCGTACTCCTCAGAGCAATTCAAAAGGTTGAAGAAGAAGATATACCAAACCTTAGATTTATTTGTTTTGACGCTGCTGAAATTCTTGATATATTTGCCTGCCGTGAGGTAGATAAGATTTATCTTAACTTTAGCGATCCTTGGCCAAAGGATAGACACAGCAAGCGCAGACTCACATCTTCTACTTTCCTTAACAGATACAATACCATTTTGGCATTAGAGGGAAATATCGAATTTAAAACTGACAACAAAGATTTATTTGATTTTTCTGTTGAAGAAATAAACAATCATCCTTTATGGCACTTAGATGCTGTTACATATGATCTTCATAATGACGCTGAAATGAATGCTGGAAATGTTATGACTGAATACGAAGAAAAATTTTCTTCTCAAGGAAATCCTATTTGTAAGCTTATAGCTAGCAGATAATATAAAAGAGGTTTAAATCTATTTATGATACTTAGATTTAAACCTCTTTTTATATATCTTATAGCAAAAAAAATAACGTCGAGATAATCTCGACGTTTAAGTGCGCGACCAGGGGTTCGAACCCTGGACACCCTGATTAAGAGTCAGGTGCTCTGCCAGCTGAGCTAGTCGCGCTTATTTAATTATTGCCTCAGCAACGAAAATAAGTATATAGCCTTTTAAGAGTTTTTGCAAGCCCTTTTTTGAAAAATATTTAATTTTTTCACATTTCATTATTTAATATATAATGCACCTGCCTCAATTTGAGACAGGTGCGTATTATTATATACTTGCAAATAGCTTTTCAATTTCCTCAGCACTCATTACCCTGTTTGGATCGGTTAAATCCACTCCAACATCTGGAATCACTATTTCCTCGTTTGCTGGCTCAGGTTCGGGTTCTGGTTCCGGCTCTGGCTCCGGTTCTGGCTCAGGCTCGCCAATCTCCTCTAACAAAGCATCGAGCTCTGCTCCAGGATCTGGTGGAGGTGTATTTTCCAGTATAATCTCTTCCATTGGTTCATCTACTGGAATAGGTATTTCTTCAGCAATTACTTCCTCTGATGGTGCTTCTTCAGTAGGTAATATAATCTCTTCCTGTACTTCCGAAGCTATCTCTTCAACCAATGGCTCCTCTGATGGTGGTCCATCCGGAATATCTATTTTTTCCTCGAGCTGAATTTCAGGTGTTTCTTCTGCAACCTCTTCAAGAACTTCTACTGCCTCTTCCACAGCTGCTTCTGTGATTTCATCTGTTGGAAGCTCTAATTCAGAAATTGGTTCTTCTAAAATTGGTGCTTCTTCTGATTGAGGTGCCTCTTGAGGTAACTCCTCTTCTATTGCCATATCAAGGTCAATACCTACATCTTCTGTCACTTCTTCAGGTGTTTGTGCCTCTATATCTAATCCTAAATCTTCTGTTATCGGCTCTGCTGGTGCCTCTAAATCAATTCCAATATCTTCTGTTGCTGGCTCCGCTGGTATCTCCAAGTCAATACCTATATCTTCTGCTATAGGCTCCTCTACAACCTGTTCTTCCATAGCAATTTCTTCAGATATTTGCTGTTCTGAAGTATCCACCATTCCAGACGTTTCTTCTGGGATTATTTCAGGAGCTTGTTCTACAACTGGTTCCACGATTGGTTCCTCAACTGCAACTGGCTCAGGCATTGGAGCAATTGGTGGTGTTTGATATACTGGTGCGGCCATCTGAACTGGTTGTGCCATCACTGGTATACCATTTTGGATTTTTCCTTCTATATTAGAAATTTTGGCCGATAGCTCTGTTATTTTTTGCTGAATATCAAAATTACTCTGTTTTAGTAAAGACTGTTGTTTATCTAAAATCTGAGTATTATTTGCATCTAATTTTTCTTTTATCGAAAGCAGCTGATTAATCAATTCATCGTTTGAATTCATTAACGCATCTGTATTTTCTTTGCTTCTTGAAATTGTAACCTTTGCCACTGCCTTTTGGGCATTAATAATATCTTCTGCTGGAAGTGAACTGCTTTCTTCAATATTTCTTAGCCTTTGGTCCAATTCCTCAAAGCTTTTTCTAATGACAAGATACGAAGCTTTTTGAGCATTGTAAATATCATCATATTTCTGCTCCTCCATATCCTTGGTCTTTAACGAAATATCAAGAATTGCACTAATCAGAAAAAATAGCGCAATAATCATCAGAAGTATACCGCCCGCCATGAACATAAAATTGTCTTTTATATTAATCATGACATACAATTCCATCACAACTAATACAGCAACTGCAATGCCGGAAAGTATTACCTGAATTTTATCCTTTGCTATTTCCTTCTGTAGTTTCTTGGTATTCTCGTCCATTTTTCCCCCTAGCCTTCTTCTTTCTTGTCAAATAGATGTACCATATCTAGCGCAAAAGAAATAGGATACAGCTGTACCATGACTGAATCAATCAAATCTCCTATTTTTAAATCAAATGTTATTTTTACAAAATCTATTTCTTGTGATTCAAATAATTTTTCAAAAATTTTAACGCTTTCTACATCGATGTTATCAGTCTTTGGTGGTGAAATATCTACCACGCGATTCAGCAGCTGTGACATTGATGATGCAGCACTTCCCATCATCTGATTCATTGCCTCTGATACTGCGCTCAGCTGCAACTCTCCTACCTCACCTGCTGTATTAGTGCCATCTCCACCCATCATTAGGTCTGCGATAACCTTTACATCGTTTTCCTTAAGGATTAATACATTACTTCCTGATAATCCCTTAACATAGTTAATATGTACAAGTACACACACATTATTATAATCGTCTAATGCTTCGCTTTTTCTTATTAAATCAATCTTTGGTGTTGTAATATCTACTTTTAGATTGTTTAACAATGCACTAAGTGATGTTGCTGATGATCCCATACTAATATTAGCGATTTCACCTAATGTATCCTGCTGTTCCTTAGACAATGTCATTTCTGCCATAGACTACCATCCTCCTATTTGTGAAATTTCCCCCTTTATATGTAATCACAGTCAAATATTCTAAATTTATTATACATTAATTATAATTATTAGACTACTTTCCACATAAAAGTATTTTAAAACATTATTGCGAAATTTGTGTGTGCAATAATTTATTTTTCCTTGAAACTAGGGCATTTCACTAGAAAGAGTTTTGCTTTGCAAAACTCTAGCAGTGCAAGCCGGCTATTGCTGTAATCAATTATCTTCCTATGAAAGGGAGACACATCCTTCAAGCGCAGATTGTTTTTTACTTTATAGGAATTACAGAGTAATTTCCTATAAAGTAAAAAGAAGCCGTATAAACGACTTCTAATACTATCCTTATATAAAGTATGCAACAAGTGGAATGGATATAATAGAAAGTAATGTAGTAATTATTGTTGTTTTACTGCATAATCCTTCATCTCCGCCATATTCCTTTATTAACATAGTAACAATACTTCCTACGGGCATTGCAAACATCAATATGAATACACCAAAAATTACGCTATTATTTTCTAATCCTCTAAATATGAAGCTTGCAGCAATTGGAATTAATAACAATGTTATAAATGAAAATGCATATACCCTGATTCCCCTAAACACCTCTTTTAGTGGCATCTTTGCCACTGATACTCCTATTACCATCATAGATAGTGGAATTGTTGCATTTCCTACATAATCAAAGAAAGCTACTATTGCCCCATTAAATTCTATCCCTGAAAAATAAATGATTACTGCTAATACTGAACATATTGTTCCAATATTCAAAAGCCCAGATAAACCACTTTTTCTTTCTTCTTTCGGTAAATTTTTTTGTGCTATAACCATGCCTAAAGTATAAAGAATTAAATTATAGGCCAGCATATAGAAAGTCACATAAATAATACAGCCTTCCCCATATATACTGGATACAACTGGTATTCCCATAAATCCGACATTTGAAAAAATAGTCATCAGCTGAAACATATTTTTTTGGCCTGCATCTTTTCCAAGTCCTATAGATATAAGATAGCTTAAAACTATACATACTATGTAATAAATGGCTACAAACATCAAATTTTCTCTTACAAGAGTTATATCTGCTCCACCTGATGAAGTTGCTGTGATTGCACCATTTATTACCAGAGCAGGATTAAAAATATTTACTACTACCTCTGACAGCTTTTTATAACTATTATCTTCAAGCCATTTTTTCTTGTAGCAAATATACCCTAGGCCCATCATTGCAAGTAACATCAACATTCTCTGAAAAATTATAAATATATTCATATTTTCCTCTTTTGCATTCGGAAACCCATACAATAATAGGAGCCTTTCGGCTCCTTTAATAATGTTCGAGATGGGATTCGAACCCACGACCTTCCGCTTAGGAGGCGGACGCTCTATCCAGCTGAGCTACTCAAACACAAACAATTTGTAACTACTAAATTTTAATCTACTAATCGCAAAAAATCAAGGTTTCAACGCATCAAATCTATGATACATTGAAACCTTTTTATTACTCAAATTCTACAGTTCCCTGTAGCCAAATTATACCTTTATATCTTCTACCTATGGCTGGTTCTCCATAGAGATCATTTTTATTAATACAAACTTCTAATATAACATCGTTACTATCTACAACCATAAGAACCAGTTCTTCCATGGTAAGATGATTAACAAGATATTTCACATCAAGTATGTTACCTAATATCTCGTATTTGTCATTCTCTATTCCATATGGCATAAAAAATGTTGTAACAACACTGAAGATATCTTCTCTGGCAACTCGTCGTGATATTTTCTGATATAAATCAATCTCATCAATAGTAAGACTTTCGAGAGCTTCTTCATTTCCCTCTCTAGCTTGCTCAACAAGATTAATTCTTTTTTGATTATTCATCTTTTCCTTAATACGACTTTTTTCATTATCATAAACAGGAAGTATAATCTTACCTTTGGTAGACAAGGCTGCAAGCCTGATATTTCTTTTTGCCGATTTTCCAGCTGTTAAATTTTTTCTGAGATACTCTCCCATATTTTGAAGCTGGAAAATAAGGTTAACACCAAGTCTGATCTCATCACACATGACATAATAGTTTTCTTTATCGGTCTGCTTAATGACCTCTACATCATTGTTAATTGAGATATTCTCGCTTAAATATGTAGGATAATAATAATCTAAAATGAACTCATCATTATCATCATAGACACCTCTGAGTACAAGCCCTATATTATCCGCAACCATATATCTAAGCTCAACAAATTGATTTCCTTCAAAATCAATTGCTGATTCCTGATAGTCTGGTCTTAATGTTATTTCATTTATTAAGTTATCTAGCTCGGTCTTAGATATTTTACTAAAACCAATTGCTGGTAAATATTTATGCATCAAATTACATTCCACCTAATGCTTGTTCCAAAGCTTGTTTTTCTTCTTCTGCTAATTGAATTATAGAATTTCCATCTATAATCTCCTTAACATAAGTATAACATCCTTCTCTAGAATGCATAGCATTAATTATATATCCTGAATTATTTTCATTTAACATACATAGCGAAAAGCTGAGCTTTCCACCCATTTCATTAAAAGCATCGTATTTAACTAAACCTAACTTTTGGAAACATCCCTGCATATTTTTAAAGATTGCATCGATATTTCTTTCATTGCTAGCATTTGCTTCTATAAGTTCATCAACCTGTTCAAGTCTATAAATTAATGTATCCTCTAAGGATCTTGCATTACTTCCTTCCATGAAAATCTTGTATCTCTTTTTCAACTGGGACATCTGACATATGAATACTATTAAAAGTATCATCATAATCAAAACCAAAGCTGAAAGACCTATAATAATATAATCTGAACTAAAACCTAAATATTGCTCTATCATTTTTGCTCCTATAATATGTTAATACAAACGTACGTTTTATCTAATACTTTCAAGTAATTCTACTATTCTATTCAATTCATCCTGAGAATAGTATTCAATTTCCAGTCTTCCAGACTTATTATCCTTGGCATTAATAACAACCTTTGTACCAAGAACTCCCTTAAGTTTTTCCTGAGTATCCTGATAAATTACTGCAAGCTGAGGATCTAATCCAGCAGCTTTTGTTTTTTTATCAGACTGATTATCATTTAAGAGCTTTTTAACTTCACGTTCAACATCGCGAACTGACATTTTTTCATCAAATGCTCTTTCAGCAAACTCATACTGTTTATCTGGATCTGCTATTGAAAGCATAGCTCTAGCATGTCCAGTTGTTAACTTATCATCAATAATCATTTCCTGAACACGCTTATCTAATTTAAGTAATCTTAATGCGTTTGTAATGGTAGTTCTGCTCTTTGATACTCTCTCAGCCACTTCATCCTGCTTAAGTTTAAATTCATCTATAAGTCTGGCAAAAGCCATAGCTTCTTCAATAGGATTTAACTGTTCACGCTGGATATTATCAATGAGAGAAATCTCAACGAACTCTTGCTCACTGAGCTTTTTAATAATAACTGGAACTTTTTTAAATCCGGCTAATCTTGCTGCTCTCCATCTACGTTCACCACCGATGATTTCATAATATGAACCTCTGTCCTGAACGATAAGTGGATTAACGATACCGTGAAGTTTTATATTTTCTGAAAGCTCTTGGAGCTTATCTTCATCAAAGTTTTTTCTTGGTTGAAGTTTATTTGGTTCAATTTTATTAATATCTACTTCTACTGGTGAACCATGTTCTTCTGGATTTGCAAGAACTACACCCTCATTCTTATTTACAATAAGAGAATCTAATCCCTTACCGAGTCCTCCCTTTTTTGCTGCCATTATTAAATATCCTTTCTTCCGATAATTTCTTTTGCAAGATTACGATAACTTTCCGCACCTGTAGACTTACTATCATATAAATTAATAGGAAGCCCATGTGATGGAGCTTCTGCGAGACGTACATTTCTTGGAATAATTGTCTGATAAACTGTAGCGTTAAGATTGTTCTTTACAGTATCAACTACATCAGAAGAAAGATTTGTTCTGGCATCATACATTGTAAATACAACACCATCTATCTTAAGTTTTGGATTAAGTCGCTGCTGAACAAGGTCGATAGTATGAATTAACTGGCTGATACCTTCAAGTGCATAGTACTCACATTGAATTGGAACTAACACTGAATCAGCAGTTGTCATAGCATTGATAGTAAGCATGTTGAGTGATGGTGGACAATCGATAATTACATAATCAAAATCATCCTTTACATAATCAACTGCATTACGTAGAATATATTCTTTTTCATTTATACCAAGAAGTTCGATTTCGGCACCAGCTAAATCTACATTTGAAGGAATTACTGTAAGATTAGGTATATTTTCTATTTTATACATACATTCCTTGATACTGCACTGGTCTAATACTAAATCATAAACTGTGTTTTCACATTCATCCTTATCAAGACCTAAACCACTTGTTGCATTTCCCTGTGGATCAGTATCAATAACAAGAACTTTCTTTCCAGCTTCTGCTAAACATGCTGAAAGATTAATACTAGTTGTAGTTTTGCCAACACCGCCTTTTTGATTAGCAATAGCAATTACTCTTTTCATTTATTATCTCCCTCTTTTATTATAGTCTTCTCTTCTAGTTGTTTTATATCATTAACTTATTAGAGTATATCATTCTGAAGATTTCAATTCTACCAAGAAAATCTGTACGTTTGTACATTCTATAGTAGTTGTTATCACAATATCTAGTACTAGATTTCGTGTTTATAGATGTTTCACGTGAAACATTTATGATATTATTTGCAATATATAGGAGTTGATTCAAAAATCATACTACTATATTTTGTATTTAATATAGTTTATCCATAAAGAATGTTTCACGTGAAACATTCCTATATTTAGATTAGGCAATTTTTATAAATTAGAAATCAACTTTTCTAATTCAATTTGAGCTCTTTGAGGATCTAATAAAACAATATTTTTAACTTCATTTAAAGCAGCAATAAGATTATCTTTATCCATATTAAAATCATTATTGATTTTATCATTATTAACTAAATTATTAGAATTCAATGGATAATTCAGTAGATTATTTATTTCAGATAATCTTCCATCATAGAATTTTATCTGCTGATTTTTTAAATCTATTTGGGATTGTAACCCAGTAATATATTCTTTAATTTCCTCTGCTTTTTTAGTATTTTTTGCATTAATATCTCTAGGAGTAAATTCTTTAAAGTATGTTTCATTAGACTCTAATAATAAAGCCAAAAATTTATTTTCTTCTTTAATTTTAGATTCTAATAAATCTATATCTTCTTTTATTTGTATTCTTTCAGAAATAAGTTCTTCCTGATATTTTTTTAGGAAGTCATTTACCATTTAACATTATCCCCCATGATAATTTTATTTTTAGGTAAGTGGTTCTTTACTTGGAGTACCTGCTTTTCTAGGATAACTCTTAGGAGTTTTCTTTTCCTTATTAATGATTAAAAAAGATCTGGCAATATCTGTTTCAGGTAATTCGAAATAAACTGGCTCTTCCATATTTCCGCCTAATTTATTTATAGCAGAACCAGATGCATCAATTTCTTCATTAATATTTCCTGATTTAAAACTAATAAAATATCCGCCAAGTTTAACTAAAGGTAAGCAATACTCCGATAAGGTAGCAATATTTGCTACAGCACGTGAAACAACTAAATCAAATTGTTCTCTATAAAGTTTATTTCTTCCTGCTTCCTCTGCTCTTGCATGAATAAGTGTTACATTGGTTAAACCTAATGCATCTACCACTTCCTGCAAAAATTTAATTCTTTTATTTAAAGAATCTATAAGAGTAAACTGAATTGATGGATATGCAATTGCCATTGGTATACCTGGAAAACCTGCACCAGTACCTAAGTCACACACAGTATTTATTTCATCAGGTAAAACTTTGCATATAGATAGACTATCAGCAAAATGCTTTACAATTACTTCATCGAAATCAGTAATAGCTGTAAGATTCATAACTTTATTTTTCTCTATAAGAAGATTATAAAATAAATCAAGCTGCTGATACTGAGAATCAGTAAGAGTAAAATTCCATTGTGATAAAACATTTTTTAGGTATGAATAATCATTCACTTAACAACACCTCATTCGTCACCTAAAGTGACCATCCTATTAAAATAAATATGAACTATTCATATTTATATGTTTCAAGATAAACCAACAATACTGAAATATCTGCAGGACTAACTCCAGATATACGTGATGCCTGACCTATATTAGCAGGTCGTAATTTTGTTAGCTTTTGTCTTGCTTCTACACGCAAACTAGATACATCCTCATAATTAATATTTTGTGGTATAACTTTAGATTCTAATTTTTTAAACTGTTTAACCTGCTTTTCCTGTCGAGTCAGATAACCTTCATATTTAATATAAATATTTACCTCTTCTCTAACCTCATCAGAAAGATTTGGTCTGTCAGGATCAATAGGTGCTAACTTGTCATAATCAAGTTCAGGTCTTCTTATCAAATCTACAAGCTTAATACCATTAGAAAGAGGAATACTTCCATATGATTCAAGTAATTCTTGAACCTCTTTTCTTGCACCAATATTAATCTCTTTTAATCTGGCTACTTCTTCATTAATTAAACGTTCTTTTTCAACCACATGATCATAACGTTCTTTAGGTAGAAGTCCTACCTCGTAACCGATTTTAGAGAGGCGTAAATCTGCATTATCTTGTCTAAGTAAAAGCCTATACTCTGCTCTAGAAGTCATCATACGATATGGCTCTTTAGTTTCTTTAGTAACAAGATCATCAATAAGAACTCCAATATATGAATTAGAACGATCAAGAATCATAGGTTCTTTATCAAGCAATTTTAATGCAGCATTAATACCTGCAACTAAACCTTGTGCTGCGGCTTCTTCATATCCACTACTTCCATTAAACTGACCAGCAGCAAATAGACCATCAATATCTTTAAATTCAAGTGAAGCTTTTAACTGAGTTGCATTTATACAATCATATTCAATGGCATAAGCATTACGTACAATCTTTGCATTTTCAAGCCCTGGAACAGTATGGTACATTTCATATTGAACATCCTCTGGCATAGATGAACTCATACCACCAATATACATTTCGTGTGTATTTAATCCCTCTGGCTCAATAAAAAGCTGATGTCTATTTTTATCAGCAAATCTAACAACCTTATCTTCAATACTTGGACAGTATCTTGGGCCTACGCCTTCGATTACTCCCGAGTACATAGGTGATCTATCAAGATTTGCTCTAATAATTTCGTGAGTCTTCTCATTAGTGTAAGTTAAATAGCAAGGAACCTGTTCGATCTGAACATCCTCTCTTTTTGTGCTAAAAGAAAAAGGAATAACAGGAGTATCTCCAAGCTGTATTTCCATCTTGGAATAATCAATAGTTCTACCGTCAATTCTTGCAGGTGTACCAGTTTTAAAGCGGTTCATTTCTACATTATTTGCGATTAATGAATCAGTTAAGAAATTTGCAGCCTTTAAACCATTTGGTCCACAATGTTCTATAACATCACCATATAGACATCTAGCCTTCAGATATGTTCCAGTACAAATAACTACTGCTCTACAATGATATGTAGCACCTGATAAAGTTTTTACGCCTTTAATCTTTTTATCTTCAACTATTAATTCAGTAACTTCAGCCTGACGAAGAGTAAGATTATCAGTCTCCTGCATAGTTTTTCTCATCAAAAGAGAATATGCAGCTTTATCAGCCTGTGCTCTAAGAGAATGTACAGCAGGTCCTTTTGAAGCATTAAGCATTTTAGACTGAATAAAAGTATGATCTAT
>JAEEGL016863310.1_pt1 | contig 13560 bp, 19 predicted proteins | sample 9134231 | NCBI WGS metagenome assembly JAEEGL01 (sample SAMN16246548, study PRJNA631951) | gut metagenome | biome: gut microbiome; feature: rumen; material: fiber-attached | host: Bos | place: Iran: Karaj | collected 2018-10
CAACATAATTAGACTTAAGCTCCTGCCTTCTATGACTTCTCGCGCTTTTTGTAAAAGCATTTTCCTGATCCCAACCTTTATACTTATTGTAAATATATTCGTTGTAATATTTTGGCGCTATTTTTCGATGCTTCCATTTCATACCCTTGGTACCATAATGGTATAACTCACCGTAGGCTGAATGATATAATTCGCCGTCTTTTGTTTTAACATAATATTCGTACATTTAGGGTGGTCCTTTCTTTACATAAATGCATCTTTATTTAATTTATATGCAACAAAAGCGTCCATGAGTGCTGAGACATTATCAATCTTCTCCTCATAACGACGCTTCAATAACTTCCTGTTTCCATTTGTATCTTCAAGAGTTATACAGTTACCCATAGCAAACTGCATAAGTTTCTCGTTGAATATTAACATATGTTCTTCAGATAGTTTCTTAAGTTCTCCAAGAGGAACAGACTCAGTCTTAGCACCCTGAATAACCTTTTCTATTCCCCAACTTCCATTTTCTATTTCCCATCTGTCTATAAATTCCTTAGCATTATAAGGGTCATATCCAACACAGCATACATCGTACTGATGAGAATCTATAAATTCTGTAAGATCATCAAAAACCTGCATCATATCAAGGATTGAACCTTCCAAAACATTAAGTGATCCCTCATTCATAAATTCTTCGTATTTAACTCTTGCAGCTGCTGGGAGTTTCTTTAATGTCAAAGAAGAAATATAACTACGAGTTTTGATAGCGAATCTGCCATCTGAAAGTGGAAATAAGAATGTAAAAGCACAGAAGTCGTCACCCTGAGAAAGGTCACATCCCATTGCACATGCCATCTTATCACAATTATTCCTCGATTTTGAAGGAATAGTCTCGTCATAAGTAAAGAAGTATGTATAACCTTCCATTGGTATACCAAATCTCTTTGCTAAGATGTCATTTCGCGCTGCTGGCGCATTCTCTGCCTTTTCTACGTCTATCTGATATGTTTCATATGTTACTGTCTTTCCAAGATTAGGGTTTGCCTTAATCCACATAGATGGGTCAGCCACTTCGTCAAGACTGTCTAATCTGTAATACCAGATGCTGACATGTCTATCGATATATTCACCCTTGAGAAGTTTCATAAGGTCCATCTTTATAGTATCACCGATACCGTTTCGTACTGTACCTTCTGAACTTGTTGCAACTATTAAATAGTCATCTAACTTAGATGCACCCTGCTTAATAGCTTCAACAACATCTTCTCTTGTATCTCCGGAAAGCCATTCATCAATTGTAGCGACTTTTGTTCTAAGACCCTGTAACTTAGAAATAGACATTGGTCTGATCTCAAGCAAAGATCCTGTTAAAAGGTTTTCAATACCCTTCTTAGTAGAACAAAGTTTCTGTCGCATAGCTCTAGAACCAGTTGTATTCTGTAAACTTCCTTCAGTTAGAAATTTAAACAATGGTCCTCTAGCTCTTGCTATAGCAGTTCTGAAAGGTGACATAACCTCTTCAGCCTGCTTCATTGTCGGTGCAGTTGTAATCTGATGCGTTGTGGACGTATCAACATTTAAGAAATATGCCTGTATTGTCTCGTCATATAGAGATTTAGCTGCACCTCTGGCGACTATAAGATACTGTATGTTAATAAGTCTTTTCTTAATAACTTTAGTAACATAGTGGCCGCCACGTCCATTTTTTCCTGGCTCATATACCTTTCTATCTACAAAGTAATACCAACCAAATATCTGTTCGGCCCACAGCTTAAACGAGTCCAACAAATGCAAGTCGGACCCGTCTGTAAGCGTGAGTTCATTTTCGCAGAATGCAATCCATCCTTTTACAGCGTCTTCATCGTAGTAAATACCAGGATTGGCTATAAGTTCGTCGATGCGGTTCATCTCCATAGAGATTTCTTCACATACCGGAATGTCGCCCCTTATTACGGCGTCTCTGAATTGTCCGTAATAATATGGGACGGCAGTATTGGATAACATTGCAATTCTCCTTATTTTGAAATTTTTATCCTGTACTACCGAGCATCTTTCTTCGCTCGGCATTTAACCTAGCTCGATCGGCTAACATCTTGTTTGTAACTTTGTTCTCCTTGCCAGGTTCTTTATTGTTTTCGTTGCAAACCTTTACTAAGGTTAGCAGACTGTTAAGATGCCAATGCTGGCACTCAAATGGAATTTGCAAGCCTACCATCCAGCCATAAATTACCTCTGAGGTAATGATGTTAGATGTGCCACCTTCATCGTCTTTCTTGGCAAACCATGTTGCGGTTGCCGGATCTTTTATATACTGCGCAATCTTAATAGCATTTTCTCTGCTTAGATTGTAATATGTAAGGTCGTCGAAGTCGTCTGAATTAATACACATACATTTGATGTAGTCTATGGCTTGCTCTTCCGTTTTAGCAATTCGTTCGTCAAGATATGGTATATGCCATTTCTGTTCCCACTTATGCAGCGAGAATAATGAGTGCTCAAGCATCATTGTTGTTGACTTGTTCTCGATGGTTGTAAACTTTTCTGTCGTATCATCGAAGAACTCCATATGCTTTGGAACTTCTATCTTTAACATAATTACTTAGCTTTCTTTGTTGTCTTCTTTGCTAACTTAGCAGCTTCCTTCTTAGCCTCTTCGATATTTTCGGCTGTAAATGCCTGCTTATACTTTGGAGGCATGATACCCTGTAAGAATGCCATTGCTGCCTCGTCGCTTGCGAGGATCTTTTCCATAAGTGCATCGTAAGCTGCTGTCTGCATAAACTGCTCTGTGATCTCTTTACTCTTTGAGAAGCTTGAACCATCCTCTGACTTAATACCATAAGCCATACCAACGAGTTCCTCAAAAGCATCATAAATAAGACCTGAATCTCCCGAAGCGCCAACACGCTCCATCTTTTCCGTAAAGCCCTTAGCCTGAAGCTTTTCTACTTCACGCTCTGAAAGATTAAGATATACTGTTTCAATTCTCTTATTGCCATTAAAATCTGTAAATGTTAATTCCTCTTTTAACATAATTAAACCTCCTGAAATTAAGAAAAAAAAAAGAAAGGCCCTAAATTTCTTTAAGGCCTTTCAGTTGTCATTTTGAAATTTTCACGGCATTAGCCGTTAGCTGCTTCAGAAATGATTGTAATAACTTCTGCCGGAAGCGGGAGTCTTGACTCTGTTGATTCTGTTCCATAAAGAACATCTTCAATGGCCTTCATCTGAGCTGCTGTATGCTTTGTTGAATCGATCTCAAGTGTAGCAGTTGGCTTGTATTCAACACCATTGATTGTTCCTACTGCAACCGGAGTTGTTGAGATTTCCCAGCTCATAGCTTCAAGGTCTCTTGACTCGTTGATTGTTGAGTGGTCCTTTGAAGATGGAGAAGCTGTTGCACCATAGATAAGATGAATTACATAGCCATGCTTATCTAACTCTGTATCGTTACCGAGAATTGTTCTATAAGCTAAACCGAATGTTGCACGGTTCTGCTGACCAATTCTGATGCCTGCAGCGATCTCTGCTGAACCATCACACTCTGCGAATTCATCAGGATATGTGTATGCTTCAATTGAACCCTTAAAGTTCTCAGCACCTCTTAAAGACATGTACTTCGAGTTGTTTGCGTAGAAGTCATTGGCATCTGCACCATCCGGTGACTCACCAATCTTTGTTAAGCCGTTCCAAGCAACGCCATTACCATAAGCACCAGCTGTCATCTTAAAAAGAACGCCCTTATCAACGCCGGCTGTATACTTCTTCTGGCCGACCTGATCCCATTTGAGTGTAGGCATATTGTATCCTCCTTAATAAACTAAACTATATACTTCATGATACAGATCATCAGCTATATACTTCTGTTCAAAGCCAAGTCTTGCACCAAAATGCTCGAGCATAGCCTCAGATAAGCTTTCATCATCTGGATCATCTGTAATTAATGTTATTTGATAGCGGTCGAGCTTACGAAAAATGCCATTATCCGCTTTTTCTATAAGCCTGCCGACTTTTCTGTACATAATACATGGGTAAGTCATATACATTGACGCAGGAGGCTGAAAATATACTCTATTCTCATCGCCGAGGACACCACAAAGTTCCTCATGTAGTTCAAGTCTACTTCCCATTGTATACGCCCCCTAACGTCAACTTTAGTACTGGAGGGTCGTTAGCATCTATACTAGCGACCTTCCACTTTGTACCCATGTATTCTACATATCTGACAGCAGCCATATTGTTATTAAAAAAAGCATCGGCAACTATATGAATCTCTGACGAAAAAGTCATTTCCTCATTTGTAGTCGTCGATGAACTTGAACCGTGTCTATATATTCTGTGGACCTCGCCGCCATATTCTTTACGCACCATATTGGTCTTTGTAGAGTAAACACCAGGTGCGGTCTGAATTGGCAATGCAAATCCTATAAAACCGTGATACCTATTCACAATATTTCTCCTGTCATTTTGAAATTTTAACCGAAATTATTAGCCGTTAGCCTGAGCCTTCTTAAGCACGATTGCAGAATAAGGCTTTGTAAGGGCTCCAGACTGTCTCTCTTCGATTAAGTACTTCTGCTGGTTGTAATCAATATCGAAATCATCAAACATTGACTGGTGACCGAGGTTCTTCTGGCCTACTGCATAATCAGAAAGGTCAAGAATTACACCATAAATGTCAGATGGCATAAATGATGCCGGAACCTTAGCGATCTTATTAACGCCCATAGCTGCTGCTAAATCTGTAAGATTCTTATAAAGCCTGTGACCAAACTGATCTTCCTGAAGAAGCATATTGGTAACCTGTCTCTGCTCGAGGAATGCTGTAGTATTTCCTGAACCCTGATAATCATCCTGTGCACGAACAGCACCATTAATAAGTGCATGCTCTAATGTTTCATTCTGACCAGGCTCAACTGTATACTTAACTGCGAAGAAATCGTGATCCTTTACTACCGGAATAATCTTTGACTCGTCAACCTTGCCATCAGCACCAGGAGTTCTTCCATCTCCGAAGATGTAAGCACGAGCCTTCTCTTCCTTAAGCTTCTGCTTCATTTCAGCCTTAATCCAAGGAACGATATCGAAATCAGCATCGATAAGATCATCACGATCAAACTTCTGCTTCTTGTAAATGGTTGTAGGAGCAATGGATCTCTTTAAGAGGGAGATTACCTCTTCCTTCTTAAGACTACCCTTGACATAGCCTCTTGCTCTTGCTTCATCACCTGTAATATCAGCGAACGTCATCTTTACATTCTGGAATGGTAAGTGATGTACACCATTGACAACATCGTCAACCCATCCTAAAGGGTAATGATTAACCCACTGAGGACGATCATTAAGCTCGTGAGGATCCGGATTTAACCAGTTGATACCCTTGATACCATAATTACCTTCCATAGAGGCTGTTGACTCGATTCCGTCATGAGCAAGATAAGTATCTTCCATGTCATTCTCAGCCATAGCTGCCTCAACAGCTCTTCTTAAAGAACCTACATTCGGAGCATCCTTAAAAGCACTATTAAGTGCGTCGTGCAATAATACACTATCTTCATATTCATAAGATTCATCAAATGCGTTATGTTTCATGTCTTCTCCTTCGTCATAATCGTATTCTTCATCGTACTCGTCGTAGTCGTCTTCGTCTTCGTCGTCGTACTCATCTTCATACATGCCCCGTATTCCATCTACAAGGTCAAGTACAGCTGCTTTCTGCTCATCTGTCATATCATCAATAATCTCTTCAGTTGAGCGTCCATATTCGTTGTCGTACATATAACTCTCCTCTTCGTTATAATCTACTGAATGGCAGAGCACTTCTATATCCTCACCGGAATAAATAATTCCAGCATCAGGTGTATATTCATACTCGCCACTTGCACCATGTGCTAATACCTGGTCAATTACTGCTCCATCATTAGCACCTGCCAAGACAAGACTTACCTCACGAATTATGCCATGGTAAACATTACCGGCAGATTCTTTGAGCTTGTTGGCATATATGCTAAGCTGCGACAAAGAGCCATTAATAACTCTCTGCTTTGCGGCTTTGCCTTCTCTTGAGTCATCGAACTTTGCATATGCACGGATTCCGCCTGGTTCAGCGTGTAATAATACCTTACCCAAGACATTATCTACGCCGCCATGCTGATGATTCCATACAAGCGGAACTACTTTTCCATCATCATCGGCAAATGCATCATCCATAATCGTACGTCCATCCGCGCACGGGTTATTATAGACTGTCGCCCATCCGATAAAATCGTAGTCATTACTTCGTCTTCTACTCATTTTGAAATTTTCACTCCTTTCTTTAATAACCTTCTGGTGGAAGCTCCATGTTTGGATCCATTCCTTCAGGAGGCATCATCGGAGCTCCTTCATCTTGCATTGGCATATTAGGATTTGTAAGCATGTCTGCCATAGGATTCTCTGACGGCTTCAATCCGATAATCTGTCTTAACTCATTAGATGATAAGATTTCATTTCTCTTCATCGTGTCGCCAAACTTGCCTAATTCAGATAATGGCAGCAATCTTAATATGTCTCTGAAGTATAAAATAGACTGTCCTTGTGACAGGGCAGTCTTGGTTAAAAACTTTCTTCGCATTTCCTCTACAATAGCAACCAAAATAGGATCTATCGTACGAGAATAGTAATTATTCATCGTATCCGGTGTTGCGGTACCGTCCATGATCTCTTTTGTGATGCATAACTCGCTAAGGAGCTGTTCTCTGAGATCTTTGATCTGTGGCAACAACTGATTCTCTAATGGCCTATTAAGAGGAATTGGCTTTTCTGTTGCATCTGTGAATGCGATGCCAAGTTCAGAACTTCTGAGGTCATGCTCAAGTTCTTTAATTCTTTCCTTGGCTTGAGCTCTTTTTGTCTCGGTTCGTACAGTATATGGTAACTGCAATAACAAGTCTAATCTTGTAGAATAGGCTGTTTCATCAGCATTATCCAATAATCTAAGCTTACGTATCAAACGCTGCATAGTAGAATTGGGCTGGTTCATGACAGAATAGAATGGGTTTTCAATAATTGCAACGCACTTTTTAGGCATTATTATTGACTCTTTTCTACCTTTTCTATCATTGTATACGGATACTCTGACCGAATCAGGATACCATTCTTCTATTTTTCCTGTACGCATTGAGAAAATATCATACGAGTCATTGATCTTTGGGTCGTCCGAAGTGTCAATAGGAACTATCGCTACATAACCTTCATCTAACATAGATAAGACAACGTCTCGTAAAAAGTCTGTTCCGGTTTGATCGATATTAGCAGAATACTTAAGGCAGTTATTTAAACCTGACTTCTTATCGGCTAAATATCTGTCATTCTCGTCTAACATGACATGACGTATAGATATAGAAGAAGCGTCCACTGCTATTCGATTCATTACCGATACTAACATTGAACGCTCATTTCTGACATTTACACGTAATTGAGACGGGTTAGAGCCACCTTCAGAATATCCATAAGTATTCTTAGGAATCTGATTTCGATTCGTAAACGCATTCCATGCATTTTGAAATCTTGTTAGTATTGACATCTTCGTCTCCTAATTAAAATCTAGCAGTTATATTGCTAGACTTCTTTTTCTTAGATCTAAGAAGCTCATTTCTTAACTTCTGGTTCTTAATTCCGGCAATCCTCTTTGTACGATGGCTATTGGCATTAATATTAAGTTTGCTACGCTGCTTACCATGGGATTCAGAAGCTGTAGAAATGTTAGAGGTCTTATTTCCATTAAGAATATCTCTTCTGAGATTCTGATTTCGAACTTTACTAAGGTCTTTTCTAAGACCTGGTTTTCTCTTAGGACCATTGGCCGTCATTTTTGACTTTTCGAGCCCTGTAAGGCTTCTACCATCTGTCTGATACTTTGTAGCATTACCAATCGCATTTAAATTTCTTGTGCGATTGTAACCGTCGATCTGAGCCTTCGTGCCATTTCTACGAGACTTACTCTTCTGATCAAGGGTACGATTCATGCCATCTCTCTGGTACTTATCAGCACTGGATGCGCCATTAATTCTGTTTGTAAGCTTCTTGCCATCTCTCTGGTACTTTTCAATGGCATGTCTGTTTGTGCTTCTTTTCTTCTTATCATTTAAGAAGTTGTAATGATCGATTGAACCGATCTTCTCTGTAAGCTTCTTGCCTCTGGCCTGAGCATTAGCTGCAGATGTTCTAATCTGAGCTTTTCTTGTAGCATTACTATTGCCGTCATACATCTTAGATCCAGAATATCTTTCTGTCATATTCTTGCCTCTAAGCTGAGCTGCATTTGCATTCTTCTGGGCACGCTTCTTATTAACGAATCCATTAACAGCACCCTTAGCCTGACCGTACGCTGATCCTGCTGCTGAACGAGCTGTATTATAGGCATTCTGCGCATAAGGCTTAGCTGTTCTATAAGCTGATCCTGCTGCTTTTCTTGCAGTGCTATAGGCTGTCTTAGCATAAGGCTTTGCTGTTCTATAAGCTGAGCCTACAGCGCCCTTAGCCTGACCATACATCTTTGCTAACTGTTCTCTATAAGCCTGCAAATTAGATGTGTCAAAGTGGTATTTACGCTTACTGAAATCCCACTTCATTCCTTTTACACCTGCATGGCATAACTCGCCATTTTTCTTTTTGATTATGTAATTCATACTTTATCTTCCTCTACTTCTTTGTAGATTCCTGCTAATTTTTGTCCTTATCTTTATCTTTTTCCTTAGATCCTGTTATAGCTTTTCTTAATAAAGAATTAGATCTCTCCTTGCCCTGTAAAGCATTAATTATGTCAATTATTGTGTACAGGTTAGTTGCTGTGTTCTTAGCAGTACTAAATGCACCATTCGCATTATTTAATGCCTGAAGTATCTTATTCAATCGGCTGTTGTTCCTTTTAGCATTTGCAAGATTACTTTCAGCATTGAGTCTATTGACTATATCCTGAATCTCTTTATTGGAAAGCTCTCTAACATCACGATTCTTATTTAATCTGCTTCTTATATATTCGTCGGAGTATCTTGAGCGTGGCGTACTATCTTCATCGTCGCCTTCTCTAGCAGGCCCATATCCATAATGTTCTCTACCCTCAGGAGTTAATGATCCGTCCGGATTCTGATAACGTCTAACACCCCAGCGCATTTTTTCAACGCCATAGTGCTGAAGACTATTCTGTTCCTCCCTGAGGTTTTGTATAATTCTCTCGTACATATAATATATACTCCAATTCGTCTAATCTGGATTTGCATACGTCCAGCATAGAAGAACTCTGCGGAGGATTAAATCCCATACGAGTTTTTAAGCAAATATATTCCATTATAGAATTCTTGCGGTTATCATCACCCAAATATTGGTCCCAAGTTTCATTCTGGCCGGTTATAGTAAATGTACTATTATGGTTGTAACCTAATTCTTTAAGGCGTTCTATTGCTCCGTTTATTAACATCACAAGATCCATATCATAGAAAGAATCTTCGCTGTTAATATTAAGATACTTCTTTACTGTATTTAATATGCTATCCATACTCTTTGTCCTCTTTATTCAAATGACAAATACTGCTTCATAGCATATGCTTCTATGCCATTATCAAGTTTGCAGTATGCCCACTCGCTTTTCTTGTCATTTTGAATTACTTCAACTTTTGTGCCTTCGGGAAGAATTACAAGAACTTCTGAGCCGGCCTCGGCATCTTTTCTAAAATTAAGATTTCCGCCTTTAACTACAGCGTACTGTTTCTTAACACTCTTTTTTTCTTCCTTGTTCTCAACTACTTCATCAAGAACCTCTTCGGCCACAACTTCTTTTGTTTTCTTCATGTTCTACCTCCAAGGTATTGTGTCGTTTGGTGTTCTTTCAACCAAACTTATTTCTTCGATGTTCTGAGCACCTCCATAATGTATGATCTGATGGGTCCTATGACTGGCACATACCAGATTATTCTTGTCAAACACTTCTGGTGCTCTATTTATCACTTGCTCTTTTGTTATAGGATTGATGTGATGCACGAGTATTGGCCCGGCTATCTCATGTCCTTCGCATGCAAGGTCAAGTCCATTGTCCCTAAGTATAACGGTATTTCTTACCCGCTTCCATTCTGGAGACTTGTACAGCATTTGATTGAGGTACCGGCTTCCGCCGAACGTATCTATACCAACACTACTGTTAGTCATAAGATACTTAATCCTATCTTCAAATGTTTTAATCTGCATCATTTCCTGGTAGCTTTTCATTTGACTCACCTCGATACAACATCATAGCCTCCATTGCTTTCTTATATGCTTCTTCAGTAGACTTCATAGACTCTAAGCTTTCAATCTTTGCCTGCAATAACTTATTTTCATTCTCAAGTTTTTGCTTTTCAAGTTCAGCATTTGTAGACCCTATCTTCAAGAAGTGTGCTATAAGCTGAGAGCTTGCTGTTCCATCTCTAAGTTTCTGCTCGGCAAGATCCATGGCCAAAGCCGTCATCTGCTTTTCTCTACCTTCTACTGTTATGGCGGGCTTTAAACGGACCTTTTTATCTGTTTTTACTGACATGTCCTTCAATCACCTTTCATAAAAGTTCAAGCACTTTATTGTTTTTACAGTGCCATTTAAACTCTATAATGTAAAAAAGGAGACTCAAAAATTATTGCTTGTATCTCGTGTGGGTAAACCGAAACTTAAGCTTGGACCTTAAATGGCACTGTAAAAATAATAAAAATTATGCCTCGGAGTGATACAGTTTCTTTAAATTAGAAACTTCTGTCATGTTTACGTTGTATCCTTCCATAATGTCTTTATACATTTCAGCATGACAAATATCATCTGCTGAGATACTTGTAAACATATTAGCTAAAGCATTTGCGTGCTCTGCTTCCATTTCACTCATTCTGTAAAACTTTCTAGCCATACTTGGATGTGATAATTTAAGTTTTACTGCCTTAGACATATAGTCTTTAGCGCCATCTAATTCTTCCAAAATATGATCGTGCAAGTATTTGCACATTTCGGAATGTGCGGTGTTACTTTCAGTTTTTATAGGCTGAGAATATGTTACATCGCTAGTTTCTTCACCCATAAGCATCTTTTAGTTAATCCTCCTTATTTTGATTAAATAAAAAAGAAAAGAGGGCCTAGTAAAAATTACCAAGCCCTCTCCTTTAAATAACTTATGCGTTTCTTTAGCCGTTAACTGCAGTTGTGGCAGCTGTTCCACTTCCTGCCCAAGCTACAAAACGTCCAAGATTACCGAGGATATACTGAGACTGATTAGCATTGTCAATAGCATTCTGAAGAACTACATTTCTTCTTTCAGCTTCATCAAGACGATTCTGTAACATCTGAGTCTTGATCTCGCAACAGCATGAGCTCATCTTGGCATCGAGTGCCTGAATCTGAGTTCCAAGTACATTTGTCTGATTTGAGATCTGAGCTGTAACATTGTTAAAGCCCTGAATAGCGTTGATCAAGTTAGTGTTATTCTGCTGCATCATCTGTAAGTTCTGTCCACTGAACATGTTTGCCATTTCAAACAAATTATTCTGCTGTCCCGTAAGAAGATTACTGAGCTGCAACTGAGTCGTCTGATTAGCCTGACTATTAGCAAGTTCGTCTTCAGTTACACCAGGCATTGGTCTTGCTCCATATCCACCCCATCCGTTGTTCATCATGAGCAATGCAAAGATAAAGAAGATACCAAGACCATCGTTCATAAAGTTACCATTGTTGCGATCTGTCATCGCAGAAATACTAAGCGCATCCGATCCGGATAATGTCTTTTCATCCATATATCTGTAGACGCCTCCTTAAAAGTTTTTATTTATGTAAAATATAACCTGTGGCCACTTGTGGCTATATTACATAACTATTGACTTGATCTGATTTACCATTTCCATGGCTCCAGAACTATCAATACTATTGGCTAATGCCTGCTGCATAAAGGCCTTTTGAGGATCACCTCCAGCAGCATTAATCTGATCAAGGGTTTCCTTCATCCCCGGTATTTGCCCCACTTGCTGCTGGAGCAACTGCATTGGGTTTGTACTTCCATTTAGAGTTTGATACAGATTTTTCATTGTTGCCATTTGATCCTGGCTGAGCTGCGTTTGCTGCAAGGATTGCTGCTGTGAGCTCCTGAATAGACTGCTTGACATCTCCTAATTCTCCTCTCATAACATTAAATTCTTCTTTGCTTACAAAAATATCTTCGGGTTTAGGCTCAGGTGCTTCTTCGAATCTAAACCTTGTAATTTCTTTGTTGTTATTAATGTCTGTTTGAATGATATAGAAAATATCATCGTCTGTATCAAAGTATACTGAACGTGTATTAGGTCTAGTAATAACTGACCTTGCACCATCCATACCTTTAGTTCTTGGTAAATCACTTAAAATTGCATTTGGATTTAAACCATTACCAATATATGGTGTTTCCATTTTACAATTCCTCTTTTCTTACCTTCTAGTTTTTTTTTCTATGAAGTCAAATATCAATTATTCCCCCGGGGAATTTTTGGAGACCGCCGCGATAAAACGAGGGGTTGATATTTTTTCGACCCCCCCCGCCCCCTTTGAAGACTACCGAGCATACTCATCACGAGTGCAGGCTCTATATTCTCCAATAGGATCGAGGTCAACCAATCTGTAAATGGCATCTGTTATTGCCTGTTCGTTGTCTTTATCGGTATTGTGATCCGATATTTTTGCCAAACGAGCAACTTTATTCCAACTATTATAACCATGTGATAAGTCAAAAGCATACCATTCGTCCCATTGAGTGAATGGATCATATGGATTGTCCATGGTTGTAATCATAACAGACGCATTTTCTTTTATTTCTGTCATATTTATTACAATCCTTTCTTATTCTTTTTTGTATTTCTGTACAGTAGAAACACTAATTCCTAATGCTTTTGCTATTTCTTCCTGAGAATAGCCAAATGAAATCATGGATTTTATTCTACTAATCTTGGAAGCCGATATACCTTTATTTTCTTTAGGTAACGCAAAATCATACAACGAATCTGTATCCATATTTCTTATCAACTTGTTTAATTTTGTTGGTGAAATGGCATTAGACTGAATAGCCTGCCATTCTTTTTCTGTAAACATTAATTGAGACCTTAACTGAGATCTACCTGCTCCGACCTGAGCACGAGCATTTGCCATCGCGGATGTTCGTATTTTCTTCATTTCTTCTGCAGAGTATGTATATCCTTCCGATTTAGCACGTCTAAGTTTCGATGCTATAATATTATTTGCTATTACAGCAGCTTCTCTTTCCTTAGGTCTATTTCTTTCGGATAAATGTAATTTACTTAATAAAGAATCAACTTCATTTTCGTATATTTTTGCTGCAGATGGGTCAGCCTTATTTTCTTTGGTGTTCAAATATTCTAATCGCGCTTTATTTGCTAAAGCTTTTAATTGATTAGCATATTCTGCATAGTATAATTCTCTCTGGTCTCTATATTTGGAAACTAATTTATATGCATCATCAGTGATGTACATTCTTTTAATTTCCTGTGGTGCTATCTTTTCTTTGCCATTCTTGTCTATATATGTTCGATTTGTTTTAACACGAA
>JAEEGL016972477.1_pt1 | contig 13560 bp, 10 predicted proteins | sample 9134231 | NCBI WGS metagenome assembly JAEEGL01 (sample SAMN16246548, study PRJNA631951) | gut metagenome | biome: gut microbiome; feature: rumen; material: fiber-attached | host: Bos | place: Iran: Karaj | collected 2018-10
GACCCGCAGATCTCCGTGCGCAGGTTTTTCGAGCGCCCGGACCCGGAAAAACAGTTCCTGTACCGCCTGCTCCTGGAGGAAAAGGACCCGCGGAGCGCCATGGAAAACTTCCGGCAGGGGCTGATGCTGATCAACTCGCAGGAAGCGTATGACCGCCTGCTGAACGCCGGATTCCATGTGATCCTCCGGGACGAGAGCAGAAGCATCGAGCAGACGCGCCAGCTGGCAGAGCGCGCGTTTGGGCTGACGGCAGACTGAAACCGGACGGGAGTTTCCCGACAGCGCGACAAAACAGGCGTGACCGCAGAGGCCGCGCCTGTTTCATGTTCTGCCGCGTCCGCAACGGCTGCTTGCTCCGGGAGGTTTCCTCGCCGGAGAACGCCGGTCTTCGTTTGGGCAGGCCTCAGGTCTCCAGCGCTTTGGAGAACTGGGTCTCGTACAGTTCCTGATAGGTGCCGCCCGCGTGCACCAGATCCCGGTGCTGCCCCCGCTCCACGATCTCGCCGTCCCGCACCACCAGGATCTCGTCCGCCGCCAGAATGGTGGACAGCCGGTGGGCGATGAGGATCGACGTGCGCTCGGAGATCAGCGGGTCGATGGCCTCCTGGATCGCCGCCTCCGAGATGGAGTCCAGGGCGGAGGTGGCCTCGTCGAAGATCAGCAGGGCCGGATCCTTCAGCAGCACGCGGGCGATGGAGATGCGCTGCTTTTCGCCGCCGGACAGTTTCAGCCCGCGGTTGCCCACCTCGCTGTCCAGCCCCTCCGGCTGCGAGGAGATGAAGTCCCAGATATTGGCCTTTCTGCAGGCGGCGATCATATCCTCCTCCGTGGCGTCCTCCCGGGCGTAGCGCAGGTTCTCCCGGATGGTGCCGTTGAAGAGATAGGTCTCCTGGGTCACCACCCCGATCTCGTCCCGCAGGGAGTGCAGCGTCAGATCCCGCACGTCATATCCGTCGAATCGCACCGTACCGGAGCCGACATCCCACAGGCGCGGGATCAGGTTGACGATGGTGGACTTCCCGGAGCCAGACGGTCCGACGATGGCCACGGAATGCCCGGCCTTCAGCTCGAAGGAGATGTCCCGCAGGATGGGGCGCTCCGGGTCGTAGGAGAAGTTCACATGCTCGAAGGCGACCTCGCCCCGGGCGTTTTTCAGCTCCCTGGCGTCCGGCCGGTCCTCGATCTCCGCGGGCATGTCGAAGTACTCGAAGATGCGGGTGAACATGGCCATGGAGCGGATCCAGTCCACCTGGATGTTCAGCAGGCTGTTCACCGGCCCGTACATCCGCCCCAGCAGGGCCACCAGCACGGTGATGTCGCCCACGGTCAGGTCCGTGTTCCCGTATCGGAACATCAGCAGGCCGCCCACCAGGTACAGCAGCATCGGCCCGATGGAGGAGAAGGTGGACAGCACCACGAAGAACCAGCGGCCCGCCATGCGCTCCCGGATGTTCAGCTTCATCATCCGGCCGTTGGAATCCTCATAGCGGGCATACTCGTCCTTCTCCCGCCCGAAGAGCTTCACCAGCAGCTGCCCGGACACGGAGAGGGTCTCGTTGAGGATGCCGTTGACCTCGTCGTTGCATTCCTGGGCCTTGCTGGCCAGCTTCCAGCGGGTGCGTCCCGCCAGCCGGGTGGGCAGCACGAACAGCGGCACCACGGCGATGCCCACCAGCGCCAGCACCCAGTTCTTCTGGAACATGGCGACCAGGGCCACCACCAGGGTGATGAGGTTGGAGAGGATGGAGGTGAAGGTGCCCGACACCACGCTCTCCACCCCGGAGATGTCCGAGGTCATGCGGGTGATGATGTCGCCCTGGCTCACCGAGGTGAAGAACCGCTGGGACATCTTCTGCAGGTGCCGGTACATCTGGTTGCGCATGTCGAAGGAGATGTGCTGCGCGATCCAGCTGTTCAGGTAGCTCTCCGCGACGCCGATCAGGTTGGACACCAGCAGCAGCCCCAGGGACAGCAGGATCAGCCGGATCAGCGCCGGGATCCCGCTGCCGATCCACCCGGGCAGGCCGTCGGCCTTGCCCGCCAGCACATCGACGATGCTGCCGGTGAGGATGGAGGGAAAGATCGAGCATACCGTGCTGACCACGATGCACAGAAGGACCAGCAGCAGCTGCTTCTTGTAGGGCAGGATGTAGGAGAAGACGCGTTTGAGCAGCGCGCCTGTGACTTTCGGCTTGTTGGCCTTTTCCTCCTCCGTGAGGAACCGGCTGCCGCGAGGGCCGCCGCCACCGGGTGGGGGCATGGGATCACTCCTTCACATGAAATCGGGGTTTTTCCACTTCATTGCGTGATAGTGCGACCCGTCGTCCGCGAATCCGGCATCCCGGTACAGCGGCACGCCGGCCTCGGTCGCCTTCAGCTCGACCGTGCACAGGGCCAGGTTCCGGGCATCCGCCAGGAGCGCCCGCATGACGCACCGGGCATACCCAAGCCTGCGGTGTTCCGGCCGCGTGTAGACATTCAGGACGATGCCGGTCCGTCCGTTGATGAACGCGGGGCTCATGGGCTTTTCGACCGTCAGAAGGAAGGCGCAGGCCGCGATCCTTCCGTCCGCCCGGACGACGTATGCGAACAGGTCGCGGCCCAGATGCAGCCGGAGCCAGCCGGGCAGCCGCTCCCGCATGGCGGCGGCGTCCGCCTCGCGCAATGCCCCCAGATCCTCGGCGGTGTAAAGCAGGCGAAGCTCCGTGAGCTCGCCGATGTCAGCCGGCGTGGCTTGTTCCGCTCTCATTCCGAACGCCTCCAGGGCCTTTTCTTGTCCAGCCATCCCTGATCCTTCCAGTACTGCACGTCCAGGGGATTCCAGCCGTTCTTCTGCGCCATGCGCATGATGCCGAACATGGCCTTCGTTTTGAAAGACGGCGTTGCCCGGCCGCGCCGGAACTTGAGGCGGGCGGCGATGGCGTCGGTCTTCCTCTCCAGTGCGGCCTTCTTTTTGGCGCTGACGCCTTCCCAGTCCGTGGCGGCCACGCCCATGCCCAGCTTCTCGATCCGGCCCACGCCCCAGTAGAACAGGCTGTGCTCCATGTCCTTCAGCGTGGACTTCACGCCCACCCCCGCGGCGGTGGCGATGCACACGCCCTGCTTGCCGAACATCCGGGGATCCGGGCGGTGGGCCATCCAGCGCCAGCCGTAGTGGTCCAGCAGCGCCTTCATCGCGCCCGTGGCGTGGAAGACATACACGGGGCTTGCGAGGATGATGATGTCCGCCGCGTCGATGGCTTCGGTGACCGGCGCGAGATCGGTGACGTGCGGGCACTTGTCGGCCCCCTTCACGAAGCACGCGGTGCATCCGGCGCAGAAGTGCCCGAAGTCCCGCGGCAGGAAGAATTCCGTTGTCTCCCCGCCGATCTTTGCGGCCAGCATCCGCGCGATGCTTGCGGTGGAGCCCACGTGGGACTGCCCGTGGATGATGACGGTCTTGACGGGTGAGTCGGTCATGATGTTCCCTTCCTTTCCGGATCGCGGCATGTGTTCCCGCTCACATCCTGACAAAGGATATGCAGCCCATGGCATCCGCGGGCGTGAAGCCGGCGGCGCGGTAGAAGGCTCTCGTCTCCTCCGTGTCGTCGGTCAGCAGCTGGGTCTGATACACATCAGGGTACCGTTCCGACACGGCCCGGAGCAGCGCGGTCCCGATGCCCCGGCCCTGGTACGCGGGCAGCACCAGCAGGTCCTGGATGAACAGCACGGTGATCCCATCGCCCACGGCCCGGATGATGCCGACCAGCCGTCCGTCTTCCCACGCTCCGAGGACGCAGAGGGACCGCCGGAAGGCTTCGGGCAGCACGTCGGCCCGCTTCAGGTAGTTCACCCATCCCACGGCTTCGTACAAAGCCCGCACTTCATCCGGGTCGAACGCCGTGTATTCACGAATCTCCATATCAGCAGACCTCGCTTTATTCCGTCTGACCGAACCGGTTGAACCAGGCCCGGTTGGCAAAGGGCTTCTTTTTCGGAACAGCCGGCTCGCCTTCTGCGATCCCGACGGGCAGGAAGCAGACCAGCTCGTATTCCTCCGGCACGCCGAGGATCCGCGCCATCCGGTCCCCGATGCGGTCCGTGTCGGTGATGTGTCCCTCATACCAGCAGCTTTGGTAGCCCAGCGCGGTGACGGCCAGCAGCATGTTCTCGATGGCGGCCGCGTAGTCCTGCACCGCAAAGCAGCGATCCCGGTACGCGTTGATCCGCCGGGTCAGCACGCAGATCGCCGCCGGTGCGGTCTCTGCCACCGGCGGGTCGATGACCTCCCGCAGCTTTGCCAGCACCGCCGGGTCGTCCACGGCGATGAGGGACGTGGTCTGCTTGTTGCAGCCGGACGGCGCGGCCAGGCCTGCCTCCAGGATCGTCTTCAGGTCTTCCCGCGGAACGGGGGTGTCCTTGAATCTGCCCCGGTAGCTGCGGCGGCCGAGAATGGTCTGCATCGTGTTCATTCTTCTTCCTCCAGGATCGCCCGGATCGAGTCTTCCGTGGGTACCGGTTCCCAGTGGCCTTCCACGCAGAGGGAAGCGCCGGTGCCCCGGACGGTTTCGGCCAGTCTGGCCGCAAGATCCATGTCCTTTTCCCAGTTCGGGAAGGCCCCGCCTTCCGCGTCACCCAGGAAGAGCACGCCTTCGCCGGGCACATGGATCAGGGTGGAATCATCCGTGTGAGGAGCCTCCGCCTGAAAGAGCCGGATCGGGCAGTTCCCCGCGTCCAGCGTCATCTCCCCGCTGAAGGTGAGATCCGGCAGCGTCACGACGACGGGCTGTCCGCCTTCGTATTCCCGGCGGATGGTTTCGTGCAGGCCGAAGAAGAAGCCGGTGCCTTCCCGGGCCACGCGGTCCCGGAATTCCGCCAGATACGCGGCGGTCCTCGCGTTGGCCAGGCACAGCCCGCGGGCCTTGTGCATGGCGAGGGTGTGATCCCAGTGCCAGTGGGTCAGCACGGTCAGCGATGGCAGCGGCAGGCCTGCATCCTCCAGCGCGGCATAGAACGCCCCGATGTGCGCCGCCGAATGCCCGGCGTCGATCGCAAGGCTCCAGCGGTCGCCCCGGATGTAGCCCAGGTTGGGCCGGTCGCGAAGCGTCTCATACGGGTAGACCCAGACACGGTCGGTGAGCCGCGTCAGCTGGCTGCGGTCCTGCGCCATGCGGATCCCTCCTCAGCCGACGGCCACGCGGAAGCAGATGGGCATCGGATCCTCCGAAGCCTCCGTCCGGATGCGCAGGCCGTCCTCCTCGCGGGTCCATTCGAGGGCTTTGCCGTCCATGCGGGCGACATCCGAGATCATCCCCTGATGGACGCCCTTGTTGTCCTTTGCCAGGGCCGGGGCGAGGTAGACGCCGTCCGGGCTGGCGGCCATGAAGGTGACGAACAGGTCCCCGCCCTTGCGCGCATACCGCACATCCTTGCAGGAGAAGGTCTTCCGCACGCCGTCGGAGAACTGGCCCTCGGTGATCTTCGTCGGGCCTTCGCCGTAAATGCGCCAGGGGCGGGTGCCGTACACGGCCTCGCCGTTGACCTTCATCCACGCGCCGATGGCCTTCAGCACCGCCTGATCCTCATCGGAGACGGTGCCGTCGGGCTTCGGTCCCACATTCAGCAGGAAGGTGCCGTTCTTGCTGACCACGTCCACCATGTCGCGGACGAGGTCCTCCGCGGGCTTGAAGCTGTTGCCCTCGGTCCAGCACCACGAATTGTAGGCGATGGCGGTGTCCGTCTGCCAGTAAAAGGGCTTCAGCTCGGCGAACTGTCCCCGCTCCACGTCCGGCACGGCGCTGCCGAAGACAAAGGCGTCGTGCTTGTAGTTGATGACGGCCTGGGTGCCCCGCTCCGCGGCGCGGTTGTAGCAGTAAGCAGCGATCTTCCGCAGATAGGGACGGGCGGCGATCGTCTGGATCCACCAGTCGAAATACAGCATGGCCGGCTGATAGCGGTCGATGATCTCGCAGGTGCGCAGCATCCAGTCCGTCAGGTACTCCTCGGTGGGCTGCATGCTGTCGATGCGGCTCATGTCGAAGCCCTCCGGCTCCTCCACGCTCGGCCAGTAGAGGTCGCCGTACTGCGGGTCCTTGATGTCGCTGTCAAAGCTGCGGCCCTTGCCCTGGAACCAGTAGTGCTCGATGCGGTGGCTGGATGCGCCGGTCTGCAGGCCCCTTGCGCGGCAGGCGGCGGAGAGCTCGCCCAGCACGTCCCGGTGCGGGCCCATCTCGGCCGCGTTCCAGTGGCTGATCTCGGAAGCGTACATCTGAAAGCCGTCGTGATGCTCCGCCACCGGGATCACGTACTTCGCGCCCGTGTCGCGGAACAGCTCCGCCCACGCGTTGGGATCCCACTTCTCGGCCTTGAACAGGGGGATGAAGTCCTTGTAGCCGAACTTGCTCTGGGGGCCGTAGGTCGCCACATGGTGCTCGAACTCCCGCGTGCCGGGGCAGTACATGCTGCGGCTGTACCACTCGTTGGCAAAGGCCGGGACGGAATACACGCCCCAGTGGATAAAGATGCCGAACTTCAGATCCTTATACCAGTCCGGGACCTGATACCCCGACAGGGACTCCCATGTGTCGCTGAAGGGGCCCCTGGCGATGACGCGCTCGATCTCGGCGATACGCTCCTTGCTATTCACGGAAACGCTCCTCTCTGTGTGAGGTGATTGCAGCGGTATCATATCACATTTGAGCACGGATTGGAAGGGCTCACCGCGATTGACAAAGGCGCCGCATCTCTCTATAATGGGGGCGTTGCGAATACCGACGACAGGGAGGAATCCCCATGAAAAAGCTGATCCCGCTGATCGTGCTGGCCCTGCTGCTGACGACAGCCATCGCGCTGGCGGACGCCGATCCCACCGTTTCCTTCGCCGACAGATCCGGAAAGATCAACGGCAGGATGGACTACACGCTGGATCTGAGATCCGACAAAGCCTTCGCCGAGGAGACCTCGGTGACGGTGGTCTGCGCGGAGTACGGCGAGACCTATCGGGCCACCTTTGCCGCGGGCGCGTCCCGGGCGACCCTCACCGTTCCCACCCGTGAGACGGATAAGCGGCAGAACGTGACATTCACCCTGCAAAGCGGCAGCGGTTATCAGGCGGACAAGGGCAAGCACACCCTGACCGTGTTTCCCCTGCCGAACGTCCGCTTCTCTTCCGGCTGCATGATCGGATATGTGGGCAAGACCATGACGGTCACCGTTTCCTGCTCGAAAGGCAGCACCGTCATCGGCAGCAACGTGTTTGAGCTTCGGGACCAGACCGGCCGTCTGTACGTGAGAGGGGAGTGGAAGAACCTCGGCTCCCGTCTTTCATTCAAGTTTGAAGTCACGCCCGATATGGAAGGCGCCCGGTACTTCTCCGTGTGGTGGAACGGATTCCGCCTGACGGAGATCGGCACCGGCTACAGCTGTATCACAGACCTCAGCCGCAAGGTCATCCGCCAGGTGGATACGGACGAGCCTTACATCGCCATCACCATCGACTGCTGCTACTATGCCGCCAACACCGAGAAGATCCTCGATGTCCTGGATAAATACGGCATCAAGTGCACCTTCTTCATGACCGGCTACTTCATCCGCACCTTCCCGGAATACGCGCAGATGATCCTCGACCGGGGCCACGAGATCGGCAATCACTCCACCAACCACCGCAAGATGACCCAGTGGAGCAACGACAGCCAGCGCCTGAGCCAGCTGCACACGCCCGTGACGGAGATCGAAGCGCTGCTGGGCGTTCGGGTGCGCCTGTACCGTCCGCCCTACGGCGACCACAACGACCGTCTGACCGCCATGTCCCGCGCCGACGGCATGGAGGTCATCATGTGGACCATCGACAGCCACGACTGGGATGATGCATACCGCAATACCCCCAATCGCGTGGTCGCCCGCGACAAGTATCAGGTGGGCCCGGGATGCATCATCCTCCATCATCTGGGCGGCTATCACACGGCCGAGATCCTGGACGAGATCATTCCCTGGTACATCAATGAGATGGGCCTGCAGCCCGTGACCGTGACCGAACTCATGAGCCACGGCGGCCGCACCGTCCCCGATCTCCCCATCGAGGATACCCTGACGGAGATCCCCGAGGAGATGCGCTGATCCCGTCGCCGCAGGATTCACACTTCATTCACGCCGCAGAATTCACACTTCATTCACACACTGTCCAAATCTGTGTTGTAGCATTCAGGCTGAACAGCATGTATGCTCGGGATGATTTGGAGGGATATAGCATGAAGAGATCGACGAAGATCCTGATCGTGGCCCTTGCACTGGTGTGCGCCTTTGCCGGCGGCATCGCCGGGACCGCACTGCAGGGCCGTGCCGTCGCGGAACTGGGTGCGGCCACCGGGACCGATACACCTGCCGAAACGACCACGGTCGTGGTGACGAGCCCCTTTACACAGGCGATCCGCGAAGTGCGGGACAGCGTGGTGGGCGTCAACAACTATCAGGTGGTCAGCTACGGTTACGGCGGATGGGGCCGGGGCAGACAGTCCCAGGAGGTCAAGGCCGCCAGCGGGTCCGGCGTGGTGGTGGCGGAAGGCTATGTGCTGACCAACTACCATGTGGTACAGGGCGCATCCACGGTAACGATCGCGGTGCAGAACAGTGAAAGCGTTCAGCTGAGCGAATACGACTGCACGGTCGTGGTCTACGACGTGAACCTGGACCTGGCGGTGCTGCATTGCCCGGACCTGGATCTGCGGCCGGTGACGCTGGGAGACAGCGATACCCTGCAGGTGGGCGACTGGGCGATCTGCATCGGCAACCCCGTCAGCGAGGAGTTTTACGGCACCGTGACGGTGGGCATCGTCTCCGCGCTGGACCGCACCGTGACCACAGGCTATGACCGCCGGGGCCGCAGCACCGGCACGAATGCCGCCATGATCCAGGTGGATGCCGATATCAACAACGGGAATTCCGGCGGCGGCATGTTCTCCGTCACCGGTGAACTGATGGGCATCCCTACCATGAAATACACCGGATCCTACTACTCTACGGCGGCCGTGGACGGAATCGGCCTGTGCATCCCCATCAACCAGGCCAAGCCCCTGATCGCGGAAGCCCTGAACGCCGACCGGACGGCCCCCGCCGCCAAGGGCACGGAAGAAGACGGGACGGGTGCCCGCGACCTTCGGGGCAAGCCCCGCCTGGGCGTGACCATCGGCGACCTGAACGACAACGCCTACGCGATCCGCGCGGGCCTCATCCCCGACGGCGCCATGGTCATGACGGTGGACGCGGGTTCGCCCGCAGCCGAGGCGGGGATCCTGCCGGGCGATATCATCACCGAGGCCGACGGCACGAAGCTGACCTCCGTGACGCAGCTGCAGAGCATGATCGCGCAGCACGGCGCGGGGGATGAGATCCGGCTTCGGGTCTATCGTGCCACCGGCATGCTGGATGCTTACCAATACGGCGCGGAGATCCCGTCTGACGGGACATACATCGATGTGACCGTCACCCTGCGGGTGGTGGATGAAGAACCCTGACCCGCGCCGATCCGATGCTTGATCCTTCCGCCGCCGACGGCGCCGGAATTGCGGGAGAGATGCCGACAAGTCCGGCGTTTCTCCCGCTTCCTTTGACCGGATGGAGGACCCGATGAGCGACATCACCAGGGACAGACCTTCCCTGCAGCTGCCCGACAAGCTGCCCGACGACTATGTACAGACCCCCGAGAGCGGTCTCAGCGAGGCAGAGGCGGAGAATCGCCGGCTCGCCGGGCAGGGCAACGACGCGACGGTGGATCCGGGCAAGAGCGTGGCCCGGATCTTCGCCGACAATCTGTTCACACTGTTCAATCTGCTGAACGTTGCGCTGGCGCTGGCCCTGGCTCTGGTGGGGTCGTGGAAGAACATGACCTTCATGTTCGTGGTGATCTCGAACGCCGTCATTGCCACCTTCCAGGAACTGCGTGCGAAAAAGACCGTGCAGAAGCTGACCCTCATGAGCGAAAGCCCGGTGCGCGTCATCCGGGAGTGGACGACCCGTGAGATCCCCGCGGCGCAGTGCGTGCGGGGAGATCTGGTGCGCCTGCGCGCGGGGGATCAGATCCCGGCGGATGCCGTCATGGTGGATGGCACCTGCACGGCGGGGGAGGCCCTGCTGACCGGCGAGCAGAACGCGGTCCCCAAAAATCCCGGGGACTGGCTCTATTCCGGCAGCTACATCAACATGGGCACATGCATCGCCCAGCTGGTGAACGTGGGGGACGACAGCTACATCAACCGCCTGAGCAAGGCGGCCAAGGCCATCGTGCAGCCCAAATCGGAGCTGATGACGGATCTGCGGAAGCTGATCCGCGCCGTCACGATGGCCCTGATCCCGATCGGCATCCTGCTGCTGCTCAAGCAGACGCTGCTGCAGAGCCTGCCGCTGAAGCAGGCGGTCCCCTCCAGCGTGGCCGCCATGATTGGCATGATTCCCGAAGGCCTCATGCTGCTGACCAGCGTGGCGCTGATGGTGGGCGTGGTCAAGCTGGGCCGTCATCAGACGCTGGTACAGGAACTCTACGGCATCGAGACCCTGGCGCGGGTGGACACCCTGTGCCTGGACAAGACCGGCACCCTGACCACCGGCCGCATGACCCTGGTGGAACTGGCGCCGTACGGAGACGTGACGGAAGAGGATCTCAGGTTCGAACTGGCTCGCTTCCTCGGCTCGGCGGATCTGGAGTCCGCCACCCTGGCCGCGATCGCCCGGGGCGTCAAACCGGAACGCGACGGATGCGTCGCGCAGATCCCCTTCAGTTCGGAGCGAAAGTATTCCGCCTTCAGTTTTTCCGACGGAACCACCATCATGGCCGGCGCGCCGAGCTTCGTTCTCAGCGACGGCATGCCCGAAGACCTGGCCGCGGCCATCGGCGGATACGCCGAAAAGGGCCAGCGCGTGCTGCTCCTGGTCTCCTGCGACGGCACGATCCGGGACGAGACCGTCCCGCCCGTCTCCCGGATCCTCGGCCTCGCCGTGCTGGGCGACGAGCTTCGCCCCAACGCGGAGGAGACCCTGCGGTATTTCCGGGAAGAAGGCGTGACCATCAAGGTCATTTCGGGCGACGATCCCCGCACGGTGGCGACCCTTGCGGAGAAGGCCGGCATCCCGGACGCCCGGGCCCACACGGTGGACGTCTCACTGCTCAGCGATGAAGAGGTGAAGCGCGCCGCCTCGGAGGCGACCGTGTTCGGCCGCGTGACGCCCTCCCGCAAGCAGCAGCTGGTGGAGGCGATGAAGCAGGCCGGCCACATCGTCGCCATGACGGGCGACGGCGTGAACGACATCCCCGCCATGAAGGTGGCGGATTGCTCCGTGGCCATGGCATCCGGTTCGGACGCGACCCGCCACACGGCGCAGATGATCCTGCTGGACAGCGACTTCACCAGCCTGCCGCGCGTGGTGGCGGAGGGGCGCAGGGTCATCAACAACATCACGCGTTCCGCGTCGCTCTTCATCGTCAAGACCATCTACTCCTTCGCCCTCAGCCTGCTGATGCTGGTGCTGCCCGCGGTCTATCCCTTCGAACCGCTGCAGCTCAGCCTGATCTCCGTGCTGACCGTGGGCATCCCATCCTTCCTGCTGACGCTTGAGCCGAACGCGGAGCGCGTTCACGAGCGCTTCCTGACGGGGGTGCTCCGGCGCGCCCTGCCCTGCGGCGCGGCTGTGACCGTCTGTGCCGCCGCGGCCGCCCTCATGGGCAACGCATGGGGCACGGGCATCTCGCGCACCATCGCGACCCTGGCTACCGGCGCGGTGGGCATCTACATGCTGGTGACCGTCTGCATGCCGCTGAACATCCTGCGAGGAGCGATGATCGCCGCGCTGGGCACCGCCTTTGTGGGAGCCGTGCTGATCTTCCGGGACTTCCTGTCCCTGGTCCCGCTGGATCATCCGAAGCTGCTCGTGCTCTTCGGCATGATCGCCGCGGCGTACCTCCTGGCCACCGTGCTGCGCGTCGTGCTGGATCGTATCTGGCACACGAAACGGGCCGCATGATGACCGCCCGTCTCATGTGAAACAAATTGCGCGAACGATCTTCCCTTCACCGGGAAATTGTTCGCGTTTTTTCATGGTTTTATCACAAATGATCATTGCAATATGCGGACATTGTGCTATAATGAATCAAATGACGGCACTCAGATGTGTTTGTGTTGGAAATATGCGAGCACCTTTGAAGATAAACGCATCCGGAAGCACCCGGATGATGGATGCTTGTACCCTGCGGACGGCAACAGCGAAAGGAGGCTGACCGTGAAGGAACATCCGAAGAACGGCGCGGCGGGCAAGCTGCGCATCGTATCCCTCGGCGGCGTGGACGAGATCGGCAAGAACATGTATGTCTTCGAGTACGAGGACGACATCGTGGTGGTGGACTGCGGCAGCATCTTCCCCAAGGAAGACATGCTGGGTGTGGATCTGGTGATCCCCGATGTGAGCTACCTGGTGGAGAAACGCAAGAACGTGCGGGGCTATCTGCTGACCCACGGCCATGAGGACCACATCGGCGCGACCCCCTACATCCTCCGTCAGGTGCCCGCGCCGCTCTACGGCACGCGGCTGACGCTGGCCCTGGTTGATCTCAAGCTCAAGGAGCACCGCATCGCGGGGGTGCCCATGAAGGCGGTGCGGCCGCGCGAAACGGTCCAGCTGGGCAAGTTCAGCTGCCAGTTCATCCATGTGAGCCACTCCATCGCGGGTGCCTGCGCGATCGCCATCACCTGCCCGGCAGGCACCGTGATCTGTTCCGGCGACTTCAAGGTGGACTACACCCCCATCGATGGGGAGATCATGGACCTGCAGACCCTGGCGGATTACGGAGAGAAGGGCGTCATGGCCCTGCTGTGCGAATCCACCAACGTGGAGCGCCCGGGCTATACCATGAGCGAACAGAAGGTGGGCAGCACCTTCGAGAAGCAGTTTGAGCAGGCGAAGGGCCGCGTGATCGTGGCCATGTTTGCCTCCAACATCCACCGCATGCAGATGATCATCGACTGCGGCATCCGGTTCGGGCGGCGGGTCTGCTTCATCGGGCGCAGCATGGTGAACGTCAGCCATGTGGCCATCGAGATCGGAGAGCTGCGCATCCCGGAAGGGTGGATGATCGAACAGGACGACCTGGACAACTACCCCGACGAGAACATCCTGGTGATGACCACCGGATCCCAGGGCGAGCCCATGGCCGGCCTGACCCGCATGGCCTACGCGGAACACCGCAAGCTGCAGATCCGCCCCAGCGATACCATCATCATCTCCGCGACCCCCATTCCCGGCAACGAGAAGTTCATCAGCCGGGTCATCAACCAGCTTTACCGCTGCGGCGCGCAGGTGGTGTACTCCGCCATGGCGGAGGTCCACGTCTCGGGCCACGCCTGTCAGGAAGAGCTGAAGCTGATGCATGCCCTGGTGCGCCCGAAGTACTTCATCCCGGTCCACGGTGAGTACCGCATGCTCTATCAGCACGCGGAGCTGGCGCTGAGCATGGGCATGGACGGCCGCAATATCGTGCTGCCGGAGATCGGCCAGGTCATCGAGATGACGGAAGACAGCCTGGAACTGGGCGAGCAGATC
>JAEEGL017399830.1_pt1 | contig 13560 bp, 6 predicted proteins | sample 9134231 | NCBI WGS metagenome assembly JAEEGL01 (sample SAMN16246548, study PRJNA631951) | gut metagenome | biome: gut microbiome; feature: rumen; material: fiber-attached | host: Bos | place: Iran: Karaj | collected 2018-10
ACTAAATCTTGTATTGCAACCAGTGAATGCCGTAATAATATGAGCGAATATATTCAGCAGAATCAAACCGTCATGTCTTTTGACGGTGATGAAAGCTGGGTAATCATGTCATCACTTGAACTTTCTATCAAACGAAAAATTGAAGCTGTTGGAGTACCATTAAAAGAATGGGATATAAAAATATATCGAGGAGTTCTTACCGGATTCAATGAAGCATTTATTATATCTAGCCAAAAGAAAGATGAATTAATAGCTGCCGATCCCAAATCTGCTGAGATTATTCGACCGATTTTAAGAGGCAAGGATATTAAGAGATATAGCTATTCTTTTGCTGATTTATGGCTTATAACAACCCATAACGGCATTAAAGAAAAGAAGATTAATAGAATAGATATAAATGATTATCCAGCTGTGAAAGCTCATCTAGATAGATATTATGACAAGTTGAGAGTGAGAGCTGATAAAGGTGATACCCCATATAATTTACGGAATTGCGTTTATATGGACGATTTTTCTAAGCAGAAAATAATATGGGGAGAGTTGTCGGATAAACCAAAATTCGCTTTTGATAGGAAGGGAGAATTTATTGTAGCGAATACTATATTCCTAATGACAGGAAAACACTTAGAGTATCTTTTATCCATATTAAATTCAAGATTATCGGAGTACTATTTTTCCAAAATAGCTACAACAAGTGGAGTGGGTACAATAAGGTGGCTAAAATACAAAATAGAGCTCTTGCCTATTCCGAAAATTGAGAATATTTCCGAGGCAGTATTAGAAAAACTAAAATCGCTTTTAACATCTCCGCTCGATAATGATGAGGAAATCAATAAAACTATTTATAGTATTTATGGATTATCAGATGCTGAATCAGAAGTTATTTCAAGCTTTGATTCAAAATAAGCTATCTCTATTTCAGATAGTCCATATATTCTATAAACAACTTGATTTAGCTCGTTTTCTATCAATTCTGTATTGATTTTTTTAGATTTACGTAATTGGATTTCATCTACATATTTAATTATAATTTCTTTCATTTCATTTTCAATGTGTGGAATAGGAGCCATTTCAACAAACATCGGCTTGTACTCAAAATATCCGCCATTACGAGTTACTCCAAGATTCCTTATATACCAATCCACTACGTTTGAATTAAGCATAGCCAATAGGTACTTATCACCGTTAATAAGCATCGGAGAGGGAGCATTTATATAATATTCTTCTTCCACCATGCTATATTGTGCTGATAAGCACAAATTCCCCCAAACGATTTTTCGCTTAGAAAAATCGTCCCAATAACTTATACTGTCTTGAGTTTCGAACCACTTATTATTTGTTTTTTTGCGCGATTTAATTTTTTCACCATTGACAATATGGGTTTGACCAGTTTGTTCTAGTCTTTCGATCCCAAAAGACAGTAAGTGTTTTTTTACCGCTGGAAAATCATCAATATTGTATTTGCGACTAGGGAAAGTAGCTATTATCCATAAATCGTCAAACTCATAGTCATACCGTTTAATATCTCTGCCACGTAAAATCGGTCGTATAATTTCAGCCGATTTCGGATCCTGAGATATCAACTCATCTTTTTTCTCTCCTGAAATAATGAAAGCTTCATTAAATCCTGTCTTGATGCCATAGTTGATACTGATATTCCAATCTTTTAAAGGCACACCTATTGACTCTATTTTTCTCTTGATTGACAACTCAATTGGGGATAGAATAACCCAGCTTTCATCACCGTCAAAAGACATGACGGTTTGATTCTGCTGAATATATTCGCTCATATTATTACGGCATTCACTGGTTGCAATACAAGATTTAGTTTGTTTGTTATTATCAGATTTTTCAAATATTAATATGTTTGTATCAACTGTTGCACTTTCGAAAATGTTTTGCCCTGCAAAATCAATAAGTATAAGTGGATTTGTGCGTCTGCCTAAGAAACTACGTAGTTTCTTTCCATAATCAGCACGCATCCATTTATTGCTTGTAATAAATGATAAAATGCCACCTTTTTTTAGAAGCTTACAGCCCCTTTCATAGAACAAGCAGTAAATATCACCTGTTTTCGCAAAAGTTTCCATTTTTAAATCTTGATATATATCCCCAAGTTTTATTTCTTTGACTTCATCAATTGTCTTTTGCAACTGAACATACGGCGGATTTCCGATTATGATATCGAATCCATCCTTTATGCCAAACATCCAATCAGGTTCAAACCAATTTGTTGATTTGTTTTCAAATGGCCTCCATGAAAACAATTCTTTATACCTTGCCGAAGAACCACTCTGTTCATTTGCACAAGTAGCCATATCAAGCTGAATATCTTTGAATTCTGATTTTAATTCATTTCTTCGCTCATCCTTAGCATTGAAGTATTCTTCGCGTACCTCTTTCAATTTATCAATATGGCTGATATCTTCAGTAAGCATTAATTGGTTTTTATCAGCGGTTCTATCATACTCTTTTTCATCAGGAAGCCGCAAAAGAGTATTAGCTATGATAAATTTAAATTCCAGACTTGGTAATGGGTTTATTCCTCTATTTTCTTCCTCATCATTAACTTTTTCTTCAATAATCAATGACAAAAAGCAACGAAGCCTTGACATTTCAACTGCTATAGGCTGAATATCTATTCCGAATATCGAATTCTGAATTACACCAATTTTTCTAATATAATTCAACGAACCAGAATTAAACTTTTTCTCAAATTCTTTTTTGAAGAATATGCTAACATTTTCTGTAACTTTATCGAACCACAAATCAGCATCAGGATCGAGTTTCTCCAATATATATACTATCTTTTGCAGCATTCCAATTGGAAAAGCACCAGAACCACAAGCTGGATCGAGTACAGTTACATTATATAATGCATCAATAATCTTTCTCTTTTCGTTCTTATTAAATACAGCTAGTTCCTCACCATCTATACCGTATGTAATGAGAGCATTGATTCTTTCTTCTGATATTCCAGTTTTCTTCTTTAAGTATTCGCAAATACTGCTATCGACCATATAGTCAACAATATCTCGAGGGGTGTAAAAACTACCTGTGTTTTTCTTCGCATTTTCGCCTGTTTCAGGGTTAATTTCAGCCAAGAGGTTTTCGAATATACGACCTAACATTTCAGGATCAATTGAAAGTTCAATATCATATGCAGTATTTTCATCAACTGTAAAATTATAATCATTTAAAACTGTAAATAATCTGTTGAACCAATCATTAGGTATTTCTACCATGCCTTTTTTTCCAGCATGAGCATTAGCATCATACTCATATTTATCGTCAGCATGAGGGCTAAACAAACCGCCATTCAAATATGGAACTTTTGCAGATATATCATCATTAAATTCAGGTCTACGCCGTTTTTGAGGAGTATTTAATAATTCAAAGAACAACGGTTCCAATGTTTGATGATAGTAATTATCATTAGATTTTATTGTTTCGCGAGAAAGTTTTTGTTTTGGGACAAGAGAAATGTTGTTTTTGCTGCGCTTTTCTTTTAAGAACCAGCAAAACATAATACGACCTATTAAACGGACAGAAAATTCTGCATATTTATTATGATCGTCAACTCCATATATTGAAAGTTGCCTTTCATATTTTTGTCCATTTCGTTCTCCACCGACAAGCTCAGTAAAAGCAGTAGCAATTTCAGTATAAAATTGTTTGTTAACTACTTCCACTGAAAATCTTGATATTAGTTCCTCAAGCGAACTAACTTTTCCCTTTGATATTAGGAATTTATATGCTGTTTTTGTCTTTGTTTTCCATCCAAGGCTATATGAGAAGCGTCTTGGACTTGAAAGTATCTTAACGACCTTATCTCCATCAAATTCGTATTTACTTGTTAAAAGAGAAATACGGAAATTCTTCTCGTCTGAATTTACAAAAGCAACTAAAGCATTATTAATAGCTTGATCTCTTAAAATACGGAACATTGCTTGTGTAATAGCTACACGTCGATTGTGACAACCTTCATTAAGATATACTTCAAATATAGACACATCACACTCGATTGATTCGCCTAAAAAAGTTACTGACGAAAACAATTCATTGTTGTATTCGGTTGGATGCTTATCTCTTCTATAATCTGGAAGAAGAATATCATTTATTAGGTATTCATAATTATCAATGTGATACTCTTTTTCTAGTATTTCTCTTGCATCTGTATTAGATATCATTTCGTAAATCCTCCGTAAACATGATTATTTCAGTTTGGGCATCAATAGATTCAACCTTTTGTTTTATCTGAATTATATAGTGAACAGGTATTTCATTCTTTATATCAGATATGATGTCTTTTGATTTATCAGGGATGATGGTTAAATTAGCAAGATACTTTAACTCACCATCGCTGAGATCGTCATACTTTTTTATAACTTCAACTAAATCTGTTATATAGTCTTTCTCGCTTGGACAAACAGACTTCAATTGTTCAAGATTATTAATAGCTTTACTCCTTCTCTTATCCATATTGATTTTTGAGTATGGCTTTTTTATTTCATCACGAAGTATTTCAAACTTTCTGTCTAATTCCTGATCATATTCATAGCTTTTTTCTTCGATGTCTGCCTGAAATAGTCCTAAAATTTGCTCTGGAGCAACTATTTGTGCTTTTTTTTCATTTAACGCTGCTAAAGCAAATAATGTGTTATTTCCTCTCTTAGCAAAAGAAATAGCACAAAGTTCAGTTTGCCCTTTTCTCACGATCCTAGCTCGCTCAGGTATATTTAACGCCATATCAATTAAAGTCATATTATTTTTAATTGAATTATAAATATTTCTATGTGTATTATCCCAGCTTTTTTCATTATTTTCATTATTGGCATCTTCGTATTGAGATTTGAAATAGCTCTGTAAAGTTTCATCAGGTGTAAGTGTACGAGTATCACTACCAACAATATTGTTGATAAGAAGCATTTTCAAAGTAGATATACCTTTTATCAGTGTATTCTGCTCACCAATATCAGTTGGGAAGAAGTTCAGAATGAAGATTTCATCAAACATCTTTTTATTGATTCGATTAATACGACCAATTCGCTGAACTACTCTTGTAGGATTATAAGGAATATCATAATTGATGATAACTCCAGCTCTATTGAGATTAAATCCTTCGCTGAGAGCATCAGTAGCAACGATAATGTCATATTCATCTTGTTGATTGTTTAATGGACATGAAGCATCAAAGTTTTGTCTTACAATTTCTCTATCAGCTTTTGATGCTTTTCCTGTATATATTAACGCTCTAAATCTATCGTTAATTAACCGTCCATGTACATATTCAGCAGTATCTGAAAATGATGAAAATACTACGATTTTTCTATTTTTATTTTCAGCCAGTAATCGTATTATTTTGTTTTTTACTTCATCATATTTGGGATCATCACCAATTTCTTCATACCCAAACCACTGATTGTATATGTCTTTAAGAAGTGCAATATCGCTTTCTACAGCATTAATATATTCCTCCTTAAATAACTCTTTTGCGAAAGGGATAGCCTTTTTCTTTATTTTTTCTATGTCTATTGGTTCATCTTTAATACTATTTATTTCTTCAAATGTTTCTTGGATTTCATCATCATCTGGATCAGGAAGTGAACCACTCTTTTTTATTGGAACATATCCTTTATCCCACCATTTAACTATATTTTCATAAGAGGCAAGAATATTTGTTAGCGTTGATTTAAATGCAGCTTTTGAACTTTCAAATCGCATAACAAGTAATCTTTGAATAAATTTAGCAAGGTTTCCCTGAAAATGTTGAATATTGATTTCGTTAAACAGCTCACCGTATTTCTTGTTGAACTCTTCAACATCTACTAAGTAATTTGAAGGATTATATCGAGCGCAAATAAACTGATTACTTAATTTATCCAATGTTGATAAGTATAGCTCTCTTATTCCTCCAAGATCATATTCAACCAAATCTGGACCTATTATCTCTGGAAAGCAAATGCCTTGAATTTTTAAATCCTGAGCATATTCTTCTATTTCCTTTAAATCTATTCGACTACGGCGAACAATTACGGGATCAATCATTACTCTAAGTTGTTGACTTAGTATGTTTAATTCATTTTTAATTTCATCAGAAAGGTTCTTTTTTCCCTCTTTTTCAAGCCTATTATATCGCGTTATTAATTCGTGAAATCTTATACTCAGATTATCAACAGTATTGATTGTTGAACGACTCGGTGTTTGAAAAAGCTTAATAAGTGCAAATAAATCCTGAGGTCTATTGTTGTAAGGAGTAGCCGTCAATAGTATAACTTTGTTTTCAGTATTAGATCTTGTAAGTTGATGCAACCACTGATATGCTTCGCTTATCTCGTTTCTATACCTATGGGCTTCATCAATAATATACAGTATAGGGTCGGAGTCATTTGCGTATTTATTATATGCTTCTTCTATTTTTCCGCTACTGTAAACTTTTACTCCACGTAAGCCGAAATCTTGTTGATATCCCTCCCACTGGTCACAAAGATGTGGAGGAGCAATAATAACTGTTTTTTTCATATCAAGATTTCGAGCAATTGCTGAAGCGATAACTGACTTACCAAGACCAACTACATCAGCAATTATAACTCCATTGTTCTTATTGATACAATCTACTCCATATTTTATTGCATCTATCTGATATTTCAAATTCGAAAACTTTCCACTGGTTATATCGTATGGGGTACTAACTACATTTCTATCAACGGAACTATACATTTCATAAAGAATACGAATGTAGATATGGTATGGAAGAGGCTTTGCAAATATCCAAAGTTTCTTTTTTAGTTCTTTTTGAAAATCATCGTTGCCGCCTTTTATGCAAATGTCAGTTGATTTACTATCATTCCATAGAGACTCAAATAATTCCATATATTCATCGTATGTAGAATTATCACTACTACGTGTATTTAATTCACCTTGCCCACAAAGGCCATTATATGTAAAATTGGATGAACCGCTCAAAACAACACCTTTTTGATCACCAGAGCAAGAATATTCAGGTTTGTTAGTAAGAATAAAAGCTTTACCATGGTTCTTTTCACTTGTTAATCTGATTTCTAAAGAACCATCATTTATTTTATTAAGGAACATCTTGAAAACAGATTGACTTTCAGATGTATCGAATTGTTCTGAAAGTGAGGACTTGTTAAACATATCAATAAAGCTTTGCGTATAGAGTTTCTTTTTTTCAGAATTGTTTTTAGAATTGAATCGATGAACTGCATATTCAGCTAAATCTTCATTAGGATCTTCAATTATAGCGCGGCCAAGTTCATCAATTAAATTTGAATCTATAGCTCTTCCGACTAAGATACGAATTTTCTTATCTTGTAAATCAGCTGCAAGCTCATTAAATCCAGAAAAATAGAAAAAAGCAGTTAAAATATCAACTCTATCCGATTGTTTAAGCGAATTGCGTAACGATTCCAACATTGTTTTATTTCGATTATCAATTATAGAAGCCATAATACTTCTCCTTTTTTAAATACTCCATAATTCAATAGCTTTTTCAGAAAGTGCATTGGCTCTTGACTCTATTTCAAGTTCATTCCATTCCTCTTTATCTAATGCATCTATCAAGGTTTCAAGACCCGATGCACAAACCTTTAAACCTTGATTCTTGCTTTTTCCAGCTTTTTTAGTACTCCAGTCGGCATCTCTTATCGAAGTGTTTAATGATAAAGGTATAATTGCAAGATTACCAAGTGTCAAAAGAATCATATCTCGTTTTTTTGCTAGTTCTTCTGAATCACATGGCTTCCAGTTATTGCGCCATTTTTTAGGCATAAGATGTTCGAGGCTATATTGATTAAATCCAAGAAGCATAACAGCACTGTTATCATTTCGGATATAACTTTCAATTAAATACAGAATGCCCTTAGACTGAAGGTTCATTAATTTTGAATTATTAAATCCATCTATAACATCGTCATTGCTTGGAATATAAACAGAGGCATCATTGCTTTTCCTGAAATAATTTATCAATTTATCGCTATCAAGAATTTCATTTAAAATAACGGATGTAAAAATATTATTATAGTTTTTAGAAGAAGCGTGAATTATAATACGCCTCATAATATAGCTTTCAATAATATGATACATTTTCATAAGTTCATTATTATCAGTTACATTTTTAGTAATGTATAAAATATATGGGATAAGGGTAGTATTCTTCAAGCCAAATATAAGTATATTAATTCTTTCAATACTGGGCTGTTTAGAAATATTCATGTCACAATAATCCGGTCGAAATGAATCTCTAAAGCAATCTGCATATTGTTTGAGTTGTTCAAGAATAGTTTCCTTGTCTCCATTACAGTATTTTTTTATGAAATGCTGATACGATTGAGCTATTTTATCTACTCTCGAATAAGAAATCTTATCTTCAGTAGATATATTATACTTCTTGTTTTGTATAAATATCTGAAAATAAGCATCAAAGAAAATATCAATCAATGCACGTTTGGTACGTCCTACTTCTATCTGTTGATCCCAATACGCCTTGATTTCATCATTTTTTTCAAATACTGCTTCCCATTTCTCTTCATAATCTTTAAGTGTTTCACGATTAAAGAAGTAGTTCTTTAATAGTTCTGATGTAGTAAGATTGACACCAAGTGAATTAATTGTATCAAAAATTTGTTGCTCATTTTCATCTGCGCTCAATGTAATTTTAACAAACTGTGCTTTACTTTTAATAGCTGTAAAATTCATTTTTTGAGGATCTATATGATCGATAAAATAATTATAGGCAGCTATAGTTTTATTATTACTTGGATTATTTGATATTTTTTGTGGAGAGTCCATATCCATAACCTTAGCAAATGATTCAATATCATTTTTTCCGTGCCTTAATGCTATTTCCTCACCATTTATTCTGAACTGAGAGTTGAAAGCGTCTGGCTGATTTTGTAAAAGGCAAAGTGCTTTCATAAATATAAGAAAAGTTGTGAGTCGTTGTTGTCCATCGACAACGGTATAACATGAAGAATAATCATCATCTTCATTAGGTTCGCGCCCAGATTTTAATATTATAGAACCGAGAAAATGTGCTTTCTTGGTTTTTACAACATACTCCATATCATCAATCAATCTCTGCCATAAATCTTCCTCCCAAACATAAGATCTTTGAAAGAAAGGTATCTCAACGAGTGTAGAATTATTAAACACATCAGATATTGTTGCTTTAATAGCATCCATGCTTATTCCCCCTTATTAATAGTCAGAGTCAAATTTTACTTTCCAATGTTGATTGGCATAAACATACAATAAATCATACATAATTAATTCTATCTTAATCAATCTGTTTCTGTCATAAAAATCTATTTATGCTAATTTTATTAACTGAGCAATATCAAAATGCTCATTGCTTTTTATATTATTTCACTGTAATCAATGACTATAATACACTAATTCATTAAACTTTTCCTTCAATTCTTCAGGAGCCAAAATCTCCATATCAGATGGAAACTGCATAAGCCATCCAAAGAAAGTTGGGCTTATTTGCACCTGTACAGTTGCTGTAAACTTATCATCGACGTGCCTGATAGGTGTATCCTCGCCAAACTTATTAAAGATAACGCCTATAAGTTTCTCTGTAAATTGCAATGTAACTTTGCACAGCGGCCCGCCAAACATTTTAAAAGCCTGACGCGGGTAGTTTTTAAGCTTGTTCAGAACCTTTATACCATCTTTGGAAATATCCTCATCAAGAACGGAAATATTATCAATCCTGTCGATACGGAATGTCTTAACATTGTTTTCATATTCTTCCTCAGTGTGGTAGCAAAGAAGGTAGTAGTTTCCGTCATCACAAATCATAGCAAGCGGTTCTTCAATATACAGCTTCTTATCATGTTTATACTCCCGCTTGCCATTTTCGTTGAGCAAGAAATAATTGAACGATACTTTTTTCTTATGCTCAATTGCATGCTCAAGGCTGTCAACGATCTCATAAACATCGCCATTAGAGTGTTTTACAGTATTGAAATGAATGGCGTTTCTCTTCATAAGCTCTGTACGAGCACTACCGCCGAGATCGGCAAGCTTGTTTATCAGTTCCTCTGTCTCTTTCTGCGGAATGAATTTAGAACTCTGAATTGCGTCCATGATAATCTTTATTTCGGGAAGGTCGAACTGCCTTTTGTCAACCCAGTATACCATGTCATGCCCCTTACGCTTGTTGCGGATTTCGTATCCGAAGCTTTGCATGGAATCTATATCAGCATAAATTGTACGCCTCTCGCAGGTGATTCCCAACTGTGCAAGCTCTCTAATAAGTTCCTGCGTTGAAATTGGGTGCTGTTCATCGGTTTTTCTGTTGAGTATTTCCCAGATTTTCAGCAATTTTATCTTCTGCACTTTAACGTCAGCCATTTCATCACCTCTTTGTACAATGTCTTGTATTTAATTGTATCATATCATTTAATTTTTGTCAATATTGATAAGTACAAATATTGTGACTTCAATGTTAATTTTCTCGTAAACAAGAAGTATAATACAAAACAATATATACATAACTGAATAGTTTTAGTCAAGAGTATAAAATATTTTGGAGTCGCTGTTTTTGTATTGTAGTTTCAAAACAATCATGATATAATACAGGTGCAACCATAACGAACATATTTTCCGAAGCGACATACTTTTACAAGGAGACCTAATGAAAAAATATCCTATTATCTGGAATGTAACCGATACCATTCCATCTCAGGAAAGCATACGGCTCCCCAGAATTATTTCCTTTCGGGAATGGCTTCTTGCACACCACGAGTGTGACTACCTCAGTTACCTCATGAATGGTATCTATAAAGGGGAAATCCAATCGTGTCTGTGTACAGCATCAAACATAATAAGTGTCGTTGCCGACATAACAACCCTGCGTTTTTACAGGCGCTCAGAGACCAGTGTCTTCGTTGATGCCATCCTCAAAGCTGACATTGACTACTATGTACATGAATTCGGACATATATTTGAAAGCTCAGACGCCGAGCACTTCCGTATTCGCGGACATTACGACCTTGAAGGCAACGAAACAAATCTTTTCAGCGAAACAACTATTTACTCACCAACAGACGATTTACAGCTTCCTTTACTTAACGATTACCTTTACAATAAACTTACAAGCAACAAACTCGAAGATGAAGCATACCGCATTCTCGAGACCTATTATTCCGGGGATTACCTGAATGGCGAAGCCATTTCACCCTATGTTCTGGCTGAGAATCTCGACCTTGAAGTTACAAGCGGAATTGCAGACAGCACTGGAGACATTCTGGGACTGCTTTACATTCCGAGAGGTGCAGACAGAACCATACTCAGCGGACAAATGGCATTCTTTGAAATTCCCAAACGTTCAATTGTCTTAGACAAGCTGACCAAAAACTCCAATCGTTCATATAATACGATAATTCACGAATGTGTGCACTATGTAAGGCATGGGCTTTTTATATTGCTTCAAGAGATGTACAGAGAAGAAGTCCGCAAAAAACTTCCTGATATAAGCCTTGATGACATTGCTATGAATGCACGTGAACAGCGTGTTATAAAAGAAATCGAGTGGCAGGCTGACCGTCTTGCTCCGCGCATACAAATGCCAGAATTTTCGGTAAGACCACTTATTGAGGAATGCCTCTCAGAGTTCCGGCACCTGAACAAAACTGCAAGTATCGTCAAAACTATCAGACGTATTTCAACACATTTCAATGTTTCACTGCAGGCAGCAAAGTTCAGGCTATGTGAGCTAGGATATACTGATGCAAGCGGAGTTCTCAACTATATCGCTGGCAAACGTGTTCCTGATTACAATATTACCGGAACTATCGAGCCATATCAGACCTATACCGTTGAACCAAGCGCTATTGAAAGCCTTTGCAGCTCCAATAAGACCTTCAACAGCTACATCATTTCCAGACGGCTTATCTATGCGGAAGGTCATGTGTGCATAAATCATCCTGCCTACGTTGATAGCAATACAAAACGGCTAACTGATTATGCGCGAAATAATATTGACAAGTGCTGTGTGCTTTTTACTCTGCATAAGCGCGTCACATTCAACTATAAAAGCGGCACTCTGCAGCGCAGCGACGAAGACAGCTTCATTGAGATTGAATACTCCGAGCAGCAGATTTTGCAGATATTCGCAGAAGCTGATAAATCTGACGACCTGCTGAACCACGACAAGCTTTCCGACCAATTCTCTGTCTCTCTCAGTGAGCATATGAAGCGCACCGGAACTACAATTGAAAGGCTATCAGAAACCTCTTATATCAGCGAGGATAAAATAAAAAAGCTCCGAAACAGCGAAGGCTACAAAGTTACTGTTGAGGAGATAATGGCTATGGGAATTGCAATGCACCTTTATCCTGCTTTGATTTATGATCTAATGGAGAAAGCCGGAGTTAGTCTGCGGCGAAGTAAACGCCATAACTACTACCGAACTATCATCGACAGAATGTACGGTGCTACAATTGAACAGTGCAATAAGGCTCTTGAACTAAAAGGCATGGAGCCCTTTATACAAGAAAATCCCTGAGGCATTGCTTCAGGGTTTTTTAATATACAGATCTAAAGTTCGTAATCAATCTAACGTCCATTCATCATAATACTTATTTACCCTTGATGAATTGAGATGAGACTTGAAAAGATAAAACCATCCTGGCTGAAATGGCTGCGATTTTAACGTTTCAAGATCGATTATATCCATGAACATATTATCATCTTTACTCCATTCATAATTAAAATAAGCGTCGGGATATTTTTTCAAATACTCTGCGACAATTTCAAGTATCATATCAGAATTCATACTTTCAATTCCATGTCTCTCATCATCCCAAACAAAATCAAAAAAAACTTCACGGTAATAATCGTTTCCATTGATTGTAAAAATAGGATAATCTTCCTGATCCACCCATACCCTAACACCTTTTTCATCACTGCCTTTAGGTTTCATGTAAATTGCATTGTCTTTTTCTACATCAGTATCATATCCTAGGGAACTTATAATTTCCAGAAATTCCTTTACACGCTCATCTTCTGTTAATTCTGTTCTATGATTTCTAAGTATTTGCGCTGTTGAAGCCATTTTCATTCCCCCTTATTTATTAGTACCATTATATATTAAGCTTTTATCTTTGTCAATGAAAAGTTTCTTAATTTTTACTGCAACGGTGCCGATAGCGGCACGAAACAGCCTAATCACTCGTCTATTTTACGATGAAGCAGTTATGCAAAATCACTGCAACAACCTATACTAAGCCATTTAGGAGCGTGCCGATTCTGCCCTTCAAACCTTGTTTTCATTATGCTATGATATAGCTACAGTCAAGTGACTGAGAAAAAAATAACTTGCCCGGAGTGTACATAGAGGGCACAGCATATTTCATACAGCTGTTGTTCCTGACGGTTGTATCTGAGATAGCCTTTCTCTGTGTGCGCTCTTTTTCTGCCCTGAAATTGGCTTATCCTGTACTCTCTCTCCGAGCGGAGAGGACAAGGCTACGAACTACAGGAAAACTCCAAGGAACCAGCGCGGCACCTACAAGCTCTACGATGAGCACG
>JAEEGL014945005.1_pt1 | contig 13559 bp, 15 predicted proteins | sample 9134231 | NCBI WGS metagenome assembly JAEEGL01 (sample SAMN16246548, study PRJNA631951) | gut metagenome | biome: gut microbiome; feature: rumen; material: fiber-attached | host: Bos | place: Iran: Karaj | collected 2018-10
CCTTGATCGGCAGTCCGAATCTTGCCGAGTTCGCTGTCGGAATCCTTTGCGAACTGTTCCGCAGTCTTGCGCGCATTCTTTGTGGCTTCAGCAATCATCTCGGGCTTGATCTCGTTGAGGCCTGTAAACTCATAGCTTACGGGAGAATCCTCGCCGTACTCATTGCCGACGATGGTGACGCCTTCACGCATCAGGCTGGCCTGTTTGCTGACCAACTTACGCACGAGGTCCACGTTCTTGCTCACTACGGTCACCACGCAATTTGCTTTGTAACGGTACCGAACCATCTCGTTCGAGTAGCTCATGTTGGCCTGTTGGTCAACCATAACTGGCGGAGCAAGCGAGATTTCGTCCTCCTGAATGCCGTTCTTCTTCAGGAACTCCACAACGATGCGAGTGTCCTTCTCGATGCAATCGTAGATTTCCGACGGGTCGTTGCCCAATTCTTTGAACTTGAGCGGCCAAGTTGCCTTGTTCGCCTTCACCTCTTTTTCCGAGAGACCTTTAGCCGTTACGGTGCGGTCCATTTCCTTGAACTGCACGATACCTTGCTTGATAGCTCCTCCTGCCAGGAAGAGACCGATGGCGAGAATCAAAGCCTCGCCCCAATACTTAAACTGAATAGACTTCATAATCCAAAGTGTTTAATTTCGCTGTAAAGTTACGCTTTCTTGCCGAAATATTCGCTATATTTAGAGGATTTCTTTCAAAAGAACGTGAAAAAAGTGTCGGAAAGTTTTGCAGGTTTCAAAAAAAGCTGTACCTTTGCAACCGCATTTCAGAGGAAAGGCGTTCTTGGCAACCTTGAAAAGGAGCCGAAATTATTGGAAAGAACACATTAGTTTGGAGAGGTGGCGGAATTGGTAGACGCGCTACTTTGAGGTGGTAGTGCCGCGAGGCGTGGGAGTTCGAGTCTCCTCCTCTTCACTCTGTGTCAGGCGGAAATAGCTCAGTTGGTAGAGCACAACCTTGCCAAGGTTGGGGTCGCGAGTTCGAGTCTCGTTTTCCGCTCGAAACGAGACTCAAGGTGATTTGGCATCGAGACTCGTTTTTCTGTTTTGCCCAGGTGGCGGAATGGTAGACGCGCGCGTTTCAGGTGCGCGTGCCGCGAGGCGTGCAGGTTCGATTCCTGTTCTGGGCACAAATAAAGGCTGGTAACCCATTGGTTATCAGCCTATTTTGTTTTGTCGGGTAGCAATAGGGTAGCAAAACGCAACGCAACACTAGCTTAGATTTGGAATAAATTACCTTTCGCGTTTACTTTCAAGCGTGCATTTTTCAAATAGCGTTGCTTTGCTCGTGATACTGTAATAGTTTGTCTGTTAGACTTGAAATAAGTTTGTCCTTAGAAGCAAGCAGGCTGTATAATTGGGTGCAGTCTGACATAAGCCCCTCGCATACGGCTCTTAATGTTTCTACTTGCTTTTTTGCTTCCAGTGCTTCTAATTTCGAATTGCAACTTAACTCGGAAAGTTCGTCACAATCGCGCTGGGTTACCTTTACAAGTTCTTTTGCCTTTTGGAGTTCCTTTTGGAGTTCCTCTACTGTCTTTTTCATAATCTCTTAAATTTAGCATTAAAACGCCCTCTGCTTAGGTGTTGCTCGGTCTTAAGAGTAACCGCGCGGGTGTTTCCACTGCCGCCACCATACAAAGGGCAAATATAACCTGTTCAACAATCATTGTGACTGCTGCTCTTAAGTTTAGCACTGCAAAGGTATGACGATTTTTTCAAAACTCCAAACGTCTTTAAGACTATTTTTTGCGATGAGGCTAATGTGATTATGCTATAATCACTTTCCCGTATTTTCTTACATTTCTGTTGCTAGTTTGTTGCTAATGAAAGCGGGCAACAATACTAAGTCTTTATATTTCAGTCAAATAAGTGTCTTGTTAGACATTCTGTAATAGAAAGTAAGCCAAACCTAAGGCTTGTGTCTCCAATTTTATTTCACTTTTTTCTTCATTCTCACTCAACAATATATGAGAAAAATAACTAACTTTGCACTCGATTATGGATATACCAAGAAAAGTCATAGAGGCTGCGCGAGGTCGTAAACACTTGGGCGGCAAATTAGAAGTCATAGGGAAATATAATAGGAAAGATGTTTATTCCTACGTCTATAATATCCCTATGACAATCGGAATGCCAGAGCTATACCTTTGGGACGGAAATGTGGTTCAAGTGATAGAAGGCGAAGAAGCCCTCTCAATCATTTCTTCTTTTTAGGTTCCCACAAGTGCCCTGCATAGTTCCTCAACTTGAACAATAAGACAGCCGCCAAGTGCGCCGCCTTCTTTGCCGCCTACAATAGCCGTTATAGTGTCACGTTCTCCTATCATTCCGCCTGTAAGGGCAAGGGCAAGTGTCGCCAAAAGATATGCTGTGTCGTGGTTTACTTCACACTGCTTGCATATATGGGCAAACTCTGTGGGTGTCAGTATCCTAATAGGTGTGCCTGCATCGTCGCGCCTAAATTTTACATCAACTACCTTCAACAGCTTTGTTGCTGCTTCAAAATTTTTGTTTTCCATAATCTGAAAAGTTTATTGTTATAAACTAGTTGTATTACTCAATCTGTCATCGTCTTTTGCGAGCATACTCTCAACGAGTTCTGCGACCTCTGCGGCACGTTCTGCAGCCTGTTCTTCTGCCGTCTGTGTGCGCTTCGTGTTGAATTGTGTTTCCCTTTTTGCCCACGTTGCAAGCCTTAGTGAAACATCCCACGTTTTTTCAAGCTCATAGCGCATCTTCGTATGCAACCTATTGGGTTCAGTCCAATAGGCAAAGAACGACAGCACGGTTTCTTTGCCATATTGCTCGAAATAAGGAACAAGAGAGTTATAAAATTCCTCTTTTCTTTTGGGGAGTGTAGCGGCAGAAGCCGCGACTTTCTTACTATCTTCTATTCCTATTTCTTTTTCTATTCCTATTTCTTTTTCTATTCCTATTTCTATTTCGCTTTTGATTTGCTTTTGATTTGCTTTTGATTTTGAAGCGTGCCCGTTTCCTTTGTTGCGCGAAATACCTTTGCCGCTCATCCCGCCAGCCTTGCCAGCGTCTGCCCTTTTTTGTGACATTTCCAACCCTTTTTCAAGTACTGGTCTTATAAGCTCCCACACAACCCAGTCTGCATCTTCATAAAACTTTGGTTCTTCGCCGTAGAAAGCAAAAGAACTCATCGCACGGACTATCCGCCCGTATCTCTCATCAGAGACGCGGGATAAGGCTTTATGATATCCATCGAAAAAGCTATATTTCTTGTTTTCCATTTTCTTGCTGTTTGCTTTTAGAAATCCAATAACGCTTATATCTGCCACCTTCAATACTGGGCACCCACTCATCTTCAATAATTATTCCATTGTTTCGTAAGTCTCGGATAACTGCACGCGGGTCTCCTATATAGCAGTTCTTTGCTATATCAAACGCGCTGCGGTGTACTCCGTCTTGCAGAAAGGCAAAAAGTCTTGCCTCTTGTTTTGAAAATTTCATAGCGCACCCCCTTTCTTCATACAATAAGATTGTGCCCTGCTGTTTATTTCGGCTTCTGTTGCCACCCTATTGCTTTGCAGCCACGCCTCAAGCTCCAAACGGTTAAAATAGCACATTTTGCCCATCGGTTTGTAATGTGGTATCTGCTTCGACATTGTAAGCTTGTAGAGGTAGGATTTAGAAATACCCAAATAACGCGAAGCCTCATCACTCGTTAGCACCTCTTTAGTGCAAAAAATAGTGTTTTCAGACACAAGGTCTGCCACCTGTTTTAATTCCTCTGCCATAGTTATATTTTTATAGAGGTTGAGGCTTTCCAGTGACGCTTGCAGCACGCCACCTTCTTTGCCTTCGTTTCCAAGCGGTAAAGGCTGCAATTCACTCTGCCGTCTTGAAAACATCTGCAAAGGTAGCGGGTATTGGAATTAAAAAATAGTGCTTTGAGGTGTTGGTGTTGGTGCGCACCAAAAAGCACTAAAAAGGGCAACTCTTTCAGAGCTGCCCATCAAAAAGACTATCTATTATTTCATATCCTTTTGGCTTGCCGTCACCGTGCTTATTGTCTGCCAACTGTGAGCGCGCCTTTCCGAGCCGTTCTTCTCCGAACATCTCGTTAAATTCCATTTCGGGGAAATATGTCAATCCGCAATCTACTCGGTATTTTTCTAAAAAATATGCAAGCAGAGCTTTAGTCATTTTGGGTGTTCTTTTGTACCCTGTATCTGTTCTTTTAAGGTACCCCCCCGATATAAGTACCTCGCACTTTCTGTGCAGTTCCTCGCGTTGAGGCTTTATCTGTCCTATCTCTGCTGGTAGTGCACTTATAAGTTCCCGTGTTAGTTCCTCACTCCCTCTATAAGTGGCAACACTGCCCGTTATTCTGTGGAATTTTAGATATATGCCGCATTCCTTTTGAAGCCTCATCATATCAATTTCAAAGACAAACCTAAGCAGTGCGTCAAGCCTGTCTGCAAAGTCCATCATTACACCCACATAAAAGCCTGTGCATTTCTCGACCGTTCCCGCCTGTTCCTGTTTGACTGTTAAACTTATGAAATTCCGAGCTACAGACTTAGCCCTTTCGTGCCGTCTGCTTTGCTTCATTTGCGCTGTTTCTGCTGTGGGATTGTATATGCCAGCTATATTGCACCCACTCTCCCCAAACGGCTTGAATAACGAATAAAGATAAAAGTCTCTTTCTGTGTCGGTTTTGCTCCCCCTTATGTTATCTTCTATTTCGTCCAACATTTCTCCCATACGGGGCAACACTTCACGTTTGAAGGCTTCTGTCTCTTTTACTATCTCGTTGGGCAAGGTTTCCTTGTAGTATCTTTCCTCTTTCTCCTTTGAAGCCTCATCCCTATTCTCTATACCTCTTTGCTTCACTTCTGGTAGGTTATGTGTGTACCTCATCCAGTCAATACACTTTGATACAACGCCACCATACTTGAAAGCCTCAAAGAACTTGTTTTCTATCATCTTAGTCATAGTTATATTATTTTAAGCGTCTGTAGGTGTTGTTATACCAATTCTTAAACCCATCTACTCCACCATAATTCCAATGGCAATAACGATTGAAAAGCAGTGCTTTCAGTGATAATGGTGCTTTATCGTGGTCAGCAAACCACATCAAACCATAATACAGATATTCGACTATAATATCAGCCATATAACTATAACTGTCACTATTGGGCTGTCGCCACTCTGTCCAAAACATTTCATACTCTGCATAAAGTGCGTTTTCATCCTCTGCAATGGCTTTGCCGTCGTAATATCTGCAACATAGCAAGGGTTCTGTTATCAGTTCTCTCTCTCCATCAAGAATAAAATGTGCACAGCTCTCCACATTTACTCTGCTCCACTTTTTTTCAAATCGGTTCTGCAAGCCTTTGAGTTGCCGCTTTAGGCTTGGTAACAGTCTTTGCTTTATATCTGCGTCGTTGCTTAATAGAGTGCCTTGTATGGCATTTTCAATGGTCGCTATCTGCTGCATAAGCGTGAGCCTCATCTGCAAATATGCCTCAGTATAGACAATCACTTTGCCGTTATTGGGATGCTGCTGTATATACTCTGCTATCATATCATTATAGTTTTAGTTCGGGTAGGCTATTTATTGCCGCTTCTTTTAGACTATCAACGGCTCTTGTGTATTTCTCGGTGTGCTTTAATCCAGAATGCCCCAAAAGGCTTGCTACTGTCTTAATGTTCGCTCCGCCGTTGAGGATGTTCACGGCAAAGCTGTGGCGGGCACAGTGCCACGTTATATGCTTGTCTATTTCTGCACTCTTAGTCCAGTGCCTTAACGCTTTTAAGCACATTGTGTGTGAAGGTAGTGGAAATATAGCCTCATCCCTATTTTCTGCGCTCTGTGGCTTTCCTATTAGGCTTAATAAGCCATCGTTTAGAGGTGTTACCACGCTGCTTGCCGCGCTGTGCCCTTTTACCTTGTTCTGTTCAAACTTCAAGAGCTTATTTGAATAGTCCACGTTTGCAAAAGTTAGGTCTTTCACGTCACAGAAACGCAGCCCTGTATATAGGCAAAAAATAAAAGCTCTCCTTATAACCTGGCTCTCCCCTGCATAGTGTGTGTTGATAAGCTGCTGCATTTCCTCGACGCTCAGCACATCCTTTTTGAGCTGTCCGTTATCAATTTTTATTATAATGCCGTTGCAAGGGTTCTTTCTCATCACATCAGCCTCAACAGCTGCTTTGATAACTTTCTTAAACCTTGCAAATAGCGTGTGCGCTCCCTCTCCCTTAAATCTGTGCTGCAAGTATTCTGTAAAGGTTACCACCATTTCTCTTGTGAGTTGTTCGGGCTTTATGTTATTACAGAACTTCTTATATTCGGGCGTTTCGTTTAGGAAATCTTCAAAGACTGTGTAGGCTCTTTTTATGTGGCGTGCATCGTTCTTTGTGTAAGCTTCATAGTAAGCTTTCATCCAGTCAAATAAATTTATATTTCTATTCTTTCTTAGTCTGTACCCCTCTGCATTCTCTAATAGTTCTTGCCCCTTCTCGTATCGTATCTTCCTTGCAAGCTCCAGTGTTTCTTTGTTCTGTTGCCGTTCCTGTGGCGTTCTGGGTGCTTGCCAAAGGTATAGCTTTAAATATTCGCGCTGGCGTATTGGGTGCATATACTCTTTTCCAGTCTTGCCACTAATCTTCTGAGTGAAGCCAAGATAGAAGTCAAGGAACAAGCTTTCCCGCCCATCGTTCAACACTTTTGCTCCTAATTTGGGGTTGTCTGTGCTTTCTGTGCTAATAATATAGGTATTATCTGCACGGTAGTTCTTTTTGAGTGCCATATTTCCTTTTCTCTTTTGTTCTTTTCGTTGCAAAGATACTACTTTTTTTTATTCTGGGTAGCAATAGGGTAGCAAATAATAACAACACATAAGAAAGAAAACGCAAATATAGGAAAATGTAACTATCACAAAAACAGTAATTTATATTTTCTTGTTTTCCGTTGGTTTATTATTAAAATGCCTGTTCTGGGCACAAATAAAGGCTGGTAACTCTTTGGTTGCCAGCCTATTTTGTTTTGTTAACTTAAAAATCGAATCAGAAAGTAAACGCCTACGAAGCAGTTACAATCCTGTTCATCAACAAAGCGATGTTCCTTTTTGCTATTTCCGGTTTCATGGCTTTTTCTATTTGGAGGCTATGAGGATTGATGCATTCAACTTGTGAGAAGCCTGCGTCAAGTAATAGTAGTTTGTCTTTAATCTGACCAGCAATAAGGATAACAGGCACATGGAAGTGCTTTGCTTTCTGGAGAATGCCAAAAGGCACTTTGCCCATTAGCGTCTGTTTGTCAGCAGAGCCTTCGCCTGTGATGATGAGAGAAGCATCTTTTAAGTGTTCTTCAAAGCAGATGGTATCAAGCAGGAGGTCGATACCAGAGCGGCAATCCGCATTCAGATATTGCAGGAATGCATATCCCAATCCACCTGCTGCTCCGGCACCCGGCATTTCCTGTCGATCGTAACCCAATATAAGAGCAGACTTCTCTGCGAATTGCCTGGCATGTTCATCCAGTTCAATAACCATTTCAGGGGAGGCTCCTTTTTGTGGAGCAAACACATGAGCCGCTCCATTCTCACCACAAAGCGGATTCTTGACATCTGTAGCAATTGTGAAACTGACATCCTCCAATACATGCACATCGTCCCACGAGCCCTGAGAAGAAAAATTGTCGATGATGGCTTGAAGCATCCCGATGCCGCAGTCGCTTGTGGCACTGCCGCCAAGCCCTACGATGATGTGCTTGCATCCCGTACGCACGGCATCTGCTACGAGTTGACCTGTTCCGTAGCTTGTTGCCACCGTCGGGTTGCGTTCCTTGGGGCAGAGCAAAGTCAGTCCGCTGGCTTTTGCCATCTCAATAACAGCCGTATCATCATGTATCAAGTATTGAGCACGGATAGGCCGCATCAGCGGGTCTCTCACATTGACATCCACCAATTTGCCACCTGTTGCTGAATGAAAAGTCTCCAGCCATCCCTCGCCGCCATCGCTGACGGGAATCTGTGTCACATCAGCATCAGGTTTATGAGCGAGAATCCCTCCTGCCGCAGCCTGATTTGCTTCAGCCGAAGTCAGGCACCCTTTGAACGAGTCGATAGCGACGATGATTTTACCCATACCTGTTATAAGCTTTTATCATATCCTATGGGGCGGAACTGCTTTTGCTGTTCGCTATACACGAATCCGTGTCCGTAGAGATAGTTCTTTATGTCTTCAGGTTCAGCACCAAAGTTGTAGCACAAGGACTCCAACGTGTCAAACTCCTCATCGCGAAGCAGCATATTCACGCTCGATACCAATATGGCAGGGTCTTTTGGCAGGTAATCCATCGTCTTAGTAAATTTCTACCAATGCTCCTGACTCAGAGTCGATAATGAAGCCCCTGACGACAATATCCTTTGGCACCAACGGATGTGTCTTGATAGTATCAACTGTCTTGCGGACAGAGGTTGGAGTGTCTTTGAAGCCCTCCAGCCATTGATTGAGGTCTATTCCGCACTTGCGGATAGTGTCGAGTGTCTCGTCTGTCACACCACGAGCAATCATTTCATGGTGGAAGTGGTCGTAGCTCATGTGGCATGCACCACAATGAGAGTGAGCCACCACCATAATCTCCTGCACCCCCAATTCGTATATGGCGACAATCAGGCTGCGCATGGCCGAGTCGAAAGCAGAAATCACCAAGCCCCCAGCGTTCTTGATAATCTTTGCGTCACCATTCTTCAGTCCAAGAGCGGCAGGAAGCAGTTCTGTCAAACGTGTGTCCATACATGACAGCACAGCCAACTTCTTGTCTGGGTACTTGTCCGTCAAATACTTCTCGTAGCCTTTCTGAGCCACGAAAGACTTATTGTATTCAATAATCTGGTCTATCATATATCTATTTTTTATTCGTAATACTTAATATCCAATTCATCGTTCTTTCTTTTCGTTTTGTTCTTCCAGAAATCTTAACTCAGCCTCCAACATCTCCAGCTTCGGCATTTGGTAGCCTGCCTCATGGGCAGTTTCTATGGGACGAGTGTAAATATAGTATAGTTCCATGGGGCGATGGAAGTCATAGTCAAGTCGCATGGACGGAGAATAAGGCGTCATAGAATCGGTTGTTTCAATCATCTTGTCTACAAACGAACTGTCAAGGTTCTTGATGCCTAAGTGCCGGGCAGCACCCACCACCTCCATCATCTGCTCACGAATCAGTTTTCTGGTTGCTTCGTTTTGCAGCAGGAGGTCTGTCTGGGTGTGCAAGGCGACGGTCATGCCATTGAACGGCATGTTCCATACGGCTTTCTTCCAGCGTGCCTCATGATATTCCACAAGTTCCGTATTGATGCCTGCGAGGCGAAACTCATCAACAACTTTCTGCATCAGCGTTTCGTCCTTGCAAGAGTAATTGGCCAGATTGATGCTGCCATAACATTGGTGATTCACATGTCCGGGTTCTGTCTTGGCAGAGCAGATGAATGCCAGTCCTGCAGCCAGTTGTACATCAGGGAACATCTTTTGAACATCCTCCTCTATACCAATGCCGTTCTGAATGAGCACCACCAAAGTCTGCTGATGGAGCAAAGGTGGCAGCAACGAATTCAGCATACTGTTATTGACTGATTTCAAACAAACTAGCACCACATCGCAAAGCGGCATGTCCTCTGTATGCTGATAGGCGTTGACATCTGTCAGATGGAATGCCCCATCGCAGGAGTCAACCTGCAGACCTTGCGCTCTGACATACTCATAATCGCTATGAAACAGGAAATGTACTTCCTGTCCTGCGTGAGCTAATTTCGCTCCATAATATCCTCCAATGGCGCCTGTGCCAATAACTCCGTATTTCATTTTTATTCTTTTCTCATATCATTTTATAATCAGTTTGTCACCAGACAGGTCAACCTCGAAGAGGTGTGGAATACGGACGGTATGTCCTCTGGAGTCGTTGGCGTGGCTATGTACTGACATCATCCACTGACCATCAAAACGTTGGAAAAGCATAGAATGGCCATAGTTCGGAGGCGTAATGGGATTGGGTTCCTGAATCCAAGGGCCATCAAGCGTCCCGCTTTCTGAATACGCCACTCCTTGAGTGTATTCACCAAACACCCATGAAGTCCAGAGCATTCCTAAGCGGCCTGTGCCGGTGCGGAACAGCCATGGGCCATCTGTCACTTTGTTCCATGTAATGTTTCCCTCGCTGTCCTTTTCGCGGCTCCAAGGTGAATCGCTTGCACGGAAAAGAATCTTCGGTTCGCCAACAGTACCACTTAAGTCAGGCTTCAATTCAATCTTCTCGATGGTGCCATTCCAGTTCTGCAACCATTCGCCACAGAAAACCATATAGGGCTTGTTGTCAGTATCACGCCAGAAAGTTCCGTCAAGCGTAGGGCGATTGGCTGTCAAATATGTAGCATCGCCAAATGTTCGATAAGGTCCCATGGGATTGTCGGAACGTAGCACCTGACAAGCTCTGCGCTCAATGACATTACCTCGAACGGTGTCGATTTTTACTTCGCGGTTAGTGAAAGTGGCGAAGTAATAGTACCATCCGTCTCCTGTCTGATGTAATTCTGCTGCCCAGATCATAGGGTGCGACCCCATCCACGAGTCTTTGTCAAACTCGGTCACTCGGTAAGGCCCTTCCCATAGTTTCAAATCAGGACTGCGCCACATCATTCCGCCTGTACCGGTCATGTAATACATCTTAGTCTTTTGGTCTGCAAGTATAGCAGGGTCGCTCAGACGGATAGAGTCTAAAGGAACATTGTGTCGAAGTTCAAATGTTCTTGTTTGTGCCTGTGTTTGGAATATACACAGAAGGCAAGTGAATATAGTTGCAATGACAATCTTATTCATAATTGGATAGTTTTATTTCAAATCAGCTTTCGACAATGTTGCCTATAACTGTTCCTAACATATGATACGCATAATCTTTTCATTAGAGTATCTATTTCCTCTGCAAATTTACGAAAAAGTTATGAATTAAGAGTAATGGACAAAGAAAAAAGCCTTTCACATGGAGGTCTCGGGATATTTGAAATTTAACTCGTGTCGAACTTAAGTAGCAGCATTCGCTTGCTATAACCTTATATCGTTAGGGCATTTTAAACTATAGGAATAGTATTTTGCGCTTCCAAACCTATCAAATCAGAAGCTTCCTACTCGGGAATCCAAACAAAATGATTAACTTTGTCACAGGAAAAGCAGTATATATATAGTAGCAGAAAAGATCCAAAATCTGATAATACGCAACAGTAAGCACAATGATAAAGAATAAGCAATAAACAAGATATGGCATACACAAGATTTGAACAATCGGAAGAGGTCCAACGAGAAGAGCTGATACGGAAGATAGAGAACTCCGTGAAGAGCATGTCTTTACGTGAATTGGAGGCTCTATGTTACGAACTGAGTACGAAGAATTATATAAGCGAACGCAATTGAAGTCGCTGCTAGAAGTACAATCGCAGTTATCCAACAACAAAATAGGCTGGTAACTCTTGGTTGCCAGCCTTATTTGTTTTGTCTCGTGGAAGTTGATCAGAACAAAACTGCTCCGCCGTTAGGTAGGACGGTCAACTTCACATTTCCCTTTTTATCTGCTTTCAAGGGCAGTGATACTGTATTTGCTATGTTTCCATCATCTGTGATGAAGTTCTTCACATTATACCCATTGACGTCGAGCGACAAATTGAGCGGCTCATTTTGGGCATTGAGAGCGGCAATGTACCATTGATCTGCATGTCTGCGTGCCAGGACAACATACTTCCCAGGATAGCCATCGATGAAGCGCGTCTCATCCCAAGTCGTGGGAACCTGCTTCATGAAATCAATCTCGAACTTCGGTTGCTCTGTGAGGTTGCGAGGTGTGAGGGCGAAGTTCTGTCCGCTCGACTGGAAGACGATAGCAGTAGCAAGTTCAAAGGCATCAGAGGTACGACGTGTATTGCCCTTGTCTGGGTCTTTGTGGAGGCGTTTTTGAAGAACTGTTCCACCGTATTCCATCGAGCCGGTTGTATTGCGGACAAAAGGATGCAAACATGCGTGGCGAGCTTCCATCTCGCAGAAACCTTGGCTGAAGTATAGGTTTTCGCTGGCCAGGACGGCTTCGCTGCTACAATAGTTGGGGTACATCTTCTCCCATCCTCGCGGCATCGTGCAGCCGTGGAAGATGACCTGAATGCCGAAGTCGTTAGCGTCGGAGAGGATGGCTTCATAGAGTCGCATGGTCTCTTGCTTGTCGCCTCCGAAGAAGTCCACCTTGATGCCAGCCACACCACCATCGTGTAGCCACTTCATCTCCTTCTTGCGGACGACAGGGTTGTGCATGCACTGGCGGGCACTTTGTGGGGCGTTGTTCCATCCGCCATTACTGTTGTACCACACCCATGGCCGTACACCTTTCTCCTTGCAGTAGGCAAAGAGCTTCTCCATTCCTGTTCGACCGATATTCTCGTACCATCCGCCATCGATGAGGCAGCCTTCCCAACCGAGTGATGCTGCGAGGTCGATGAACTTCACTTGGTCATCGTAGTTGATGCTCGCGTCTTGCCAGATAATCCACGACCAAGTGTTGCGCGAGCCCTTATAGTCAATGCTTGGCTCATAGAGCTGCTCCACGACGTCCCACGTGATGGTGGTCTCCACGATGGGCTTCAATGTTGGGCCGAAGGTAATGGTGCGATAGGGCGTCCATTGTGTCATCCAGTCGTAGGGAGAGATGTTGCAGTCGGCCAGTCCCAACTGAGCGCCTGTGCTGCCGAAGCCATTGTTTTCTCCCTCCATGGGGAAGGCGATGGTGAAGAGGCCGTCGGGTGTGGCATCGCTGAGATGGCTGCCACAATAGTTACTGCTAACGCCTGTCTCGCTTATCAGGAGCCAGCCCTTGTCACCTTCATGGAAGAGGCATGGGAAAGTCCAGCCGTGTCCGTACTGACTGCGCTTCGTGATGGGTTCGTCCCAGATGTATCCTTCTTCGTAACTTGGCTTTGTTTGCATCCATCCCACCATCGGGTCGCTCTGCGGACAGATGAAGGCTGTGGCATCTGTTGGCAAACGGAAGCCTGAGGCCTCGCCCGTCACAACGATTGCTGTGGTTTGGCTTCCTTGTCCTTGCACGATGCGGTAGCTGTAGGCAATGTTATTGTTGAAGACGCGGAAACCCACCATCATCATCAGTTTTCGCTTCTTTGCTTCAGGATTGGTGAACATGAGGACGAGACCATTCTCTTCGGAACTTATCTCACTTTGCTTGCCTTGTCGCAAGTGATACTGCTGCTTATGCGTTCCTCCTTCAGGTTGTACCTCTTGAATGAAAGTGAGGTCTTTGCTCAGGTCGGCTACGTTGGTGTAGAGGCCGAGGGGCGAGTCGAGGAGCATCGGCACATCAAGTGTGTCTGGAACGGTTCCCTTTTTCTTCGCTTTAACGAGTTGGCGATAGCCGGCAGAATAGGTGAGTCGGCCATCTTCGAGTTTCACATCGAGATAGGTAAGACCGTCAGGTGACAGAATTCTCTCTTTCTTCGCCATCATGCAGAGAGGCAGAAG
>JAEEGL016952182.1_pt1 | contig 13559 bp, 6 predicted proteins | sample 9134231 | NCBI WGS metagenome assembly JAEEGL01 (sample SAMN16246548, study PRJNA631951) | gut metagenome | biome: gut microbiome; feature: rumen; material: fiber-attached | host: Bos | place: Iran: Karaj | collected 2018-10
TGTTGCGGTTTGCATAAATCTTGTCGGCAGGGCAGGAAATATAATAGCCGCCCGAAGCTGCCAGAGGCCCCATGTAAACATAAAGCTTTTTTCCTGCAGATTTATAATCTTTTAAGGCAAAATAAACCTCGTCTGCTTCATAAACACCGCCGCCTGGAGAATCTACATACATTGCAATGGCAGCATTATAATCATCATTTTTGAGCCTGTTGATTGTAGTAAGCAGCCAGCTTTGATTGTAAGTTGAATTTGCACTTTCAATAGTTCCTTCTATATAAAGGGCTGCAATGTATTCCTTGCCTGTGTTTTTAGTCCCGGCTATATCCTGGGAAGAAACTCCGCTTGGGTTTCCTGTGGCATTGTTGTAATTAAAGCCGGTTTGTGCTTTTTGTCTGGAAGAATAAACTGAATAGCCTAAACCTGCTCCACCCAAAAGAAGAATTATTACAAATACTGCAATTCCAGATTTTGCACTTTTAGTCATTAGTTTAAATCCTCCGGATGAATTTTACCTGTTTCAAGTGCATCTTTTAAAAGTGCATGATATATATTGATATTAGTCATCCTTATATAAGGTCCTGTCCATAAAGTACCGATTCCCAAAGTTATAAAAGAAAAAAGAATAAGGGGAATAAAGGTAAGGGCTGTTATGAAAATATCCATCCTGTGGCCTTTTGTAATAAGAATGCTTATTCTTAAGGCCTTGCGGATTCCCAGTTCAGGAAATTCAGCCAGCAGCAGGATATGGTGTGAGTATTCAATTGATTTGATGATAAATATTATAAGGAGACCAAGAATAGTTATAAGCTCTGATATTCCTAAAATAATATCTATGGCTCCGTTGTTTGCTGCTTCGGAAACAAAAATAAGGGGAACTGTACCAAGTAAAATTACAAGGGCAATGGCAAAGCCCCAGATTGTATACCATAAAACCTGCCACAAACCGCCCAGAATACCACGACCCCATTGATTAAAGCCTTCAAAAAAAGTTTTAAAGGGAACCTCTTGGGGAGAACGGGAATAAGTCAAAAAAAAGCTGCAGATTGCAATTTCCATTACAAAGGAAATAAGATTATTCAGAATTCTAAAAATACTCTGCATTGGAGACAGCCTGCCGCTGCCTGCAAGGTAGTTCCAGATTTCTGTCGGAGAATAAGTTGAAAGGGTTGTTAATTCTTCCCAGCTTAGGCTTAAGTTAGAGCCCGGAATGGAAAATATAATAGATATAATTAATACAATCAGCATGGCAAGAACTGCAGGTTTCCATCTGCCCGCAAGCTGTTTCTGCGCAAATTCTTTGTATTTTTTTCTTTGAAATTCCATTTTTTTCTCCTGAGAAGGTACAAGGCCTTGATAAATATAAATTATAACACAGTCGGAATTAAAAAAAAAGATGAAAGACCTCACACGTCCTTCATCTTTTAAAAAAGTAAACAAAATGTTAGGGCAGACAACAGGTGTCTGGATGTCAACAATATCACCCGTTTTATACCACCTGTATTTATTATCGACATAATTTTATATGACTTTAGCAAAGATAAAACAATTATCAGCTTTGCAAGTTTTTTTTCAAAAGCAGCCATCAAGATTTTTTACCAGTATATACCTTGACTAACCTTTGATTTTTTAAGATTATATTTGCTTATGGAAGAGGATAAAATGAACCGAGCTTATCTGGAAACCCTTTCGTTTTCAGATCTGGTAAAACTTGCAGATAAATATGGTGTAGATGTACCGGAAGATCTGGACAGGCGGTTTTTAATTACAGAACTTATGGAACTGGCAGAGGAAAGTCTTCATGAAGAAGATTCTGCCATGATTATTTCTACACAGGAGCTTCCAGGCTATAATACACATCTTCCAAAGGGATATAATGAAACCCAAATATCCTTTATTCTTCGTAATCCGGTCTGGGCCTTTGTTTTCTGGGATATAAGCGAAAGCGATTTACTTATGTTAAAATCTGCCGCTGATTCTTCTCTTGCCCTTAGGGTATGCATTCTTTCTTCAGAAAAGGATCTTACACCTCAAGAGGTTTTTGAAATCGAAATTTCCAAAAATGAAAATGAACAGTATGTACTTCTTCCTTCGGGAAAACGCTTTGTAAGGGTTGAGCTTGTTTATTCCAGTGAAAGCGGAAGGGAAGTTCTGGCTTTTTCTCCGGTTGTAACGATTCCTAAAGGGTCTGAGTTTGTAGAAAATCTTCATCCCGGAATTGAACAGAAAATATCTGAGATTATTAAACTGTCTGGCATAGAAGAGATACTTACAGAACAGTATAAGAATTATCGTCATTCCTTTTCGTAAGAAGCAGGCCTTGATGCCTTGGAGTTTTAATAAAGCAGGATAAAAGAATGGTAAAAAAAATAGCATTTATTATTAAAACATATCAGGATTTTATACGAACGGCTGATGAAACATCTGTCCTTCATAATCAGGAAAGACTGAACTATCTGTTTGAGGCTCTTTCCGATTCTTATATTCCTCTTTTGAACATGTGTTCAAATCTGGAAATGCAGAAGGTGGATTTTAAGCTTGGCCTGGTTCTTCCACCGGTTCTTTGTTCAATGCTGGAAAATCCAAAGATTCAGGAACTTTATCTTGATTTTCTTGAAAAACATATTGCTTTGGGAAAAAAAGAGCAGAATCGTAACAAGACAGACGAAGAGGCTCTTTCAATCGTAAAATCTGTTTCCGAAAAATATATCCGTCTTAAAAATGATTTTACTTCAAAATATAAATGCAATCTTGTAAAAGCTTTTGCAGAATTCCAGGAAAAGGGTTTTCTGGAGATTCTTGGAACCTGTGCAACAGAGCTTTTTGTTCCCCATTATGCAGACCTTGAAGAAGCAGTATCTGCTCAGATAGAAATGGGACTTCAGGCTTATAAAAGAGCTTTTGGTGATATCCCTGAAGGTTTTTTCCTTCCTGAATTCGGCTATACCCCCGGGGTTGAAAAAATAATCCGTTCTTACGGTTATTCCTATACAATTCTTCATGCAAGAAGCATGCTGCTTACTGATACTCTTCCTTCAAACGGCATTTTTTATCCGGTCAGAATAGAAAACTCTCTCATCGCTTTTACAGCAGATCCAAAGCTTATGGATCAGATGATTGGAGAAAAGGGTTACGGTCAGAATCCTTCATATCGCAATGAAAACCGTGACATTGGTTTTGAGCTTGAAATGAAAAGACTTGTTCCTGTACTCGAAGAAAAGCAGGCCAGACATTCTACCGGTTATAAATACTGGAAAAAGGATTTTTCTGAAACAGATGAGATGTCCTATAATCCAAAAGAAGCAGAAAAACAGGCAGAAGAAGATGCTCTTGATTTTGTTCAGAAAAGAAGCAGTTTTCTTGAGCAGGCGGCTGCTGTCTCTGTAAATAATATAGATTTTGTTGCTTCTGTCTGCTGTATTGATGATAATACTGTAAGAAAAAACTGGTCGGAATATATCCTGTGGCTGGAAAATGTACTTAAAAATGCTTCTTCCGGAGGCCTTGTTCCTGCTTTGTGTAAGGATATGCTTTCAAAACACTCTAATCTGGATAAAATAGAACCTTATTATTCTTCCGGGGCCGGAGAAGGCTATGGCGAAAACCTGCTTTCCAGTAAGAATTGCTGGATGATGCGTTATGTAAGAAAGGCAACCGAAAGAATGATAGATCTTGCCGAGCGTTTTCCAAGTGACACAGGATTAAAAACAAGGCTTTTAAATATCGGTTCTGTAGAGCTTCTGCTGGCTCAGTCTTCTTCTCTTGCAAAAATGATTGATGAAGATGACGGAAGGGATTTTGCAGAAGAGCGCTTTAAGTTGTCCATCAATGCCTTTACGACAGTTTTTGATTCTCTGGGTTCAAATACTGTAAGTACGGAATGGCTCACAAGTCTTGAAAATCAGGACAGGCTTTTTGAATGGATTAATTACAAAATCTTTTCCAAGAAAAAATAAAGCTTTTCTTTACTCTTCAAAGAACATAGTTTCTCGAACTTTTGCATACATCTCTATCTGAGAGCGGGCGCTTTCTATTCCCAAGATTGCAGGATCGTAGCGTTTGTTAAGCTTGAGAATTTCTTCCCAGCTTTCTATGGCAAGCTCCCATTGGGAATTTGCATAATAATCAAGTCCCTTAAGATACAGTTCGTCTATCCTTTTTTGTCTTTGAGCACGCCCCCGGTCTCCAAGAAGAATTTTTGCAGAAAGACTCATCCTGTTAATAGGTGCAAGAGAGGAGGTAAGATCCAGGGTGTAATTAAAGTTTATACGGGCATTTGTAAGCTGCAGCTCGGCGCCGGTAGAAAAGCGGGGATTTCCACCTTTTATTTCTGCCCCTAAAAGCAGGTTAAAGCTTTTAGTAAAGGCCAGGATAAGGCCTGTGCTCAGTGAAAAGACCTGATAATCTCCCGGATTAAAAAGATTTACGGGTTGTTTTATATCAAAGCTTGCAGTTATTACCGGCAGGAACTGACAGGAAAGTCCTGCTGCAAAATAAGTTGGAAGAGGATCGTCTAAGGCAAGGCCCTTTTTACTGCCAAGGCCGGTAAAGGCAGCACCCAGATTTTGTGCAGAAAGCCCGATTTTTACATTTGGTGTTCTGGAAGCAAAAAATTTGAGGAAATTAAACTGCAGCATTATGCCAAGGTCGGCCATTATGCCAAGTCCGGATTGGGCAAGGCCTGAAAGGGCTTTTATGGCATCGCTGTCGTTGTCAGTAAAGTCCGGCATGCTGCGGAAAGCTGTTTTAACGCTTGCCCCCAGAGCCAGGCCTTTAAAATCATAGCCGGCCAGGAAGTTATAGGAGATGTTTGCAGCAAAATTTGTTTCGCTGTAGTAGCTTGCGTTAACTCTTTCTCCAAAAAGATTGTATTCTGTAAAAGGCATGTAAAGACAGGCGGCCTGCAGACCAAAGCCAAAATTATCTATTCGTGTGGTATATACCAGGGTGTCCATTTTTGAATCCGCAATCCAGGAATTATGGTAGGCGGCAGCCTGAGTTTCGGACATGATGCAGGCAGCTGCAGCATTATAGTTTATGTAGCTGGCATCATCGCATAGGCCTGTAAAGGCAGAACCCAGGCTTTCGGAACGGCCTCCACTTGGAATAAGCAGGGAGCGGAAGGAAGTTGTTCCTTCGTTTTTGGAGCTTTCAATGTAACCCATGTCAGCAAATGTATCTGCAATGTCTGCATAATCCAGGGCTGCCAGAGGAAAAAGCAAGAAAATAAAGAGAATACTTGAATAAATCAGTTTTTTATAACAAAATTCTGTCATATTCTGTTAAACTGCTCCAAAATACATCATTTATTAATAAAATGATACTACAATATCGGTTTTTTTTCTCTTATATATAAGGCTAAATACCGAAAATATAATATAGAAAAAGATGACGAAGAAACGGAAATTTCGCCTTTTTATAACAGTTGTATTTTTTCTCTTTTTGATGCCGCTTTCTGCCCAGACTGTAGATACTATTGAGCATGATGACAACAATGGCGAAGTTATGTCTTTGTTCGAAATTGAACGCCTTATCCGAAAAACTGACTACACGGAAGCCTTGAGACAGCTGAATATTTACATTGAAAAAAAGCCGGATTATTTTGACAATGCTCAGCGGCTTATAAAAATAATTATGAACAGACGAAAGCAGTATTCTGTTCTTGCAGAGAGGGCCATTAAGGCAAGTAATGATAATCCGGAAGACCACGAAACTCCGGCAAAAATCATTCTTCAGATGCGCAGTATAGAAAAAAATCCTCCGGCAGAAATTCGACAGATGATAGACCTTCTGGAAGAGATGCATCTTTTTAAATATTATGCCTACCTTTTTGATTCAATTCAGGAGGAATCTGCCCGTCTTACAAACGAAGAAAAATATTTTGATGCCATTACGCTGGTCCAGGAGCAGGGTTTTGATATTTACAAGGATGAATATTATGACCTTTTTGAAGTTGAAAATACCCAGATGGCCCAGAATGCAGATGCAATTATGAATAGCCTTGCCGCCTCTCTGGATGATTACCGCAGTCAGGATTTACATAAAGCTTTTGATTCTGTACTCTCTCAATTCCTCAAGGCTCTTAGGGCTGATGATTATAGAGAGGCTGATGAGCTTTTCCCTAAGGTAAGGGATGAATTTAATAAATATAGTCAGATTCGTAACAGGGTTTATGAAGCTGGTCAGCAGATTAAAGAACTCTATGCCCTGCAGAAGGAGCTGGATCCTCAGACCACAGATGCTTCTTATCTGCCTTTCATGCAGCGTTTTATTCTTGGACTGCAGACTCCGGCTAATTCGGGAATTCTTGGTGCCATAGACGGAAAGTATTCAAAGTCTCTTGAAGAAATTAAAGAAGCAGTAAGCCTTCAGGTTAAGAAACACAGTGATGATTATCTTTCCCAGCTTCCACAGCAGCTGCTTGAGGATAGCGTCAATTACGACCTGCTTGCAAATAACAATCCTTCTGTCCTGAGTGTGAACGATTATGCAGAGCTTGGTAAAAAAGTAAATGCCCTTTACTCTTATTTGATGACAGCTTCCACAGAAGCAGGAGAAGCTCATGGCGATTATGATATCTGCCTTGATTATGAAAAGGCCCTTTGTGAAAGAAGCGCCGGTCTTATGCTGCTTACAAAAGAATTTGAAAATGAAAAGAATACCCAGGATCAGATTATTAATCAGGGAATCCAGGCTGTTTCCCAGCTCTTTGATTCTGTCTTCCGTATGAGTACAATTCTTGGAGCAAAGAGTTCTCATCAGCTTACATCTTTTGAATGGGGCAGGGCATATCTTGCAATAACAGAGGGACTGCAGGCTGCTGACTACAAGGCAGACATTCTGGACTGGTCAGAACATACTAATCGTTATAATTCTTATCTGGATACGCTTTTCCAGAAATCTGCTTCTTCCATGACGGACTCCTGGTCTTTGATAACCGAAAGCTATAAAAATGATTCGGATTATTATCTTGCACATTCACAAAGCTTTGCAGATGCGGCTCCTTTGTATTCAGAAGGCCTTGATGAACACCTTGATTCAGCTTTATATGCTTCTCTTAAAAAGGATTCCCAGAGCCTGCTTGATCATGCAAAGAGCCTTCCTGTTCAGAAAGCCCCTGTTTATCACTATCCGGATCTGGCTCAGGAGCTCTATGCCCGGGCTGCTTCTCTTGCCCTTGAATATGAAGACGACCTTAGTCAGAAGCAGGAAGTTCTAACTGAAAATCTTAACAACCATGAGGACTGGCTGGCCAACGAAGAGCTGGTTCAGGTTGTTCAGAATACAGTGGAGTACATTCAGAATAAAAAAGCAGAACTGGAGCTTAACAGACTCAAGGCCATCCAGGCCGGAAATGAAATGGCTTTACTGCTGGATGAAGCTGCTTATTCAAAGTCTTATGCCGAATCTCTCATAATTGCTTCCAGAGAGGCCCTGGAAAGAGAAAATCTTAGTCAGGCAGAAAGCCTTCTTCTTGAAGCAAGTGAAAAATATGCAGAATCTCTTGAGCTTTATGATGACCTTTCTTTGCGGGCTTCTGCCGATGCCGTTAAGACAGAGCTCAGTACAAAGATTATGGATGCTAAAAACGAAATAGTTGTAAGGGAGTCTCGTGTCTTCTATACAAATGCCAGAGAGGCACTTAATTATGACCGTTATGAAGATGCAGAAACTTTAATAAATGCAGCAATTAACAAGTGGGCAGAAACTCATACAGAAAAGAACCCTGAATTTGAAGATTTCCTGGAACTGGTAAATACTGCTGTTTCCATGAAGACGGGTAGAGTTCTTTTACCTTCGGATCCTCTTTATTCAGAAATGTCCCAGCTTTTGAGCATCGCTTATCAGTATTATAATGAGGGTGAAGCCCTTATGTCTCAGAAAAAGATGGAGGAGGCAGAAGCTGCTCTTAACAATGCAATAGAAAATCTTAACAGGTTTAAGGCTGTTTATCCTCTGAATCAGGAAGCTTCTCTGCTGCTGCTCAAGGTAGACCGCCTGCGGGATCCTGTTAAATTTGACGAAGAATTTGCACAGAAGGTTCAGGCTGCAATTGCTCAAAGTAAGAATAAAGAGACAATGGCTCAGGCCTACAATACCCTCACAGACTATTACAACCTGGTTCCTGATTATAAGGGACTTAAAGATACAATTTATAATCTCGAAATTGAACTTGGAATGAGGCAGAGGCCTGTAGACAATTCTGCAGCAAGCCGTTCTTCAAGACTTACAACCCAGGCTCAGACTCAATTTAACAGGGCCGGTAGCAATGTCAGTCTTCTTAACCAGGCTCTTGATACTGTAAATGAAGCCCTTAAACTTAATCCAAACAACATAACGGCAGAAGCCCTTAAGGATAGAATTTCCCTTAAGCTGGGTTCAAGCTCAATTATTGTTCTTTCAAGTGATGATCAGAATCTTTTGACTCAGGCAAAAAAGGCATATCAGTCAGGAAACATTGATGATGCCAATACTTATATGCTCAGGCTATTAAATAATAATCCAAATAATATTAAACTTAAGGAAGTGGAGGATTTGAACAACAAGATTAAGTCTCAGTTGTAGTATGTCGGGTCTATGCTAAAGCAGGTTATTGTGAATAGAAATAAAAAATTCTCTTTTGCATTTTTTCTTCTCATCCTTATCGGGGCTATGCTTCCTCTTTTTGCTGCCGAAAAATACTACTGGGAAAATCCAAGAGTCATAAGCACGGGAGATGCCAGGTTTCCGGTTACAGTAAATGGGAAGTCTGCTGCTTTTGTTTTCTGGGAGGATGTAGACACTTCGTCTAATCAGATATGGCTTTCCTGCCGTACTTATTTTGCCTCAGGCCGCTACAGCGATAACCTTAAGTTTGCGGGACCTTTTGCCTATTCAGGAGAAGTTCCAGATATTTTTTCTGTAACAGCCGGAGCAGATGATTCTATTCTTGTTACCGTGCTTTCCGATAAAATGCAGGTAGCCGCTTTTCATTCAAAAGACAACTGTTCAAGCTTTAGCAGAAGCAATATTTCCTCCGATAAAATTTTTATTGCCCCCCGCGTTTATACTTCTTCCGACGGTTCTTACAGACTTTTTACTTCTGCTTCTGAGAATGATCTTTTTTATATCTATTATTCCGAATCAAAGGATGGAAAAAACTGGACGGCTTTTAAACAGTTTGAACCCTGCCAGGGAATGAGAAATCCTTTTGTTCCTTTTCAAAAAAGTATTTCTGGCGGTGACCTGGTCGTTTTTCAGGCCTACTATTCTTCTACGGTGACCAACAGACTTTCCTATCAGCTTTTCAGCACCTTTACCAGTGACGGTGGAAAGAACTGGTCTGCCCCTTTGCTGCTTACAGGTCAGTCCTCCCTGCCTTCCAGCGAAAAACGAGATTTTGCAAATTTTCAGAATCAAAGGCCTTTCCTTTATTCTTATCAGGGTGAACTTTATTTAGCCTGGGAAAGAATGGAATCGGTGAGTGCTGCAATCTGGTCTGCAAAAATTAATCAGAATGGACTTGTGGCCCGCTCTGCCATAAAGGTCAGTGATAAAGGAAATTCCAGCAGGGCAAGTATGTTTGAGTACAGGGGAAAGCTCTATGTCCTTTGGTTTGATACAAGGACCGGAAGCGAAGCTGTCTATATGGCAGAAAAAGCCGGTAATGACTGGGAAGCAATTACTCTCGTAGAAAACTCTTATTCAAATATGTTTGCAAATCCTCTTATAATCGGAGGAGCTGCTTCTGGAGGCCAATTAAATTTTATCTGGCAGCAGGCTACAAAAAGTTCAAATTCTCTTGCCATCCTTTTACCGGATACAAGTGTTTCTCCTCCTCGTCTTACCGGATCTTCCTTCAGAGAAGGGAAACGAAGCCGCGAAAAAAATGTATACATTCAAATCGGTTTTCCGGACGATTCTTCCGGCATTAACGGTTACTCTTATACATGGGGAAAAGAAAATTCAAAAGAACCGGCAGAACGACTGCAATACTTTACGAATATAAAGACAATCAATGTTCAGGCAGATGAAGACGGAATCTATAATCTTCTTGTAAAGGTCCAGGATAAAGCAGGAAACTGGTCTCAGGCTGCAAAAATAAGCTATCATCGTGACCTTACTCCGCCACAGCCGCCTCTTATTACTTTGCCTGAATTTGACAAGTATGGTTTTGCCTCTTCGAATACTCTTAACTTTAACTGGCAGCCTTCTGAAGATTCTGACCTTGCCGGATATAATTATGAATTAACCTGGCTGGGCTCAATAAATAAAAATCTTGTAGAAAATAAGACTCATAGAATTTCTTACAGTCAAAGCAGGGTAGAACAGGAAATCCAGGACCTTTACAGTCGTTATGCAAAAGAGCTTGAAAAAGAAATTCTTCTAAAAGGAAATATAAATACTTCCGGGCTTAAAAGCCGCACTTATAATAATCAGTCAAATGGTGTCTATCGTTTTTCTGTAAATGCAATTGATGAAGTAGGAAATGTCGGAAAAGCTGCATCAATTCTGATTATTTTGAATAAATATCGTCCGCAAACCTTTATTTCTTCTGCAAAACAGACAGCCGGAGAAATTGGAGAGGCAGAACTGGAAATTTACGGCGGCGGTTTTACCTATGAAGGAAGTATTTCTCAAATTTATATAGATCAGGATGGAGCTGCTCCTTACGACCTTGTCCTTAAAAAAGAAGACGCTCAGTATAAGGTTTTGTCCGACAGCAGAATCAGCGAAGTAAAGATTGGAACGGATCTTGATGAAGGCCTTTACAAGGTCGGGCTTTATCATACAGACCGAGGCCTTTACATGAGCGGGCAGATTCTTTCTATATCACAAAACGGAACCGTAAAAATTCAGCCGGATTATGTAGTCCGCAACAAGTACCGGGCAGTAACCCAATCAGTAAGGTTTACGCTTACAATAGCAATGCTGCTTTCGGTTCTGCTTGCATTGTTTATAATTGTCTGCATTCAAGCTGTGCTTGTATTTGCAGTTCAACGAAGAAAAGAGAAAAAAATAATATCAATGGAAATAAAGGCACTTATTTCGGGAGACATTATGCCATCACTAAAAAATAAAACAAAGCACGAAAAACAGAGAAGTCTTAGAAGCAGACTGGTAGCCTTTACAATTGCCCTGGTTGCCCTTGTCGTTCTTTTTGTTACAATCCAGAACGGTAACAATATGATTACAACTCAGGAAGAGACTCTTGTAACCGCCCTGCAGAACCGTATTGATGTTCTGATGGAAAGCCTTTCTTCTGGAGTAAAAAACTTTTTGCCGACCGAAAACGATCTTGAGCTTGGCTCCCTTCCGTCTCAGAAGGATGCCATGGCCGAGGTAAAATATATTACAATTCTTGGAACAAAGGGCTCTTCTGTTGAGGAAGAAGAAGGTGTTGATGCACTCAGCTATGTATGGGCTTCCAATGATCCTGCCATCAGCCAGAAGGTAACAGGTTATGGAGAGTATGGAATTGCCGCCGGAGAAACCCGGGTGATTGATGAAGAAATTCTGGATATTCTCAAACGCTTTAACGGCTTGAATGCAAGGGTAGTGGAACAGGCCAGTGAAATTTCAAAGCAGATTACGCTCTTTTCTCAGGAAAATACAGAGCTTGCCCTTAAGACAGATGAAGAAAGCAACATGCGTCGTCAGGTAATTTCTGATACAACCACAAAGCTTAGAAATGAGCTCAACAGTCTTTTAACTACTATTGCAGGACAGAACAGTTCTTCTTTCCCGGCCTTTACAAATAATATGATGGACAGCGATGTTACCGATTATCTTTTCTATCGTCCGGTTTTGTACCGCTCTGGAAATACTGATAATTATCTGCATGGTGCAATATTAATGGAAGTAACCGTTCAGGATCTGGTAGACCAGCTGCGTGCCGAAGTCCGTAAGATTTATATAACAGGTGCCCTGTCTGCTTTGGCTGCGGTAATCCTTGGTGCTCTTGGTGCCTGGCTCCTTGCAAGTCTTATTGTTAAGCCTATTAAAAAACTGGAGTCTCATCTTGTAGAAGTTGGTACCCTCATGACCAAGTCTGTCCGTGAAAGACAAAAGCTTGAAAAAAAGCACATCGACATTAAGTCAAAGGATGAAATCGGGCGCCTTGGGGATGTAGTAAATAAAATGACTCTTTCTGCCGGTCTTGCTGCTTACGAAGAATTCCTTCAGCTGGACGGTAAAGCAGTTCAGGAGCGCTTTATTCCTTTGATGGATGGAGAAGGGGGACGCAAGCTTCCTGTTGTAAAACTGAATGAAGATAAACTTGACCTTTATGCCTTTTACAAGGGAGACTCTGCTGTTAGCGGAGACTACTTTGATTATAAGAAGCTTGATGATTCCTGGTATGTATTTATCAAATGTGATATTTCGGGCCATGGTGTACCGGCGGCACTTCTTGTTTCTGTTGTTGCAACCAAGTTTAAAGACTTCTATTATTTTTCGGACTGGAAGTACAACAAGCAGGGTATAAACCTTAAGAAATTTGTTTCCGCTGTTAACGACTTTATTTTTGATTTGGGAACTAGAGGAAAATTCAGTACTATTAATATAAGTCTTTACAATAAAAACAGTGGAGAGCTTTATGTCTGCAACGCCGGAGATAATAAGATTCATATTCTTGATGGTGTAACCCATAAGCTCAAGGAAATTACCTTGTCCAATACTCCGACAGCCGGTGGTGTTTCTTCTGACCTGGTAGAAATGACTGCCGGTGGTTATAGAGTAGAAAAGCTTACCCTTAATCACGGAGATGTTTTGTATCTTTATACTGACGGTATTGATGAAGCAGAACGCCTCGTTCGTGATGAAAACTGGGCAGTTAAACAGACTGTTCAGGAGGATGTAAGAACTGATCCGCGCACCGGTAAAGAAACAAAAAATACCCAGGTTCTTGATGAAAAAGAGCAGTTTGGTCAGGAAAGAATTACTCAGGTTATAGAAGCCGTAACAGATAAAAAGAAGTTTGTCCTTAATAAGTTAGATAATCCTAACAAAACGGAAGTTCTGGAGTTTGATTTTTCTACCTGTAAAGGAACGATTGATGAATCTATCATTGCCCTTGCCGCAGTAGAAAGAGTATTCCGAATGGTAAAGTCTCCGGCTGTCCGTGCTGATGACGAAATTGAAATTGAAAAATTTCTTGATGAATTTTTACGGGAACATTTTTCTTTATATAACCGCTATTGTACTCCGGTTCAGGGAGCGGGTAGTGGCCAGGACCAGAAATCTATGGCTGACCTGGAAAAGCAGCGGGCTCTCGAAGATCCAAACCTTACCCGTTATGCCTGGGTAACCGAAGACAAACAGGCCGATGATATTACCTTGATTGCAATCAGAAGACCCTAGCAGCGACCTGCGACTTTTGCGAAGCAAAATGTCGGTAAGCAACCGCAGGTTGCGACTCATTGCGAGCGCAGCGCGGCAATCAAAAAAAAATAAAAAAAAATCACAAAAAAAGGCAATGAGCTATTGACACTTTTTGATAGCAGATGTATATTAAATACCGCACATCGCAAGAGACTCTTGCGGTTTTTTACGGTTCTTTGACAGATCAGGGAAGGAAACAA
>JAEEGL016999613.1_pt1 | contig 13559 bp, 10 predicted proteins | sample 9134231 | NCBI WGS metagenome assembly JAEEGL01 (sample SAMN16246548, study PRJNA631951) | gut metagenome | biome: gut microbiome; feature: rumen; material: fiber-attached | host: Bos | place: Iran: Karaj | collected 2018-10
GCCTTGTCGGTTTCGACGCCGCCGCCTCCGGACCGCTCAACAGCAAGGAGTCCGACTACGCCACCGTGGCGCAGGGCGACATGGCCGACGGCGCCGACACAATCGCCACCTTCCCGCTTTCGCGCGTCGCCGCCGGCGCGCCGCTCCGCCTTCGCGAAGGGGTCAATCCCGAATGGGTCGGCCGCATCTCGGCCTTTGCCGACGCAGTCGTCAAGCCGCTCCTCGGCGACGTCGAAGCCATCTCCGAAGCCGACTGGCGCAAAGTCTGCTCCACTCTCGCCCCCCACATCGCCTGGAAGGCCGCCATCGCCGGCGCGAACGTCGCCTCCCTCGGCGAGGCGCGCATACGCGAAGTGCTCGCCGACACGAAGGCGAAGGACGACATTCTCGCGCTCATCGAGAAGGACCTCGCCTGCGCAGGCGAAATCAACCAGCTCGACGACCTCGAGAAGTTCGTGCGCTTCCATGCGCACTTCAACCGGTTGCTCAACAACTACGTCAACTTCTCCGACTACTACAACCCGGACAAGGGCGAAATCTACCGCGCCGGCCGCCTCTACATCGACGGACGCGTCTGCCGCGAGTGCGTCTACGTCGCCGACGCGGGCGCGCACTCGACGCTCGCCGCGTCGAGCAAGATGCTTCTGCTCTACTGCAACATCGTCCGTCCGCAGACGGGTGACAAGCGTACCATCTGCGCCGCCGTCACCGCCGGCTTCTCCTCGACACTCTGGGTTGGCCGCAACGGCATCTTCTACGATGCCGAAGGCAAGGACTGGAATGCCGTCATCGTGAAGATCTGCGAAAGCCAGACGAGCCTCAAGGAGGCCTTCTGGGCCCCGTGGATCAAGATCTGCGACCTCATCAACGAGCAGATCAAGAAGCTCCTCTCCTCAAAGGAGACGGCCATGATGTCGGCGGCTACGACCAAGGTCGGCACCATCGGCACCGAGGCGGCGCCCGCCGCGCCGCCGCCGGATCAGAAACGCGACGGCGCCGCCATGGCCTCGTCCGTCGCCGCGATCGGCATCGCCCTCGGCATCGTCGGCTCCGCCATCGGCGGCCTCATCTCGGCGCTCAAGGGCATTTCGTTCTGGTACGGCGTCCTCGGCGTGATCGCCATCGTCCTGGTCGTCTCCGGCCCGTCGGTGATCCTCGCCTGGTTCAAGCTACGGGCGCGCGACTTCGCTCCGGTGCTGAACGCCTGCGGCTGGGCCATCAACAAGAAGATGCGCATGCCGATGCGCCTGAGCCGCGTTTTCACGCATGAGGCGGAAGTTCCCGAAGGCTCCAACATCGACCTCGAAGACCCGTACGTCGAAAAGCACTTCTGGCGCAACTTCTTCATTGCGCTCGGCGTCATCGTCGTGGCGATCTTCGCCATTTGGAAGTGGCGTTACAACTGGATTCCTGAGCAGTACTGGCCCGAATTCATGCAGAAGCCCGCGCCCGTGCAGGTCGAAGAGCCCGCTCCGGCCGACGCTCCGGCGGAGGCCGAAGCCGCAAAGGCTGAAGCCACAGCTGAAGCCGCCGCCGAGGCCGCCGCGCCTGCCGCAGCGGCGCCGACCGAAGCCGCGCCCGCGCAGTAAGCCGGAGACTGACCGTCCGTGACCGGTTCCGACCAGGCTCCACGCGACGGGGCTGAAGCGCTCCGCCAACGCCTCGGACAGGCGCTGGCGGAGCGTGTGCTTCTGTACACGCTCTCCGTTGTTCTGGCCTTTTCCGGCCCGCTCATTCTGGCAGTGCGCCTCGCCGTACCCGGCATTGGACGTTCTGGTCTCCTTGCCGGACTCGCCGCCGCCCTTGCGGTTGGCTGGATTGCCGGGCGTCTTCAAGCCAAACGCCACACACCGTCTCCGGAGCAATGCCTTGCGGCCGTCGACGCCGCCTCTAAGGGCGGCGGTCTCCTCATGGCCGGCGATGCCGCCCGCAGCGCCGGTTGGCACACCGACGCCGCGCGCCTCACCGTGCCCGACGTCACCTACCGCCCCGGCCGCGCCCTCTGGCCGCCCCTCCTTTTCCTTGCCTTTGCCGTCGCCGTCCTCATTCCGTCTCCATCCTTCTTTGCCCGCGCCTTTCCCCCTTCTCGCGCGGATGGCATCCGCGCGCTCCTTGACGAAGAGGCGCAACGTCTGGAACGCTACCGCGAGCAGGAGGTCGTCGATGACGAAACAGCCGACCGCATCCATGAGTGGCTAGAGTCGGCAAATGCCGCGGAGGAGCGCTCGGCCGGCGAACTGCTTGAAGTCCTCGACCAAGTCTCGGGAGCGCTCGACCGCGCCGCCGAAGAGGCCGCAACGGCCGCCGACGAGGTCCAGGACGCGGCCCTCGCCGCCACCGAGATGACCGATCAGCTCGCCCGCGCGATGGAATCGGGCACACTCGACGAATCCAGCCTAGCTGCCGCAGCCGAGGCAATGCGCGAGTTCCTCCGCGAGTCGGGCCTCCAGTCCGAAGTCCTTTCCAATCTCCTCGCCTCGGCCTCCTCTGGCGCGCTTTCGGCGGAGATGCTCGCCGCCCTCTCCAATGGCCTCGCCAACGCCAGCGCCGCCGCAGCCGACCGACTGCGCCAGCTGACCGAAGCCGATGTCCGACAACTCTCGAAGTGCAACGGCGGAAACGGCAGCTGCACCAATGGCGCGGCGGCCCTGGCCGCCCTCCTTGCGCGCGACGCCGACTGCGCGGCATGCGCCGCCGCCCTCTCCGCACTGTGCGGAGACCCCGGCGAGGGGAGCATCGACAAGGGCTATGTGCGCACGGAACTGACTTGGCGCGACCCTGTTTCCGCCGACGGCACTGAATCCAAGGAGACATCGCTCGGCGGTGGCATGCGCACAGGAGACGACGGCCCGCGCCTCATCGGCATCTCAGCCTCCGCCCCGAATGACGACGGGAAGACCGTCGTCGCTCCCGGACAACTCGGGAACACACAAGGCGCCGCCGGAGATGCCCGGACGCCCATCGTCCTCCCCCGCCACCGCGAGGCAGTCCGCAAATATCTGGGGGACGGAAAATGACCCCTACTCCGCAGAGAGACAATGAACTTGCCGGAATCACCTTTTTCGAGAAGGTCTTCCTCAAGCCCCTTCACCCAGACGCCAAGCTCCGCGGCGTAGAACTCTTCAACCTCGGTCTCGTCCGCGACCTCGCCGCAGCAGGCCGCCCCCTCTTCATTCCCGCGCACACCTCGTGGCACCGGATCCTGGCCGCCGACGATACGCCTTCCGTGACGATGCACGCCGCAACGAACCTCGGCCACCCCGTCCTGACCGCCCTCGGCGCGGCGTGGTCCGTCATCCGCGAGGCGCGACGCCGCGGCCCCTTCCCCTTCCTCTTCATCGCGAACAACGCCGAAGGCCTTGCGCCGGCAATTCGGCTGATGTGGCGGACCAGGGCATTCCGCAAGCTCGTGCTCTTCGCCCACAAAGTCCCGAGCCGACGCTTCGCGGCGGCCGTCGCGAACATTCCCGGGGCAATCGTCTGCGTCTGCGGCGCAATTGCCGGCGCCTTCCGCCAGAACGGCGTTTTGGCAGACGTCCAAGTGGACTACGGCGTCGTCAATGCCGACGCCTTCCACCCGCCAGCGGGGAGGGCCGCGCCTGTCGCGGCCGGGGAGGGCCGCGACAAGCGCGGCCGAACCGCCCCCATGCGCGTCTGCCTGCTCGGCGACATGGCGAGCGACTGGAAGGGGGCGGACACCGCCATCGCCGCCATGGCGCTCCTCCCGGAATCCCATCGCGGGCGAATCGAGCTCCACATCAAGGCCTTCCGCGACAACCGCACCTTCCCCGACGGCTCGGGCATCGTCACTCATCCCTGGTCCGGTGCTGAGGACGTACCTGGATTTCTCCGCGGCATGGACGTCATGCTCGCGGCCTCCCGCAACCGCAAATCGGACGGGCGGCTCATGGAGACCTTCTCCCAGACGACCGTCCAGGGCATGCTCACGGGGCTGCCCGTCGTCCATACCTCGATTCCGCCCTTCGTCGAGAAGTTCGACGCCGGTGGCGGCATCGCTGCCGACACCCCTGAGGAAATCGCCGCAGCCCTCATCCGCCTCACCGACGATCCGGCTCTGTGCGCGTGCCTCGGCCGAGAGGCGCGCGCCACGGCGCTCGCCCGCTACGTCTGGGACACCGACCGCTTCTGCCGTCGCTTCCTCGTTGACGGGGAAACGACGGGTGAAAGGTTGAAGGGTTGAAAGGTTGAAGGAGTAGAAGATGAAGGAATTGCTTACACCTGATGAAATCGCGCCAGTCCAGAAGGCGCTGGGGAACGTGCTTGAGCAGCTTGACGCCATCCTGCTGGGCCGCAGGGAATTGCACCGGCTTGTCCTCGCCGGCATCCTCGCCAGGGGCCATATCCTCCTCGAAGGCCTGCCCGGCCTCGGCAAGACCGCCCTCGTCAAGGCGGTGGGCGACGTGATGGGACTCGACTTCAAGCGCGTCCAGTTCACCCCTGACCTCATGCCGGGCGACATCCTCGGCTCGCATATCCTCCAGACCGGCGCCGACGGCCGCCGCGAAATGGTCTTTCAGCCCGGCCCCGTCTTCTGCAACATCCTGCTCGCGGACGAAATCAACCGCGCCTCCCCGAAGACACAGTCCGCCATGCTCGAGACAATGCAGGAGCGGAGCGTCACGCTCCTCGGCACGACGCGCAGGCTCCCGGACCCCTTCTTCGTCCTCGCCAGCCAAAACCCCATCGAGCTTGAAGGGACCTATCCGCTTCCCGAAGCGCAACTCGACCGCTTCCTCTTCCGCGTTCTCGTAAAGGACCTTGACGTCGAAGTGCTCACGGACATTCTGACAACCCGCCGACACGGGGTTGCCCCCGCCGCAACCTGGCGAATGACCCCGGACCTGCTCCGCCAATGCTTCGCCGCCGCCGATCGCGTTTTTCTCCCGAAGCCGGTTGCATCATGGATTGCCAGGCTCACGGCGGTGACGCATCCCGATTCGCCCCTCGCCACGGACCAGGTCCGGAAATGCGTCAGCTACGGCGCCTCGCCGCGCGCGGCCATCGCCATGGCCGAGGCGGCGCGTGCCCTCGCGCTCCTCGAGGGCCGTCCCTCCGTCGGCTTCGAGGACGTCCGCGCCGTTGCGGAACCCGTCCTCAACCACCGTCTTATTCTCGGCTACCAGGCACGGCTCGACCGCGTCACCCCCGCCGACATCGTCGCGGACATTCTGTCGCATACCGACGAGGCCGGCCTCGGATTGCCGGATGACATAGCCCTGACAAAATAATACGTACCAAAAGCGCGGCGAAAGCCGCGTTTTTGATATAATAGAACACTGTCAAAATGAACGACGACGAACAGTTCTTTAACACGACACACACGGTAGAGGGGCTTTCGGGAATGCGCGACTTCGCCTCCCGGTTTGCGGCCCTCCTCCGCGGTCGCGGCGCTGTAATCGCCCTCCACGGCGACCTCGGCGCCGGTAAAACGACCTTCGTGCAGTTCCTCGCCGCCGCACTGGGCGTCTCCCGCCCCGTCACAAGTCCGACCTTCACGCTCGTCGGCGAATATCCGATTCCCGATGGCGGACTGCTCGTCCACATGGACCTCTACCGCCTCAGGCCCGGAACCGACCTCGGCGCCATCGGCTTCGACGAATACCTCCATTCCGGCGCCCTCGTCGCCATAGAATGGGCGGAGCGCGCCGCCGACGCCCTGCCTGCAGACGCCCTCCATCTGTACATCGACCTCGTGCCAAGCGACGACGCCCGGCGCGTCATTCGCTTCAAATAGAAACAGGCCATGAAACGAACTCTCCTTGCCGCCCCCTTCTTCGCCCTTCTTCTTTTGCCGCTCTCCTGGCTTCTCGCCCAGGAAGCCCCGAAGGACGCCGACATCCACACCGTCGACCTCGTCGAGGAGGAGACGCCCGTCCGCAAGTTCTCCGTTCCCGAGAACTACCCGCGCATCTGCCGGCGCTTTGCGACGCTCGTCTCGACGCACCACCTCCTGCAGAAGCCCATTGACGACGCCATCTCCGCCCAGGTCTGGACGAACTACCTGCGCATCCTCGACTACGACCGCTCCTATTTCACGCAGGTTGACATCGACACCTTCGAGCCCTACCGCCTCCGCATGGCAGACGACTTGCTCAGAGGGAACCTAGAATTCCCCCTCAAGGCGTACGAACTCCTGAAAAAGCGCCACGGCGAGCGCCTCACCTTTGTCAAGGCCCTCCTCGACCAAGGATTCGACTTCACCGTCGAGGAGTCGTTCGAGTGGAAGCGCAAGGACGCCCCCTGGTGCCGCGACCTGGACGAACAAAACGAACTCTGGCGCAAGCGCGTCAAGAACGACGTCCTCTCGCGCCTCGTCACGCGCGACTACGCCGAATCCAACCGCGTCGAAACGGCTGCGGCGTCCACCAACGCCACAGCCGTGGCCGAAGGCACTGACGAAGAAAGCACGGAACCGGGGTCCCTCGCGCCCGCGGAGATCGTCGACAAGTTCATCGCCACGGCCACCAATATTGTGGCCGGCGCCGCCGCGCCGACAAACGCGGCGGCATCGGCCTCCGTGTCGACGAACGCCCTCGACCTTTCGCCGGAGGCGACGGTGCTCCGCCACTACGAACAGTTGGACATCATCGTCCAGGACACCGACGCCGAATCCGTGATCCAGAGCTACCTCATGGCCTTCTGCGCGGCCTACGACCCGCACACGGCCTACATGGCGCCGACGGCCAACGAGGACTTCAACATCGACATGAACCTCACGCTCGCGGGCATCGGTGCGACCCTCCAGCCGGAAGACGGCGCGGCCAAGGTCGTGCGCGTCATTCCGGGAAGCCCCTGCGCCAGCGATACGCGCGACATCCGCCTCATGAAGGACGACAAGATCATCGGCGTCGGCCAGGGCGACGGTCCGATCGAGGACATTACGCATCTGCCGCTCTCAAAGATCGTCAAGCGCATCCGCGGCCCGAAGGGCACGAAGGTCGTGCTCAACGTCATCAGCGCGCCGGGCCATCCAAGCGGCCAGAAGACACGTCTCGTGGACATCATCCGCGACGACATCAAGCTTGAGGAGCAGGCCGCGACTGGGCGCGTCATCCGCGTCACCTGCGACATCGCGGCCGACCCGGAATCCGTCAGGAACCGCATGGCCGCCTTTCCGCGGAAGGGGCCCAAGGCCGCCGTTCTCTCAACCGGAGCCGTAGAACGCGCCTTCGGCTACGTCTACCTGCCCTCCTTCTACGGCTCGACCACCACGAACCCACGCGACAAGAACTTCAGAAGCTGCACGATCGACATCCTGAAGATTGTCTCGCGCATGAACCCCGAGATCGAGGGACTCATCCTCGACCTCCGAGGCAACGGCGGCGGATCGCTCCGCGAAGCGGTCACTCTCGCCGGCAGCTTTATCCGAAACGGACCGATTGTCATTGTCCGCGAAGTGCGCAACACATACGCGATTCCCGACCGCGACCCCGCCATCGGCTTCCGCAAGCCGCTCGTGGTGCTCATCGACCGCTTCAGCGCCTCGGCGTCGGAAATCGTCGCCGCCGCCCTCCAGGACTACGGCCGGGCGGTCATCGTCGGTGACCACGCCTCACATGGCAAGGGCACCGTGCAGACGGTCATGCCGCTCCTTGCGGCCGACGACAGCTACGGGGCGCTCCGCCTCACCTCGGCGACCTTCCACCGCATCAACGGCGGGTCGACACAGCTTCGCGGCGTCAAGCCCGACATCTTCGTTCCCTCCACCCGCGACGGCCTCGACATCGGCGAGGACAAGCTTCCGAACGCCGTGCCGTGGACGCAGGTGCCTCCGGCCCAGTACCGTCCCGTCTATTCGCTTGGACGCTTCCTCCCGACACTCCAGGCCAATGCGACGGATCGCCTCGCACTTGACGCCGAATACCAGCACCATCTGCGCATCGTCGACTACGTGCGCGAGGTGAGTACCCGCACCTCCGTCCCGCTCTGCTACCGCGACCGCTACGACCTCCACGCCACGGAGCGGAAAATCTACAAGGACGAAGGACTCGACGACATTGAGGAGGATGAAGCCGCCCCGGTCGCCGTGGACGAAGAAGAGGAACCCGACGACGGCATCGGCAAGGACGTCGTCCTCCGCGCCGCGCTCGACATCCTCCGCGACCTCGTCGACCTCCAGGGGGAATCGGGCATCGCCGCCCCGTCGGACGCCGACCCTTCCGACTGGCTCTTCAACTTCTTCCGATAACACTAGACAAAGGGAAAACGGCAATGAAACTCAAGTTCGCCAAAATGCACGGAGCCGGAAACGACTTCATCATGATCGACGACCGTGACCTCAAAGTCCCCTTCGAGGACTACCAGCTCATGGCCGCAATCGCCTCGCGCCGCACCGGTATCGGCTGCGAGGGCATCATCCTCGTCCAGCCTTCAGACAAGGCCGACTTCCGCATGCGCTTCCTCAACCCCGACGGCACCGAAGTCGAGCTCTGCGGAAACGGCGCACGATGCGTCGCCCAGTTCGCCCGCGACCTCGGCCTCGCCAACCGCTCCATGACGATGGAGACGATGGCCGGGCTGATTGACGCGGAAATCGTCCCGGACGGCGTCAAGATCTGGATGCCCGATCCTACGGACCGACGCTACGGCATCACGCTCACTGCCGGCGGACGCGCCTATACGGGCCATGCCATCTCCATCGGATGCCCGCACTTCGTCGTCCCGCTCGACGCCGCCGAGCTCCAGTCCTTCGATGTCGCCGGTGTCGGTGCGCTCCTGCGCCAGCACGACTTCTTCGCGCCCGATGGCGTCAACGTCGACTTCGTGAGCTACGTCGGCCCCAGCCGCATCCGCATGCGCACCTATGAGCGCGGCGTCGAGGCCGAATCGGGTGCCTGCGGCACGGGCGCCGTCGCCGCCGCCGTCGTCGGCGTCGAATGCGCGGGCATCACCCTGCCCGTCAAGGTCTCGACTTCCGCCGGCTTTGAACTTTCCGTCGACGGCGACTGGCGTACCCAGCACTGTACGGGCATGACCCTCACCGGCCCCGCGCGCCGCGTCTTCGACGGCGTCATCGACCTCGACGCCATGGCCGGCGAGCAGGCGCTGGAATAGCCGCGCCCTGGGGGGCGCGGCAGATAACAGATAACAGATAATAGATAACAGATAACAGATGGAGGCAGGACCGAGCTTCAACCTTTCAACCCTTCAACCTTTCAACCTTTCAACCTTTCAACCCTTCAACCTTTAAGGAGAACAACATGGCCTACACAGAATTCAACGGACAGCTGACTGCGGCGGAGACATCCTTTGCAATCGTCATCAGCCGCTTCAACAGCTTCATCACCGAGCAGCTGCTCATCGGGGCCCTCGACTGCATCGAGCGCCACGGCGGCTCCCGCGACCTCGTCACGGTCGCGCGGGTGCCCGGCGCCAACGAGATTCCGCTCGTCGCGGACAAGCTTGCCGCTACCGGCAAATTCAACGCCATCATCGCGCTCGGCGCCGTCATCCGCGGTGCAACACCACACGCCGACCTCATCAACAGCCAGGTTTCGAAGTCGCTCGCGCAGGTCTCCATTGCCCGCGGCGTGCCTGTGATCAACGGCGTCATCTGCGCCGACAACATCGAACAGGCCGTCGAACGCGCCGGCACCAAGGCCGGAAACAAGGGATGGGACGGCGCGCAGGCCGCGATGGAAATGGCCTCGCTCTACCGGCAGCTGGGATAGGCGATGGAAAAGACGGATCACAATCCGGACGGCGATGTCTGGGAACCGGGGGCGGCGCCCGCCGCAAAGGCCCCGGAAAAGACCGCGCGCGCCCGGCGCAACGCCATCTGGAATCCGGCAAACCGCCGCAATTCGCGCGAGTGGGCCGTCCAGATGCTCTTTCTCGCCTCCGCCAATCCGCCAGCTGAGGGTATTGAACAGACTATCGCCGAATTCTGGGAAATGCAGGCGGTGGACTCCCCCGCGCCCGACAAGAACCTCCGCCTGTTCGCCGAGAAGCTCGTCCGAGGCGTCTGGGAGAATCGGGACGCCATCGATGCCCGCATCTCAGGCTACTTGACCAACTGGACGATCGACCGCATCGGCGGCGTTGACCGCAGCGTCCTACGCCTGGCCATATACGAACTCTTCCACAGCGAAGAGACGCCGCCGGTCGTTGTCCTCAACGAGGCCGTCGATATTGCGAAGTTCTTCAGCACGCGCGATTCCGGAAAGTTCGTCAACGGCGTCCTCGACCGCGCCATGAAGGACGTGCCGCGCCCGCCACGCGAAGCCCGTAAGCCCGTCTGGCTGCGCAAGAAAGAGCGCAAGCCCTAGGTTTCGGATGAATTTCGGTACAAGCGGCCTCTAGCGCCACTTGTACTGTAGGCGCGTTCGGGAGGCCTCCTCAAGGAGTCTGACGCCAGTGGATATGTCGAAAAGACCTTCGTTCTCCAGCATTTCCATGAAAGACGCCTTACGCTCGTAGCGGATGACGTGGAGAGACTCCTTGCCGATGAGTTCGGCCATCGCGTCGAACGCATTCTCGAAGTAGCCGATTTCGTCGACCAGGCCGAGTTCCACCGCGACGGGGGCGAGGAAGACGCGCCCGTCTGCGATTTCGGAAACCTTCTCCTTCGGCAAGTTGCGCCCCTCCGCCACAAGGGTGACGAACCGGTCGTTCAGCGCGTCAACGGTCTCCTGGAGGAGCTTCCGCTGCTCGTCCGTGAGGTCGTGCAGCGGGTTCAGCATCTGCTTGTTCTCGCCTGAGGCGATGGAGACGTCCTTGACGCCGATTTTGTCTGCGAGTTCCCTGACGTTCAGACTTTCGATGATGACGCCGATGGAACCCGTAAGGGTCGTCGGATGCGCGACGATGTGGTCTGCGGCGGCGGAGACGTAGTAGCCGCCGGAGGCGCAGGTGTCGCCCATGACGACGACAACGGCGCGGTTCGTGTCCGCTTCCTTAAAGGCCTGGATTGCGTCCCAAAGGATATCGCTTGCCGTAACGCCGCCACCGGGACTGTCAATGTCAAGGATGATTCCGCTGACGTCTTCGTCAAGCGTCGCACGACGGATTGACTGCAGCGCCGTGTAGGCCGAACCGGGCTTCAGCCCCCAGCGCCCTTCGTCGAACGAGATAAGACCTGTGAGCGGTATGCGGACAATCTTGGCACTGTCCTTGTTGTCGTCCCCCCATGACCAAACCTCCTTGAAGGAGGGGAATTCGTCAACACCGAAGTCGTCCTCCTTATTGGATCGCGAAGAGAGGCCGATGGAGGAGCCAAGCTTCTCCTTGATGTCTCCCGACTCGACCGCCTTTTTGAATGCTGAAACGCTGAGAACCGTCATGAGTCCGAAGAACACCATGGGCAGAACGATGGCAAGCAGGCAGCCGGTCATGCAGCCAAAGAAGAACTTGCCGCCGCCGCTCTTCTCGCGCGGGGGCGGAGGATAAATGACATCCACAAAGGGCGGACGCCCACCATGCGGAGGGAACCCGCCGGGGGACGTTCCTGGCGCTTCGCCGCCGGGAGGGGGCGGCAGGTCAACAACGGGGTCTTCTCGTGTGGTTTCTGTGTTCATGGCTCTTCCTTTGTGTAATATAATTGTACCACAGATGCGGGGCCGCATGCCCCATACTCGTGACACCTCATTGCGGCGATAGACAGCACACCTCCTTTGCGGCAGCAGGAGAAACATACTTGAAAACGTCATTTGTCATTTTCAAGTATGAAAATGATCATTTTTATGCATTGAATTTGACTTGAAAATGACATTTTGCATTTTCAAGTCAAATTAAGTGTTGCCGAGAGCGGCGAAAAGGAGTATAATGCTTCTCGAATTGGAAAGGGTGAACCATGTTCATAGGACGCGAGAGGCAAATCAATCTTCTGGATGGTCTTTGGGGACGGGATTCCGGTGTCCTCGTGACATGCCGGGGGAGACGCAGAATCGGCAAGTCAACCTTGGTCGAGGAGTTTGCCGCGCGTTCGGCGGCGAAATTCATCTCAATAGAAGGCCTCGCCCCGCACAAGCGGATGTCGGACGCCGTCCAGCGAAGGCGCTTTTGCGAAAAGGTCGCCGAATACGCCTCCCGCCCTTTTGAAAACGCCGAAACCTGGGCGCTCGCGTTTGCCCAATTGGATACTTTGCTCGTCGATGGCGGACGAACGGTTGTCCTGCTGGACGAAATCTCGTGGATGGGAGGATGGAATCCGGACTTTCCCGGATATTTCAAGGAGGCATGGGACAAGCGCCTGCGCAAACATGCGAACCTGATCTTCGTTCTGTGCGGAAGCGTCTCGGCGTGGATCGTGGAGAACATCCTCAACAACACCGGCTTCGTTGGACGCAACTCACTTGACATCGAATTGAAGGAGCTCCCCTTGCGGGAGGCGATTCAGATCTGGGGTTCGGCCGCGGAGCGGATGTCCACGCGGGAGAAACTTGACATGCTTTCGGTTACAGGAGGCGTTCCCAAATATCTTGAGGAGGTTCGCCCGTCGCTCTCAGTCGACGAGAACATCAGGAGGATGTGCTTCCTGCCCGACGGAATCTTGTTCCGCGAATTCGACGAAACATTCAGCCAGGTGTTCGGGCGAAAGGCCAAGCTGCGCGGCAGGATTCTGCGCGAACTCGTCGGCGGCCCCCAGTCGGTCGCGGAAATCGCCGCGGAGGATGGAGCGACGGTAAGCGGCGCCTATTCGCAAACGCTGGACGATCTCTGCAAGGCCGGCTATGTGACGCGGGAGGAAGGACTGAATCCACTGACGGGAAAGACAATCCGCAAGGCGCGTTATCGCGTCAGCGACAACTATGTCCGGTTTTACCTGCACTACATTGAGCCGCGCCGCGCCGCCATCAGCCGCGGCCTCTTCGAATTTTCGTCAGTCGAACAGCTGCCGGGGCTGCAGGCGTTCTTCGGCTTCCAGTTCGAAAACCTCATTCTCAACCATGTCAACGACTTGTTCCCGCTTCTAGGCATAGACAAGTCGCTGGTTCTTTCGGCATTCCCCTATGTCCAGTTCGCGACGAAACGGCAGCGGGGATGCCAGATAGACCTCCTCATCCAAACGCAGCGCACATTGATCGTCGTCGAAATCAAAAGGAAAAAGGAAATCGGCTACGAAGTGGTGGACGATGTCTCCGAAAAGGTTTCGCGGCTGGTTCATGCGAAGGCCCTCTCCGTCAGGACGGCGCTTGTCTACGACGGGCATCTGTCTCCACGCGTGGAGGCAGATCATTTCTTCGACTTCATCATTCCGGCGGACAAACTCCTGAAATAGACACCTGTGTGCCCCGCCTCCTTTTCTTCATCCCAGAAAGGAACCCACCATGACCAAATACGACCAGATGACATTCCGCCGCTGCGGCGCGAGCGGACTCCTTCTTTCCTCCGTCTCCCTCGGCCTCTGGCACAACTTCGGCGCGGAGGGCGACTTTGAAACGATGCGCGAAGTGGTTCTCGCCGCGTTCGACCGCGGCGTCACGCACTTCGACTTGGCGAACAACTACGGCCCGCCGCCTGGCGCGGCCGAGGAGAACTTCGGACGCATCCTCGCCACCGACCTCCGCGCGCACCGCGACGAATTGGTGATTTCAACA
>JAEEGL010957416.1_pt1 | contig 13558 bp, 5 predicted proteins | sample 9134231 | NCBI WGS metagenome assembly JAEEGL01 (sample SAMN16246548, study PRJNA631951) | gut metagenome | biome: gut microbiome; feature: rumen; material: fiber-attached | host: Bos | place: Iran: Karaj | collected 2018-10
CCGCGCAGAATTCCCGGACCGCCTTGCCCGCGCCGGAGAACTGCGTGCTGTTGACGTCGTGCACCAGCAGGACGCCGCCGGGTGAGATCCGGTCCCAGAACAGCGGCAGCGCGGCCGCGGTCGGGGCGTACAGGTCCGCGTCAATCGAGACGAAGGCAAAGGTCATCCCCTCACAGCCCCGGAAGGTATCCGGGAACCAGCCCCTGTGGAACACAGCCTTTTCGCCGTGCGGAAGCTTCGCGGCGACGAGTTCCTGTGCGGTGTCCGAGAAGTCCCCCGTCTTTGCGCGGGAGAGGCCCTGCTCCTGCTCAATCCCGACGTCCTCCTCTCGGAACCCCTCGAAGGTGTCAAAGAGGTGGATGGTCCGGTCCGGAAACGCCGCGTTGATGAGCGCGGCAAAGTCGCCCCGGAACACGCCCAGTTCCGCCGCGTCGCCGGGGATCCCCTGCTCCCGGATCTGCTCCGCCAGAAGGCGCATGGTCGCTGCGCGTGCGTCAAAGGTACGCAGCGCGTCCGGGCGCAGGATTTCTCCCCCGAAGCCGAGCTCACGCAGTTGCGCCTCCATCTGCGCAGACCGCTCGCCGTCCAGCACGCAGAGGCAGACACAGTCCGGCTTTCGTCGCAGGCTCTCCGCCGGGGAAACGACAGGGATGCCAAGGAGGCTCTCCCCCCATCTCTTTTCGTTGTTGTCCGCGAAGCAGACGACCCGGTATTCCGTCCCCATCAGGCGGGAAACCATCGCGCCGACCTGCCCCGCGCCGAAGAGCACCGCCGTTTTCATCCCGGAACTCCTTTACAGCTTCTTTACCAGCTCGTGCAGGGCGTTTGCCCGGTGGCTGATGGCGTTCTTCTCTTCGGGGCTGAGCTGCGCCGTGGTGCAGCCGCGCTCCGGAAGGACAAAAAGCGGGTCGTAACCGAAGCCGTTGCTGCCCGCGCGCTCCCGTCCGATTTTCCCGTACAGATAGCCCTCGGCCGTGACCAGTTTCCCGTCCGGGTAGACCAGCGCCATCGCGCAGGTGTAGTGCGCCCCGCGGTTTTCCGTATCCTTCAGCTTCTCCAGAAGCAGGTCGTTGTTCGCCTCGTCGTCGCCGTGAACGCCGGCAAACCGTGCCGAGAATATCCCGGGTGCGCCGTCCAGCGCGTCCACGCAGAGGCCGCTGTCGTCCGCAAGGGCGCAGCAGCCGGAAATCTCCGCGATCTCCCGTGCCTTCTTCACCGCGTTCTCGAGGAAGGTCTCGCCGTCCTCCACGGTTTCATGCTCAATCCCGGCCTCACGCATGGAGAGGATCTCCCCAAAGTGGTCGCCCAGGATGGCCTTGATTTCTTCCAGCTTATGTTTGTTGTTGCTCGCGATAATCAGTCTCACCGACGTTTTTCCTCACTTTCTGGGCGGGATAACCTCAATCCAGTATCCGTCTGGGTCTTCCAGGAAATAGATGCCCATGGACGGGTTCTCAAAACAGATGATTCCCATCTCCTGATGCTTCTTGTGCGCCGCGTCAAAGTCGTCCGCGACCAGAGCCAGGTGGTATTCGCACTCACCCAGGTCGTAGGGCTCCGTCCGGTCACGCAGCCATGTCAGCTCCAGGGTGAAGTCGGTCGCGCCGTCGCCGAGATAGACGATGGTGAAGCTCTCGTCCGAGGCATATTTCCAGCGGACCGGCTTCAGACCGAGCGCGTCGTCATAGAACTTCAGGCTGCGCTCCAGATCCAGCACGTTGAAGTTGAAATGATTGAATGAATACATTGTTCCGCTCCTTTTCCGTCATTCGGCGTCCGGTTTCACAAAGCCGGTTGCCACGCCGTGCGCGGCGATCTCCGCCAGCGCGTCGTCCATTTCCTTTTCCTTCTCGCTCATATAGTCCGCGAATTCTTTCCCGTCATGCACGAAGACAATGCGGAAATAGTTGAAGTTCGCCTGACCGCAGCACATCCGGCCTCTGGTCTCCTGGATTCGGATGAACGCGCGGTCCATATACTCATACGGAATATACTTTGTCTTGAACCCGTCGCGGAAATAGACGCCGAGTTCGCCGACACGGAGTTTGTCAAACACCTTTGCCGCCTCGAAGTCTGCGCTAACCTCCGGAGAGTCCACACTGCCGTTTACTCCTGCAAATTTTTTCTCTGCCATAAAGCACCCCCTGCTTCAGAAAAGACATTTGCCCATGTCTGCCCGCTTCGTTGCAGGCAGAACCGTTTACCGTGCGCATATTATATCAGACAGACTGTTCCCGTTCAAGCTCGTTTTCGCAAAACGCGCTGCCCGGCAGAAGAGAGCCTCCGCTCTCCCCTGCCGGGCAGTTTGCTTTTAGTTATTTGTCCGTCTCAGCGGATGGTGACCTTGAGGCTGAGGGTAACGTTGGGCTTCAGCGTCTCGTTGCCGCTCAGGAAGACCTGCAGCTTCACCGTACCATTCTTCTGGTTCTTGAACGTATGGTCCAGATAGCTCAGTTCCCAGGTATCGTCGCCCAAGCGCACCAGATCATAGAGCGCCGCACTCTTTGCGTCGAGCTCTACGCGGTCTATCTTCAGCCCGCTTTCAGTCGGCATCAGCGTCACGGATGCTGCAGAGAATTTATCCCGCTTCAGCAGTTCGACCGCTTTTGTGCTCTGCGTCACAGCCGCCTTGCCCTGAACAATCTTCAGCGCCACGGTCTTCGTACAGGCGCTCTCCGCTGCCGGAAGTGTCGGGAGCTTTACTGTCGCCGAGTACTTCCAGCCGTGGTTCAGTACCGCGCCGGGCTTCGCCTTAATGACAACTGTCCCGTTCTCAACCGCGCAATCAAAGGCATCTCCGATCTGGCTTGTTACGTCTTCTTTTCCGTTCTTCGCTGTGAAGGTAACCTGAATGTCATTCAGATCGTAGTCAAACCAGTTCTTGACCGTCGGTGTGACGGTGATGGCCGTTGTCTGCGGGCGCAGCACGTCGATGGAACCCGCAGCCTTAACTGCAAAGGAGACCGCCGGCGCCTTTGCCGAGGCCTTGATATTCAGCTTTACGGATGCGGTTGCAGCGTCCGCAGCACCATAGTATCCCTTCAGGACTGCATAATAGGTATAGCCCTTTTCCCAGACAAAGCTGTCCGTCGCGGTAAGGACAAAGCTGTCGCCGCTCGGTTCGATGCTGAACTGTTCTGTGACGATCCCTGCCGTCTTGCCTAACGTTTTCAGGATCATGATTTCATCGGCAGGGATGCTTTCGCCGTTGCCGGGGTGGTAGTTCTTCCAGCTCGGCGTCAGGGTGATCGGGCTGTTCGGAATGGCGGTGTCGATCGTGCCCGTCGCCTTCACGCTCAGTGTTACATTTGCGCTCTCCGCCAGTGTCTTCACCATAACCGCACCGGCATCCACTCCGTCCACCTGCAGCCACAGCTTGTAGGTATGCGCACCGTCACCTACTGCTGCAGCGGGTTTTACAGTCAGAACATGAGTTGTCTCATTATATTCCGCATCGAGAACACCATCGGCCGTAACATCGTTTTTGCCCTCCATGACGGCGCCGACCGTGACTGTGCGGTCCGCAAACAGTGCGGGCGTAAAGCTGACCGTGGTGGACATGCTGTCGTTGGTACCCGGTTTCAGCGTCAGGGCCGCCGGGCTGAACTTCAGCTTCGGTGCCGTGCTCGCCGCGCTGACGCTGACCGAAACGGGAACCTTGATGCTCCAGCCTTCCACCGTCAGCAGCAGGTTCAGCTTCCCGCTCTTCTTTAGGCCTGCAGTATCGTTATACTTAACGCTCCTGTTGTTTTCTCCCATCTCAAGCCATGACGGGACGCCCGCGCTCATTGTCTCAACTGCGGAAACCTCACTGCCCGTGAATACCAACGGCTGCTCATCTGCCGGATCCTGAAGGCGGCTGTTTAGCTTCACCGCTGCGGCCTTGATTTTCGGCACGCTCTTCTTCACTGTCAGCTTTAATGAGCCAGCCTCAAAAGGCTCGTCGGTCATGCCTTCCAGCACAACCATCACCTTGGAAGTGTAGCTGCTCTTGATGGTCTTTGGCGCAGTCTGACCCAGGTTCAGCGTACTGTCATAGGGAACAACTTCAAGCGTGCGGTCATCCGCCACACGGAGTGCAAACAGGCTGGCTACGGTTTCGTCCGCAAAGTACGCGCCGGTAACTGCAGCGCCGGTTCCGTCTTCAACATCTCCCTGCGGGATCACGTCCTCAACACTCTGTGTGCTGTTCTGGCTCAGGTTCGGGACGACGCGGATCCGGGTGTAATCCGTCCGGTACAGCTCCACCGTAGCCTTGGTATCCAGTAGGGTCACGCCGTTGACCGGCAGGCTGACGTCATCCGCAATCGGCGTTTCGCTCTCGGTATTCTCCACCACGTCCACACGGCAGGCAGCAGTATATGCTTTCCCGTCGATTTCAACGCTCGCCGTCACGGTATCCGTGCCGGGAGCAAGCCCGGTGACGACTCCGTTTTTAACCGCGATGCAGCTCTGCTCGCCGTTTCCCTTCTCCCAGCGGATCATGCTGAACAGATAGTCATTGTTTAGCGTCGTCTCCAGAGTGCGGCTTTCCCCGATAACGATTGCGATGTAAGAGTTCAGCAGGGCAAAGCCGTTCGGGGTCTCTCCCCATCTGGCATAAACCATCTCGGGATATCCGTCGGCCACCGTTTTGATCAGGCTGCCCTCAAATGCCGGATTGTCATACCAGCCGGCAAAGGCGAGGCCTTCTTTTGTCGGCGCCTGCAAGTGTACGGGAGTAATGCTGTTGTATTCCTCCCGGTTGTCCGGATGGTTTGTACCGCCGTTGAGTTCATACGCGACGGTATAGTCCACCGGGATCAGTCTGGGAATGGGATAGGTCTCGCTGCTGATGGCTTCTCCGCAGACCGAGCACCGCAGTACTTCGTCATAGCTGCCGTCTTCATAATACGTGGGTTCCACGCGGTTTTCTATTGATGTCTCACCTTCGGTATGCGGCAGTTTGGCAATCGCCTCTCCCGGTTCCATAATCTCTCCGCACAGCCTGCAGACGAGATCGCCGGTATATCCCTCCCTGGAGCAGCTGGTGGCCCGGACGTTCCTGCGCTCGGTAGCCGCTTCATGATCGTGCTCCGTGGTAAACTGAATGGAACCGGTATACTCGTTCTTTCCGGTTGCTGTAACCGTAACTACATGCTCACTCTTTCGTTCTACACTGAGAACATAGTCCGTATTCTCAACGAGTTCTTCCCCGTTGTAGGTCAGCGAAACCGCAACCGACGTACCTTCTTCCGCCATGATCACAGTCATCACGGCATCCGCTAGATCTTTGTTCGCGAGGCCGAACGCCACGACAACAGGTGTTTCCACTATAACCCGGGGGATGTAGTCGAAGGCGAGGCTTCCGTCCTCTGCCGCCGGAAGCTGGGCAATATACAGCAGATTATCCGCGGTCAGGAGCACGCCCTCATCCTCGGAGCTGACAATCAGAACGACATATTCCTCTCCGGGCACCAAATCCGCCAGTGCGGCGTGATGCATTTCTCCAAGAACCGACCAGTCTCCGCTGTACCGGGCAACCGGTACAATACCCGGCTCCTCATCTGCGGGTTTTTCCCCGGTCTCCTCATCAGGATCCTCTGGTTCCGGCGTATCCAGCTGCTCCGGATCGGGTTCTGTCGGATCTTCCGGCGTAGGCTCTGTCGGGTCGTTCGGCGTGGGCTCTACCGGATCTTCCGGTGTTCCCAGAGTCGGGTCAACCGGCGTTTCCGGAGCAGGATCATCCGGAGGTATATCCGGCGGCGTGTCGCCGGGATTGTCGCTTCCGGGTTCTGTGGGATCTCCCGGATTCTCCGGTTCTTCGCCCTCTGCAGGATCCGGATCTTCTTCGCCTTCCTCATCTTCGACACTCGCGGTTTCGAGCTGATCTTCAGGGATCAGGTCGCCGTCCGTGCAGCAGATGATGATCGTACTGAGGATATCGTTTCCGCTGCCGATGCTGACAGCACTCCAGGCTTCCATTGTCCCGCCGAACTGCACCGTCGTAAGGTTGCCGCAATTGGTGAATGCTTTCTGTCCGATGCTTGTAATGCTACCAGGAAGCTCCACGTGTGTGAGATTGCTCCATCCGTAGAAGCCATATGCGGAAACGGCACTTCCTCTGGTTAGAATAACTGTCTTGAGAGTGGTTGGATAGTACTCAAATGGGCTCCATGATCTATAGGAGTTATCAGAAATGAAGTCTGCCATATTGCCCGTCGGAGTATAGTACCAGAGCGTAGTAGTATAACTACCCGAGTATGTCTCGGTCTTCTTTGGAACAAATAAATATCCCAACCAGTCAACATTAAGGAATGTATCGTCAATAACTGCCAACGTTGGCAACGTTAGCTTCTGAAGAGAACTGCAACCGTTGAACACGCCGTAATCCATGCTTGTTACATTGTCAGGAATGACTATCTCCGTAAGACTGGTACAATTTGCAAAGGCTTTGCTTCCAATTGTTGTAAGTGACATCGACGGCGCCACACTTCTCAGGTTGCTGCAACCTTCAAAAGCAGATACATTAATGTTAGTCAGTGTGCCCGGGCTATTAAATGTCCCTAATTTACTGCAGCCATAAAATGCATATGCCCCAACAGTTTTTAGATTTGTTGAATTCTCCACGGATGTAAGTCCATCGCAATTGTAAAACGCCCTATTTCCTATGCTTATGATACTATTTGCCATCTTTATATTTGTAATGCTGCTCCAGCCGTAGAAACCATATGCAGAAACTGTAGTACCACCAGTCAGTTCAATGCTCTTCAGGCTGGATGGATAGCAGGAGAATGGGCTCATTGCTCTCTCGCTGCTACCACCAAGAAATCCTGAAGCTTCACCCGTCGGGGTATAGTATGCATAGTAGGAAGTGTAACTGGATCCTCCGCTCGTTGATTTGATAGGAATAAACAAATACCCCAACCAACCAAATCCTAGCTTTGTATCATTAATTACACTTAGTGACGGAAGCGTCAATTCCTGCAGGGCAGCACATCCATTGAACACGCCGTAATCCATGCTGGTTACGGTGGACGGAATATCAATTTTCTCAAGGCTTGTACAGTTGGCAAAGGCCTTGCTTCCGACCGTTTCCAGCGCTGTAGACAGTGTCACATTCTTCAGACTACTGCAGCCTTCAAACGCAGATGCTCCAACGCTTGTTACAGCGTTCTTCATCTCTATCGCAGCCAACCCGGAATTCTTAAATGCAGATGAATAGACTGCCGTCAAGCCCCACGGGAACTCAAACGATATAAGGCAACTGCACCCCTCAAATGCCGACACTCCAATACTTTCCAGATTTGTTGATGGCTCCACTTTCATGAGGCCGCTGCAATTCTGGAAGGAGTGTGCATCAATACATGTAATGCTGTCAGCCAATGTCACATGACGAATGCTACCCCAACCAAAGAATCCGTAATAGGAAACCGTTGTTCCTCCGGTCAGAATAACAGTACTCAGGCTAGATGGATAACAAGAGAACGGGCTCAGCGCTCTTTCACTGCTGCCACTAAGAAATCCCGAAGCTTCACCCGTCGGCGTATAGTACGCATAGTAGGAAGTGTAACTTGATCCGCCGCTGGTTGATTTGACAGGAATAAATAAATACCCCAGCCAACCAAAACCTAGCTTTGTATCATTAATTACACTTAGTGATGGAAGCGTCAATTTTTGAAGAGCAGCACATCCATTGAACACACCGTAATCCATGTTGGTTACGTTGGGCGGAATGGTTATTTCCTCAAGGCTTGTACAGTTGGTAAAAGCCTTGCTTCCGACCGTTTCCAGCGCTGTGGACAGCGTCACATCCTTTAGGAGGCTACAGCCTTCAAATGCGGATACTCCAACGGTTGTTACAGCGTTCTTCATCTCTATCGCTTTCAGCCCAGAGTTCATAAATGCCGCGTTCCCAATCGTAATCAGGGTTTCCGCAAATTCAAAAGTGTGGAGACTGCCGCAGCCTTCAAAAGCAGACTGCCCAATGCTTACCAGATTTGTTGTGTTCTCAAGCCTATCGAGTTTGCTACAATTGGTAAAAGCCCTATATCCGATGCTTGTAGTATTCTCAGCAAGCGTTATCGTAGTAATACTATCCCATTTATAGAAACCATATTCAGGAACCGTACTCTCATCTGTCAAAACTACCATTCTCAGAGTTGATGGATAATGTCCAAATGGATTCATTGCTCTCTCGCTGCCGCCACTAAGAAATCCTGAAGCTTCACCCGTCGGTGTATAATACGAATAGTAGGAAGTGTAGCTGGATCCGCCGCTGGTTGATTTGACAGGGATAAACAGATAGCCCAACCAATGTTTATTCAGTTTCGTATCGTTAATCACATCCAATTTTGGCAACGTAATTTTCTGCAATGAACTACAGCCGTTAAACACCCCATAATCCATGCTCGTCACAGAATTCGGTATGTCAATAGATTTTATTTGCGACCCTGCAAACGCCAGTGCACAGATAGAAGTGATACCGCCATTTTCATTATCCGAGCGGAAACGGATTTTTGAGATGCTGAATGCGTATTGGCTCCATGGTTTAGATGTCATCTCACCGTATCCGCTCAGAACCAACGTTCCGTTTTTCAGCAGTGTTGCCTTCAGATGCGGGCCGCAGGATGTCTCTTCCATCTCGAAACCGCCGCCATAGACCATCTTATCCTTGGCGTCTTCCAGAGATTCATCCTGATTATCAATCTGGTCCCAATCCTCCTCAATCCCAGCATAATCCAAATGCTCTAAGAAGGGGCATCCGTAAAAGGCATTATAGCCGATTTTCTTCAGGCTTAAGGGGAGTGATATATTGGTCAGACTGCTGCATCCGGCAAAGCCCCAGGCGCCGATCTCTTCCACACCCTCCGGCAATTCAACATCCAGCAGTTGTGTGCAGGCAGCAAAAGCACGTTCCCCTATTGTTTTGACCGTACCTGGAATAGACACCAAATTAAGTGAACTGCATTGTCCGAAGGCATAATCCCCTATGGAGGTAACACCGCGGAGGATCTCAAGGGACAGGATCTCGCTCTGATACTTGTACCAGGGCGGAAACCCGTCTGAGCCTCTGAACGTCCAGTTTTCCATCGGCCCAGTTCCGCTGATTGTCAGGATATAATCACGGCTGAGAGACCAGTATACATTTTCACCGCAGCGTCCGCTCTTAAGTACGGTAGTGTTAAAGACATGCTCGATCACATGCTTCTTACTCAAGCCATGATCATAACATATATCATTTATTAGGCATCCGTTTCCGGACATGATATGATTCTTCAGCTCTTCCCAGTCTTCTTCACTGCCGTCATAAACCACTTTGGTGATTCCTCTGCAGTTGCCAAACGCATTTTCCCTGATTTCTTCAACGCTTATTGGAAGCTTCACAGTCTTGATCTTTACGCAGTTTTCAAATGCACTCGCTCCAATTCGTTTTAGGCTGTCGCTGAAAAACACCTTCTCAAGGACCGCAAAATCTTTGAACGCTTCATCGGCAATCGAATTTACACCGTTCAGAATATTGATTGTTTTGATACTGCCGTGTTCCGTGGCCCAGGGAAGGACACCGTCCTCAAAAGACATGTTTCCGGTTCCGCTGATCACCAGTGTATCACCGCCATAGATGGCCCACGTGAGATTCGCACCGCAGCTTCCGTTGATAGAATTACCTTGTTTTACCGTATAGGTGTACTCACGTGCGCCGCCTTCAATGTGAATTTGTTTTGTTTCATTACTGCCCATAGCGCAGATTTGCAGATAATAGTCTCCTTCCTGGAGAAAGATGCTGCAATTGCCATTATTGTCCGTGATCAGTCCGTCATCTGTCATATAGTGCCCGTTTTCATCCGTCACCAGAACCAATGCATCGGGCACAGGTTGTTCTGCTTCGTCTTGTACCGTGACTGTAAGCCTGTATCGGTGATAGGGGCATCCGGAATTCAAGGAACCCGTCATCATTGCGAGAGAGAAATACCAACTGCCAAATGGCCATTCTCTTTCCAACAGTGTGAGCTTGTCCTTCAATCTTTTCCCGGCGAATTTCAGTTCTGCTTCTATTGTCAGGTAGCCCCCATAGCTGCCGCTTACACAGGCCGGTCCGCAATCGTGAAGTTCATCCAGGTCCGACCCAGCAAAGACAGCTCCCAGATAATCAAAGGCTGTATCTGTGCTGACTTCGCCATTGATATAGATCCCATACTGAAATTCTATCGCCAATTCAGCCAGTTTGATTCCTTTTCCTTTAATGGTCAGGTCTCCAAGTATCGCCTCTCCACGCACATATATACCAATGCGCGCCTCACCTTCCAACTTAAGTTTTGTAGTAAAAAAGCTTGGTCTACTGGAGACGGGTTCTCTCTCTTTTCCTTCCTGTCTGTTGCTGTCATAGGTAAAACCGTACTTAGTCTTTGCAAAATACAGTTTAAAACTCAAATCCGCTTTTAGTTGGCAAAAAAGTCCAACACTAAATCTGGCAGTCCCAAGCTTAAAATACGTAACTTCAATAGAATACGGTATCTCCCATTTTTTCCCGGTATCATCCATTGTGTCGAAAAAGGTCTTTTCGATCTCCAGATATGCCTGTGGCTCAAAGGTCCAGGATGTATATGTCCAATCTCTTGTAATATACACCTCTAAGTTTGTAGAACATTTAAGTGTAATCTTCCCAGTGAAACCATTTTTCTCAATGAATTTATAGCTGATGCTGAAATCTTGATTATCTGTATCTGGGTTATATGACATCAGATTAAAATCTTCATCATCTTCATCGGTTTCGGCATCCTGGTCTACCATATAGCCGTTTCTATCAACTAGAATCTCTGGCAACTCAACACTGTCCCCGAATTCAATGCTCTCGCCTTCGCCAAGTTCACCCTCTCCCAGACTGTACTGATCGGCATCCGGCTCACTTTCGATTTTGACAAACTCAAAGATGTCCGTGAGGTCGGCTTCTTCATCAGGTATGATAGTAACCGTGGTATCTTCTACTGTAATGGTCTTTACTTTGACCATCAGCAGATCCCCGTTCGCATAGGTATAGGAAAAACTGTCACCAACCTGAAGGGCAAGGAAGCGTTCATCGGCGTTGGTAATGGTGATGATGCCATCATCCGATACCGTGATGATGTTCGTCTCGGCATTTTCCTCCGCCAGGATGGTATTCTCACTGTAAACCGCGAAGTTGGTCTCCTCATCCTCGTCCAGGTTCAGGATCCGCTCCTGATCGAAGTCTTCGGTCGTCATGGCGAGAACAGACTGAAACTGCTGTGTATAGCGCTCGCTCTTGAAGGCGCTGCCAATCGGCTCATGGGTCTCGTGATCCATGGCAAATGCAGCCACCAGATAATACTCGGGCATGCTGTCCGTCTCGATGGTGACTTCAATCAAGTTTTCGCGCGCTGAAGCAAATGTGGTCCCCGATGCCAGCATCTGGTTCCCGTCCTCGGTATAGATGGCGACAACGATATCTGCGTCCTTGTCCAAAGAGTATTCGACTGTCGCGGTCGTCCCTTCCATACGAAGGTCGAGTACAGACGAAGCATTTTCCTGCGCATCTTCGCCTGTCGAATCCGTATTGCCCTCCTGCCCGCTGTTTACCGTGTTTGCAAGCAGGCCTCCGAAGGTACCGCTATCGCCCTCCATTTCCATGCTGCTCATGTCCTGTACTTCCGGCGTAATGTCGTCTTCCTCCGCAAAGGCGCTGACCGGCAGTAGGCTCAGGCACATAACCAGAACCAGAAACAGGCAGAATACTCGTTTACTCATCTTCATTTGCTATTCCTCCTTCGAGAATTCAGAAAACGGCATGGCACGCTCAGGTTTCTGGGCGTACCATGCCGGTCAGTTCAGATGATATTGAGAAAAACACGGCCTCGGTGGAGGTAGGAATGCACCGCAGATATAATCGCGGACTCCGTCACCGATACCAACCCCTTTTTCTATACTGTGCGATCAGTTTACCACAGCTTTCCGTGTTTGTCAGTATCAAATTGCAATTTAAATCTCTGGCATCAGCTTTGATCAAGCTGGCGCATCTTCCGGAATTCCGGCCGGAGGATCAGGAAGGAGACGACGGTGGCAATGATGTCGGCAGCCGGGCCGGAATAGAGCACGCCGTTAATTCCGAAGAGGAGCGGAAGGAACAGCAGCAGCACAATGAGCGTAATCTGCTTGGACAGGGAGATCAGCACGCCGCGCTTCCCCTTCCCGATGGAGGTCATCACATGCATGGAAATGGGCGGGATGCCTGCCAGAATGAGCAGCAGCATAAACTCATGCATATACCGCAGGGCAAACGCCTCGTAGCCGGAGACCCCGCTGCCGAACAGCCGCAGGATCGGCATGGGGAACAGCCAAAAGCACAGGGTCTCCACCGCGCCGATGACCAGGGCATAGCGCAGCGTTACGAAATAGGTCTCCATGACCCGTCCGTACTTTTTCGCCCCGTAGTTAAATCCCAGAATAGGCTGGCCGCCGATGCTGCAGCCGATGATCGTGGAGTAAAACAGAAAGTTGACTTTAGTCACGACGCCGGCCGCCGCCAGTGCCTCACTCCCTCCGTAGGCGGAGAGCTCCCCGTAATGCCGGAGCGAGCTGTTCAGCACCAGGTTCATCACCATCATCGCGGCCTGGTTGATGCTCGGCGCAGCGCCGATCGCGATAATCCGCCGGATCCTCGCCGGAACGAGCCGGAAGTGTTCCCGCCGGAAGCGATCCGTTTTGAAGTTCCGCATATAGCGCACCACCAGGATCGCCGACAGGATCTGGCCCAGGATGGTCGCCAGGGCAGCTCCCGCGATCCCCATGTTGAGCGGGAACAGGAACAGGTAGTCCAGGACAAAGTTCAGCAGCACGCCCGACATGGAGCATATCAGCGCGTACCGCGGGCTGCCGTCGGAGCGGATCAGCAGGGTCCCGCCGGAGGTAACCGCCAGAAAGGGCGTGCCGATGGCAATGATGCGCAGATAGGTCATCGCATACGGGAACACCGCATCCGTAGAGCCGAAGAGTCTGACAAAAAACGGGGTAAATGCCAGCACGGCCAGGCCGAGGATCAGTCCCAGCAGGGCAATCAGCTTGATGCCGTTTCCGGCAAAGCCCATCGCCTCGTCCTTTTTCTTCTGGCCGTTCAGGATATTGAAATTCACGGCGGATCCGTTGCTGAACAGCAGCGTCAGTGCACCGGCCAGGAAGGTCAGCGGGTATGCCACCGTTGTCGCGGCGTTGCCGAGATAGCCGATCCGCTGCCCGATGAACATCTGGTCCACCATGTTGTACAGTGAACCGATGAGCGTGCTGACAATGGAGGGTATCGCAAACTGAATCAGCAGTTTGCTGATCGGGGCCTCGCCGAGAGGGTTTCCCGGAGCGGGGGTTTTGTGATCCATGGCAGCTTCCTCGCTTTCCCTAGGATATGAACAGTTTACAGGATACTGCATCGCCGTGTCAAGCAAATCGGAATTGCAGTTTTATTATCAGGAAACTGTTGCATAAACTGCGAAAATTTCATATAATATTATTTACTGCAAAGTCCGCTCTGCGGACAGAAAGGAGCAAATATGTATTGCACAAGAAAGATATA
>JAEEGL011729882.1_pt1 | contig 13558 bp, 4 predicted proteins | sample 9134231 | NCBI WGS metagenome assembly JAEEGL01 (sample SAMN16246548, study PRJNA631951) | gut metagenome | biome: gut microbiome; feature: rumen; material: fiber-attached | host: Bos | place: Iran: Karaj | collected 2018-10
CGAGAGCCTGCCCTAGGCGAAGGGCAGCCACGCCATTGGCCGGATCGGCCTCAAGTGCTTCGCCGTAGGCCTCTGCAGCACTGTCCCAATCCTTTTCATTGAGAAAACCGGAGCCTTTGGCTATCAATATCTGGGGGATGAGCTTCTCAACCTTGGCCTTTACGGCATCGGCGCCATACTGCTTGGCAACGGACAGCGTCTCGCGCAACTGCTGCAGCGCGCCGTCGTAGTCCTTGTTCAGAAGTTTCTGATTGGCTATGGCACTCATCGTCTTGGGGATAATGCCCTTGCAAATGTCGACTATCTGCTGACCTTTCTCGCCACAGGCCTCTGCTATACCGAGAGCCTGCTGGAAGAGCGGCAGCGCGGTGGTGTAATCATTCGCCACAAGGGCGTCATTTGCCTGTTTCGCCACTTTGGTGGCCTCTTCTACACTCTGTGCCGTCATCAGGGCAAATGCGGCGAAAAGAGCCGCTACGGATGCTACAAAACGCTTCATGTTGATCTGTTATGTTTGTTGATAGAACAAATATAGAAAATAATGGGGCATGCAGCAAATAAATACAAAAAGGGGCTGCCCTTACGGGCAACCCCTTGATGATTATGCAATCTATGCTAGATACTTAGAAAATGACTTCAGAGCCGTCACTTCCACCTTGCTAGATAGCGAAGTTCTTTTGGGTTTGGACCCCATTGGGATCAGTGTAGTAGATATAAATCATGCACTGACGTACGGATTCATTAGGATTTTTCTCTGCATGGAACTGCAGGGGATTGGTAGTCAGATCCGTAGCGGTAACCCAGGTTGCATCGCCACTGTAGGTCACTGAAATGTTGGTTGCAGGATCTTCAGTAGCGGTGTAGGCAACTTCAAAATCATACTCATCGTCGCCCAGAATTGTGCCTGTATTGCTAACAAGAGCAAACTGGTAAGGAGCCTCCTGGGTAACGGTCAGTGTTTTGGTCATGGTTTCGGGACCAGGGAACAAAGCCTCGATGGTAACTGTAGCAGTACGTGCCTCTGTTCCTTCATTAGCCTCAGCAACGATCTTGACACTGCCTTTGGATACTGTCAGCCAGGTAGCCTCGGTGCTAACGGTGTAGTCAGCAGCGTTGGTGAACAGCTGGATTTCCTTGGTTGTAGCAATTGCAGGGATGGTCACCTCCTCGGTTTCCAGGAACAGATACCTTTCTGATTCGGCGCCTTCGGGCTTCGCCAGCTGGGTCACGGTGATGATCTTCTCTGCTTTGGAACCGTCGGGGAATGATGCAGACAAGGTAACAAGACCTTCGCGACGTGATCCGGTATTGTTCTCATTTATAACAATCTTGACATCCTTGGTCTCCGGATCGCCAGCGTTCTCGGCGATGGAAGCCATCAACCAATCACCTGAAGCACGTACAATCAGATTGGACGCATTGTCATAGATAGGGAGCAGTTCCTCTGCTGCCAGCCAAGGAACAGTAATGCTATCTACATAGGCATCCAGAACGTTGTCGGTCGGAGACTGGGTAATGGTAATGATATCTGAGTGAGATACACCTTTCTCATCCTCCCAGGTAACCTTGATTTCACCTACGCGGGTTGCGCCGGTTTCGTTAGCCTCGAGCGAAACGGTGAATACTGCTATCGGGCTGCCTTCAATATCAGGCTCGGAAACCGTCATCCATGTGTGAGAAGGTTCTGCCTGAATATTTTCGGCGGTGACACCGGTAGAGCCGTAAGCGGCCACTTCGACATCCTGCGCCTCGTTGTCCACAACCAGGTTGGGATCAAGTACTCTGAAGTCTGACGTTGCGGCAGGCTGGAATACGGTGATCATCACTGAGAGGTTGGTGTTCCGAACAGTAACATATGCCTCGCGGTCGTAGCCGGTAGTGTTAGCCTCGGCTTTCAGACCAATGTTTTTAGTCTGGGCGTCGAGATTAGCCTTAAGCCACTGAGAAGATGAAACGACTGAAGAGACGTCATCCTTTGCAATGACGGCGATGGAAATAGTGTCACCTGCCGGATCGATAGCCACATAGTCTACCAGAGCCTCAAGCACATTTTCGCCGGCAGCCTGGATGACAGTGACGGTCTCAACGAAGATGTCACCCTTGTCGTCCTTGAAGTTGAACTTGACGTGAACAGAACGAGGCTCCAGACCTGTGTTGGCCTCAGCATGGAACGTAGCTGTATACTTGGTATCTTCATCGTCTCCATCTGTGAACGCGAACCATGACTGGTCGCTGGTTGCAACCACCTGATCCGCATTGACGCTTGCATAAGCCTCAAGATCCAGATCGCGAGCGGCGTTGTCGATGTAAACAACATCGGGGCTCAGGATTGCGAACTGAGTATTTGCAGCGGGCTGGAATACAGTGATGGTAACGCTTTCACTGCCATTGGAAACAATGATGTATGCAGTGCGGTCGAAACCGGTGTCATTGGCGGCAGCCTTGATGTGAAGCTTCTGAGGATCAGTAGCTTCATCGTCCATAGCTGTGCCGTCGAGCCATATTGCTGTAGGAGTTGCGGACAGTTCTTCGTCTGCATCGAATGTGAGATCAAACTCTTCGCCGGCCGATGAAACGATGAGGTAGTCGACAAGTGCTGTGAGTGCACCGCCATCGACGGCTGCCTGATCTATCACGACTGTCTTCTGAACGGTAGCGCCGTCCTCATCGAAGAAGGTAACGACGATTTCACCTGTACGACGCTCGCCGGTGGTGTTGACGTCAATCAAGAATGAAGCCTCGACGATTGTCTCATCATCAGCACTAACTGCAGGAACTTGATTGACTTTGATCCAAGGAGCCGTAGGAATCATCTCAACCTTGTCGGCATTGACACTTGCATAAGCTACAACGGACAGAGGATGCTCGCTGTCATTTCCTGCCTTGGTAACGAGAACTTTCTCGCCGCTGAGGATAGTGAAGTATGTGCCGGTTGCAGGCTGGAATACCATGATCTTCTTCTCCAGGATCTGGCCCTTGGTTGTCTCGGTGATGAGAGTAACGCTTGCCTGACGATCCTTGCCGGTGTTGTTGGCAGCGGCCATGATCTTGACTAACGCGTAGTCAAAGTCCTCAGTGGACTCGGTATTAACATCAGTATTCACATCGGCCTTGAGCCAGTTCTCAGAAACAACAGCACGGAGATTGTTGACATTGGTGAGAACGGGGAGTGTGATGGTGTCCTCAACAGGCAGAACACTTACTCTGTCGGACAGACCTTCCAGGAAGTTCTTAGTACCGGCCTGGGTTACAGTGAATGAATCAGTGTAAGGCTCGCCGGTAACCTTCTCGATAGTAACGGTAACGGTAGTAGTACGAGGCTCGGCTGTATCATTCGGAGCTACAATGAAGTTGAGATAGCCGAAGATAGGCTCATCGGGCTGGTCCATCCATGTCATCCAGTCAGCACCGCCTAAGTCAACGACTACACTCTTGATGCTGCCTGCCGCCAGGCAAGCCACCTTGAAGTATTCATTGTCAAGGCCGCTGAAGCCTTCCTTGGCAATGAGGTAAGACTCCTGAGGTATATCAAGATAGGTGTCGTAAGCGAGCTGGATAACCTTGACGGTCTTCTCGATGCGGGTCTCGTTCTCAGGACCGGTCCAGATGGTGATGATAGCCTCACGCTGAACGCCGGTGTCATTGTCACCTGCCTTCCAGTAGATGGTTGCATCACCAGCGCCTGTCATGTCATCTTCTGTTGTGAGCCATGTGCAATCGGTAGCAACGGTCCAAGTGCCGGAAGTGATGATGTTCAGCTCAAATGTAGCGTTTTCGTACATCGAAGGAAGAACTATCGCCTCGGGATTAACCATCAGAGCTGCGTTCAGAGGATTCTGGTGGATCGTGATGATGTGGGTGAGTTTCTCGCCCTTGTCTGTAACGGTGGTGAGAGTTACGTATGCGGTACGTGCCTCTGCGCTGTCGTTCTTGCCAACGATGATACCAAGCTCCTGAGGATCTGTATCCTGGTTGGGAGTGCCGGGAGCGACACTGCACCATGAAGGCTGTCCGGGAACGGCACTGCTGATAGAAACATCTACATCGGTATTGCCATAGAACGGGAATACTATGGTTTCGCCCCAAGGAGATGCCTCATAAGCATCTACGTATACATCAAGGATGTTGATGGTAGGAGCCTGAGTTACGGTGAAGGTATCGCTGATAGGCTCACCTGCCACGAGGTCAAGAGTTACCGTAACGGTAGCTGTACGAGGCTCTGCAGTGGTGTTCTCCTCAATATCGAATACGAGATGCTCCTCGTCGCTTCTGCTATGGCTGTAATCAATCCAGTCTTCGCTGCAGTCAACGCGCATATCCTTGAAGTCACCGGCAGCATAGTAACCTACAATGAGGGAGTTGCGGCCTGTGTGAGCTTCTTTGGTAACTGCGTATGCGCTGATGGGGATCTCGATATAAGTGCTGCGCTCGAGCTGGATAACGTGTACAACCTGCTCCTCGCGCTCGTTGTTCTCGGGACCGGTAGCGATGATGATGTCACCCTCACGCTGTGCGCCGGTGTCGTTGACACCTGCCTCGAAGAACATTTCGGCATCGCCGAAGCCTGCCCATGCACCGTCGTCTTCGCCACTGTCATAGTCGCTGTCGAGCCAAGTGCAAGTGGTAGATGCTGCCCATGTGCCGGTAGTATTGATAACTACATTGAAGTGGCCGTTATGTGCAGGGATAACCACGTTCTTGGGAGTAACGCTGAGGGCTGCGTAGAGAGCTGCCTGACGGATGGTGATCACCTTGGTGATCTTCTCGCCGGACTCGCTCACGGTGGAGAGGGTTACGTATGCGATGCGTGCCTCGCCGGTGCGGTTCGGGTCAACTTCGATCTTGATGATCTTCTGAGGATCGGTGTAGCTGCAGCAGCCGACAGGGCCAAAGCTGTCTTCGTCCTCGGTAACCGATGCATGGCACCACTCTTCGCTGGAAGAAACGCTTACAGGCGTATTAGCATAGTAAGGAAGTGCAACCTCGTCGCCGCGTGCCATTACATCGATAACATCAACGAATACGTCGAGGATATTGATGGTAGGAGACTGGGTGACTGTTACGTCGATGCTGATAGGATCGCCGAATACAGGGGTGCAGGTAACGGTGATGACACCGGTACGTGCCTCTGCAGACTTATTCTCAGTAACGGAGAAATGAATCATGCCGTCTGACATATCGGTATCAACACCCAGCCATTCAGCGGTGGAAGAAGGAGTCAATGACTTCTCATTGCCTGAAGTAATGTAAGGGATGAAGTAGAAACCTGCGTTCTTGTCAACAGCATAGAAACGGGTAGGAATCTCGAAGTAGAACTGCTCGGGACGCTGGGTAACTGTGATGGTAGCGCTCTCCCTCTGGCTGTTCTCGATACCTGTCTGAACGGTGATGGTAGCGATACGAACCTGACCGGTCTCGTTGGCGGCTGCGCTTACGGTGAGCATGTAGTCACCGGTGCCGGCTGCCTTGTCGATGGTGAGCCAGTCGCTGTCGCTGGCAGCAGTCCAACTGTTGTTGGTAACGATGTTGGCAACGAAGTCCTGTGCCAGAGCGTAGATGCTCTTGGACTCGGGAGTGACAACCAGTTCTGAGTAAGCGGCTGCCTGACGCACGATGATTGTCCTGGAGAGGATCTCGCCGGATTCTGAATTGGTGGTAACAGTTACGACTGCAACGCGAGGCATTGCCGTCTCGTTCTTGGGAACTGCAATGACAATTTCCTGATCTTCATCGGTAGCGGTGCACCAGGTTTCGCTGCTGCGTACCGATACGGGAGTATTGCTGTAAATAGGGATGCGGAAGGTTTCGCCGGTCCACTCTACTGCGTACTCATCTGCGAGTACCTCCAGCAGGTTGATGGTGGGAGCCTGTGCTACGCGCACCTGACGGATGATAGGATCACCCTCCTGGCCGTGAGTGATGAAGGAAACAACGCCTTCACGTGCGATGGCGGTCTTGTTCTCGTCAACCTTAACGACTGCAACGCCGTCGCCAACGCTCTGAACGGTCATCCACTTGGAGCTGGGAGTTGCGGTAACGGTTACGTTGCTGCCCTCAAGCTCGTAAGGGATCTCGATAGTCTGCTCGTCGAGGCTCAGAGGGAAGTCGGTAACGGGAACATACAGATAGAAGTCAACAGCTGCCTGTTTAACTACGATCTGACGGATTACGCGGTTTTCATTCTCTGCGCCGGTGGCGAAGGTGATGACTGCAACACGGGGAGCGCCTGTGTCGTTGGCAGTAGCGGAAACGGTGATGTCTGCATCGCCGGTGCCGCTGGCCTGACTCAGAGTGAGCCACTCACTGTCTGTTGATGCCTCCCAACTGCCGGTGGTGATAACATCCAGAGTGAAGTTGGATGCACCTGCAGTGAGCTCCTGGCTCTCAGGGGATACAACCAGAGCAGCGTTGCTTGCTGACTGATGAACAATGATCTTGCGGACCTCGGTCTTGCCGTCAGCCTCGGTGAGGACACTGATGACAGCGATGCGGTCTGCGCCGGTGTTGTTCTCCTCAACAGTAACATTGAATGAGCCGTTGCCCTTGCCGCTGGTAGGATCAACCTTGCACCAGTCTGCGCTGGAAGCAACCTTCCAATCGCCGTTGCAGGCAATGTTCATCAGGTATTCACCTGCGTCCTTTGTAAATGAAATCTCGTCAGTTGCGAGAGTGAGGATAGAACCTTCAGACTGCTGACGGACCAGAATGGTAACGGATACAACGCCACCATCCAGTTTGATCTTACCCGAACGCTCGTTCGGTGTGGTGTTGGCTTCAACAAAGAACTCGAAAGTACCTTTGTGATTTCCAAAACCATTGTCGATTGTAATCCACGGCACATCGCTGGATGCTGTCCAGTCAACGTTGGATTCAACCACAACGGTGCCCTTGTCCATGGAAGGACCGACAAGCACGACCTCATGGTCGACTGTCAGGAACGGGATTTCCTCCTCGTAGCAACCTGTTGCCAGGAAAGCTGCGAAAACGAAACAGAGAACCGATAGGTTTCTTAAAAGTTTTTTCATAGATGTATTTGATTAGTTGTTACTTTTGGCTTTTTCTGGCGATTGCAAGCGCCCTGTTTCTATAATCACTCTCAGGAAGGAGAATGAGGATGGACTCGGCCTCTGCATAGTTGCCGGCACCAATCTTTGCAAGAGCGGTGTTATACTCGGCATAGCCCTTCATGAGGCGTTCTGCCTTAGCATATTCTTCGTTCATCAGGCAAAGCAGACCAAGGTTGTAGTCAGCCTCGGGAATCTTGCCCTCGATGTTCTCGTAAATGGCCTTTGATTGCTCGAACTTGCCTGCCATGAAGTAGACAAGTGCGCGGTTGGCATTCACATAGCAGTTGGCGTCCATGAAAGGTATCTCGTCTGCAATCTCGGCAGCCTTCTGATAGTCGCCTGCCTCTGCAGCCTCAAGCATCTGTGCATTGAGGTCGAATACCTCTTCGTTGGGTTTCTCCACCAGAGTGTGAACTGTGGTGCATTCGTCAAGATCGCAAACGTAGTTGTAGATCAGGCCGTTGCCGTTCTCAAGAACAGGGCAGAGGTCGATGCGTGCAAAACGTGCGTCGGGGTAGTAGTTCTTGAAGATAGTCTGATACTCTGACGGGTATTTTGACTTGATCTTTCTCTCGAGTGCGTCGGAGTCGTCACGGCCGTTCTCGATCATGTTGATGATCTCGGCAGCGTGAGGCAGACTGGACTCGGCCAGATGCTCGCAAACCACATCCCAGTTCTCGGTGTTGATGGTGAAAGTGCAGTTCTCGCCATCATAGGGAACTCCGATGGAGTCGAAGTAACGCATGACAGCCTGCTTGCGGTTCTCACCCAGCTTGACGTTGTAATCCCATGCAGCCTCGGGAGAGTCACTGATGACAACATCCATGGTGTAGGAAGGAACGTTGCTGTTGAACACGATATTCTTGTAATTGTCTACGAAAGCGCCCTCATAGAACTGCTCCTCGATGACTGCGGAGTTTACCTTGAAGGGGATCTCGGTGGAAAGGCAGAGATTCTCGTCGCCGCAACGCCTGGTCATGTAGAAGTAGTGCATGATGGGTTTCTGGTGAACCATAGACTTGATGTTGTAGATGTCGCAGTACAGGGGAACAGTCTCGAGAAGGAGATTGTCGGTGTATGCGTTGGCGATAACGTCCACATAGAGGCAACCGCCGTCCATCCAGTCAGCGAAGTCGCTGTGAAGGGTGTAGTTGTACTCTGTGGAGCCGTCCTTGTTGTAACGCACGCGGCGGCAGATGCCGTCGGCCTTCTCAGGCTCGTATTTGGCCATGCGCTGGTTGAATACGTCGTGGTTGCGGCACTCGATGACAGCGGGGCAAAGTGCAATCACGGTGTCGGCAGCGGCGCTGCGGATGTAGGGACGGAATTCTACGCCGATATGACGGCTGCGGTATTCTGCGGGAAGAGTGTAGGTTACATTCATATCCACAGTGCCGTGGTCGTTTGATACGCCGGCCTGGTTCAGGGTAACCTGTGCAGGACGGTATTCGGTGAGTTTCTCAAGATTGATACAAGCATCGCAAAAGATTATTGCGAAAATCAATGTCAGGATAGTAGTGATCTTTTTCATAATCTCGCGCTTGTTAGAAGATGAAGTAAGTGAATTTGAGGCCGATGCGGGTCAGACCGATGTTCTGGCGGTTGAGGCCGTCACCGATCATGATGCCGTTGCGTACCCAATTGGTACCGGCGTTCATGTACTCGCGGAACTCGTCGTTGAGCTGGTGGTGCCAGTAAGGCGTGTCACCCGCTCCGTCGGGCCTGTAAGCCAGCACGGCAGAGTCGTTGAGATAAGTGTAACCCAAGCCGATGAAGCCTTCCAGGTTCCAGCTCTTGGAGAGCATCCAGGAATAACCATAGCTTAGGCCTGCGCCATAGAGAGTACCTCTATACGCATACTCTTTGAGGCCGAAATCGTGGTAGAAACCACCATGGGCCTCCACTCCAATGTAGTGGCCTGCAAACCTGTATCTGGGGTAGATCCTGAGTTCAGGCTGAACTGCCCAGAAGTTGGTTTGCTTCTCGGTAATATGGAACGGGTTGATGCCCGCGTCCACTACGAGAGCCAGATGCTTGCTCAAGCCGATGTCAAGGCCGAGGTTCGGGGTTGCCGAAGCCCAGCCGAGGACATTGGTGCTGACACCCAGATGCTGCGCATTGGATGCTAGCGGGAAAAGCATCATCAGAGCGGTGAGAAAAACGGTAAGTTTGAGCTTTTTCATTTTTCTAATACTCGTTAATTAGTTGATGATTAAGATTTTATATATTATAAATTAAATAAATTCCGCTTTCTTTGCACTATAATTCAGTCAAAGATAGAAATTATTTGGGATATGAACAAATAATCAACACGCTTTTTGCGCCTTTTTTTCGATTCGAAACAGGCCGTAAAGTGTGTTTAGACGTGATTTCCAGAGGGAAGACTACTCGAAGAACATCGGGCCGAACCAGGTACTCCAGTTGCCCCAGGTTCCGACGCCGTATCCATAAGAGACGTATTGCGGTTCAGAGAGGCGGATATGGCCTTCGCCATCGCCGCTGACACCCATGTTGTTGGCCCCGGCCTGCAGCAAGCCTCCCATATTGCCGAGATAGGTGAAGTTAATGCCGTCCAGGCTGGTCCAGACGGCGATTCTGGCGCTTGACGTCATACGATAATATGTGTGGAAAGCATAGAACAGGCCGTAATCCTCTACATATTTGACGTCGGCGCTATCGCAGATGACAAGTGGTGTCTCGTCGAATGCCACGCCACGGAAAGTCAGGTGCGCCGGCCAGTCGTCGGAGAGCGGCGCCGTCCAGACGTAAGTCTTTCTGGTAGAAGCCTTTGTCCAGACATCACCGTCCTGCCATCCCTCCACCCAACTGTGGTAAAAATACACCGTATTGTCCTTGACAACGATGCTGGGTTCTCCTGCGCCCCACTCGCGGACATCGCCGTCGAAAGCCACCACTTTGGCGGGTTCTCCGCCCCAGCCGCTGCCGTTCCACTTGTACCAGGGGCCGAGCGGAGTGCGGCTGCGGGCCAGATAGCAGTGGTTGAAATAACCCTCTACGTAGCCGGTTTTCTTGCCGGGAGCGCTGGTGTAGCCCAGATAATACCATCCGCCGAAACATGCAGCCCCGGGGTCGCAGACGCTGTATTCGTCTTCAAAGCCTTCGGTGCCGAAGAGCACGTCGCGGTCGCCCGTCCAGCTTGCACCACCGTCAGTGGAGTGCCACCATGCGAATTTGTCCACGTATGCGTAGTTGGTGGTGGTGCGCCCGCGCAGTTTCATCTCAAAGTTGTAGTCCGAAACCGGGACGCCGTCGACATAGGAAACCGCATCGGTCAGGTTGATTGTGCCCTCTCCGGCGCGGGAGAAAAGCCCCACCCCTTTGGTGGCCTCGGTTGCGGTCCAGAGATACTCCCCGGCGGGCATCATAGTCTGGTCACTCTTGTAGGTGCGGTAGAGATTGCCGAGGTTCGCATTGGAGATGTTGTCAAACGTGCGGCTCGCTATAGGCTCTCCGGCCACCGTGGCAGCGTATGAGCCAGCCCACTGATAGAGCTTTATGACGATCCGGTCGGAAGCGCTGGAGGTACCGTACATACGCAGCTGTATGGCGGCAAACTTGTGCTGTATGTTGAAATACTGGGCGAATGTGTGCCCGGCGGCTTCCCGTTTGGTACGGCCTCCTGTGTCTTGAAAAGCATTGTCGGCGTAATACAGGTAATTGTTGCCAGGTTTGCTGGTCCAGACATCGAGCGATCCGTCGGAGTTCCTTATGATGGAGGGGCCATACCTGTAATTGAAGCCGCTCGAAGGTGCCGTATAGAGGTTTGAACCGCCCTCGGTATACGGCATAGGTGGTTTTTTGCCCTGCTGCGCCACGACTATTGTACGGGATTCAGCCATGGGCGATGAGAAAGTAACAGTGGCGATGCGGGGTTCAAAACTGCCATTCTCGGTCACAGAAATACTGAACGACTGCTCTCCCTGCGCCGGAGTGCCGCTCACAGAAATCCAGCCAGCCGAGGCAGAGACACTATAATCCACATTGGACCTGACTGTTATGTGGTCAGAACCCGCTGAGCCGGGGAGCGATATTTCTTCTTTCGAAACGGACAGATAGTATCTTTTGGCAGCCTGTTGAATGGTGACCGTTTTAGGTGCGAGACCTTCTCCCGTAACTGTGACGGTGGCGGTGCGGGGTTCGAAAAGAGTGTTGTCGGCAACACTCACAATATAGCGGTCACTGCCGCTGGAGGCCACTTTGGTCAATGTGACCCATTCGTCGGATGCCTCGTAGGTGTATTCCACATTTGTGGATATTGTTATTAGCTTGCTCTCCTGCTCGAAGTCAAAATCAAGAGATTCGGTCGAAATTACCAGATACCGGTTTATCCCCTCCTGACGGAAGGTTATTGTCGTGGAATAATTGCCGGCGGAAATCGTGGCTGTGGCGGTGCGGGACCGGCCTTCGTTAGGCTCCGCATAGAATGCGAGATTGTCGGTCCGTACGGCTTTGGTACCGGCGTATTGCAGCCACTCGGCATCCGTTTCCACAGTGTAGTCCACGTTGGTGATGAGGCCGGAGACCACTTCCCCACCCTCTCTGGCCACAGTATATGCAGTCTGGACGGGCAACAGTATTGTTTGAGGAGTTGGTGGATCGGGAGGCGTGGGAGGTTCATCGCCGCCGGAGGTGTCAATATCGAGACGCAGCTGCACCGCCACCATACGGCCCTGTCCGTCTTCCGCGAAAAGCACGACTGTCTCTTCCGTTATGGGACTGGGAGCGGTGATATTTATGACGCCGCTGGTGGCGTTTTCCTGCGCCACATTCACAGTCCAACCGTTGCCGCACAACGCTGAAAAGGAGATTTGATCCTCTTCCGTCCCGCTCAGAGTGTATGCAACCTCAACGGTTTCGCCCGCCGCGATGGTGACATCGTCGCCCTCCAGAGCGATGGAGAGCGCCTGATATTTGGGAATTATTATGACGGTGCCGTCGGCGAGGGTGAAAACCACCCGCGCCGCATCTTCTGTAACACTGATTATCAGCTCTTTATCGACATTCTCTATGCAGATTTCTGATATGTCGATATCAGGAGAGATTTCGATGCGGTTGCCTGCGGCATCTCTCATCCATTCTCCGGACTTCATCCAATAGTATTTACCGCCGTCTTCACCGACAGTCACGTTGGAGATCATGTTGTAGAGAATCACCTCTCCTGCATTTTTGAAAGTGACCTTGAAGCCGACCACCTGGCCCTCTTCGGCAATGGGGCAGAAGGCAACCATCTCGTCCTGCGCCTGTAGCGCTTCGATAATTTTGGCCAAGCCCTCGGCATTGGTGTTCATTGTTTTACACTCACCGCTGAGGGCTTCCAGCTGCTCTCTCATGCTATCGATACGTGGTCCGTAGTCGGTACAGGAGGTGGCCATGAACACCGCTGCAACTACTGCAGAAAACAGATATGAGAGCGCCCTTTTCATCATCTCAGGGAATCGTGGACGATATTGTAATATATGTAAGGATCATTCTCGGTGGTCACGTTGCGGTGATAGCTGGAGAGACTGAGGCGGACGTCGGCAATACCCCAGAAAATGGCGTCGCAGGTGTCGTCGTAGGAGCCCAGCACGGCATATTCGGTAGCGCCCAGGGCCCAGGCCACACGGCTTTGCCACTCAGCCGCATCCACTCGGGCCCAGTCCTGCGGCGGAACTCCGCTGTTGGGGCAGGCGAAACGGACCTTGCCGTCGCTGCTGCCGGAGTAGTTGCGGTAGCCCCAACCATCTGTGGTCGTGGGTGTTATGGGGCTGTTAACCTGACATGTGCCGATATGGAACTGCTGCAGATTGTTCTTCTGTGACGCGGGGGCGGTTCGCAGCTGACTGGCCAAACGGGTGCCCGGCATGAACATCACCAGCATGGGACGGTCGTCACCATAGCCGTATTTGAGATAATTCGGATCAGAAGCCCAGCGCTCCAGTATCACTCCGGCTATGAAATTCCAATAATCCAGCGAGGTAGTCGCCGACAGCGTACCTCCGATGAACAGAAAATATTTCATATCCTTTTCGGCACAAACCTGCACGATGTTATTCAGCATAGGGCCGAATTTATACCAGAATTCGCCGCCGTCACCGCTGTGCAGCGCGCTCTGGCCGAAGTCGTCCCACTGGCTGGCATTAGTGAAATCGATGCTTATGACATTGATGCCGGCGTCCTTGATGTTTTGCAATATACCCCGCACTTCGTTGATATTCTGATAGTCGTGGGCGGCGTTCCAGCTGCCGTTCACAAGGAATCTGGTACCGGCATTGTTGGTACGGCAGCAGGGCATTATGTGGCAGACCGGTGTGCATGTATGCGGAACCGACGGCACATACCGCCCTCTCTGGCAAATCTCCACCGTGCGGGTGCCCAAGCGGTCACTCGAGATGACAACCGAGGCGGTACGCGACTCGTATGTTGCATTCTCAGAAACGGTTATGGTGTATGTGGCCTCACTTCCGGAGGCGGTCTGCTCTATTGTAATC
>JAEEGL011906724.1_pt1 | contig 13558 bp, 14 predicted proteins | sample 9134231 | NCBI WGS metagenome assembly JAEEGL01 (sample SAMN16246548, study PRJNA631951) | gut metagenome | biome: gut microbiome; feature: rumen; material: fiber-attached | host: Bos | place: Iran: Karaj | collected 2018-10
CTTGCAAACGCTACACATGTTTTCAACTTCTTTTGAATAAATCATATTTGTTTAATATAAAAAAATAAGTATATACTATATTTCGGAACTGCAAAGTTACGGGGATAATCTGAATTTTCCAAACCTTAAAACCCTTATTTAAGAACAATTAACAGCCTTTTTCGTCATAAATTTGCTACTCTCCGATTTTATTTGTAACTTTGCCATGTGAATATTACAAATAGAATTAGAAATTAGTAATTAGAAATTATGATTACCAATGACAAGAAGATTTCAGCACAGGAAATAGACGAAAGGGTAGAACGTGCCGTAGATAACTTCATGGCTGGTTACGGCTGTTGTCAGAGTGTGGTGGCCGCCTTTGCCGACCTCTATGGGTTGGACGAGACGATGGCCAAGCGTATTGCCGCAGGTTTTGGCGGTGGGGTAGGGCGTTTGCGCATGATGTGCGGTGCCGTCTCCGGCATTGTCATGCTGGTAGGTCTCGACTGTGGACAGACGGAGGGTGCCGATCGTGAGGGCAAATCGGCCTGTTATAAGGTCGTCCAGGAATTGTTGGCGCGCTCGCAGGCTGAGAACGGCAGCCTGATATGTGCGGAGATCCTTGGTCTGAAGGGTCACGAGAAGGCTCCCAACAGCTATGTCGCCTCAGCTCGTACCGCCGAATATTATAAGACGCGTCCTTGTGCAGCCAAGGTAGAGAGTGCTGCACGCATTTTTGCCGATTATCTGAAGGGAAAACAGTAGCTGGTTTGACCTACATCAAGAAGAAACCAGTTTTACGCAAATTTTACGTAAAAGTGTTGCTGTGTTCGCACACAATTGTGTACCTTTGCATCGTGAAAAGCGAGAACAGGCTGCACCTCAGCATAAGAACAAGTTCTTCTGCATTCGGTTTGCACTGTCCTTGCATCGTCAAATAGAAAATGACACACAAAAAGATTAGTTTTCAAGGTTAACGTTTTAATGGTTTTAGGTTATGATTATTTTGAATTATGTAGTAGTTTCGCTCGCTAAAAAAGGTCTTCACTTGATGAAGCACTAATATAAGGCGAGAATTTACTCCGAGGAAAGTGATTCGGAATAAGGGAGTTCCCACAGCCGTGATGGTTGTGGGACTTTTTTTGTTTACTTTTTCTTCATATTAGCTCCATTTTAAACTTTTATTTGTAAATTTGCACCCAAGATTATAAAATGTAGAACAACAATCTATTATGGTAGAACTGAAAAACGAACAACTCTCCATCGTCGTATCGGAGAAAGGAGCTGAGCTCCAGAGCATCAAGGATGCTAGTGGTAAGGAATATCTGTGGCAGGCTGACCCGAAGTATTGGAATCGCCATTCACCCATCCTGTTTCCCATTGTTTGCAGTGTCAATGACGAGACTTATCGTGTGGACGGTAAGGAGTATCACCTGCCTCGTCATGGATTTGCCCGTGACACGGAGTTTAAGCTGATTGCCCAGAGCCAGCGCAAGGTGACCTTTGTCCTCGAGTCTTCAGAAGAGACGAAAAAGGTCTATCCCTATGACTTCACGCTCAGCGTCAGCTATGTGCTTGATGATAACAAGATTGGCGTCATCTGGCACGTCCACAACACCGATACCCGTGAGATACATTTTCAGATAGGCGGACATCCTGCCTTCAATATCCCTGACATGAAACCTGGTGAGAGTCAGAGCGGTCGCATTCGTCTTGACAACGAAGAGCCGATGGATGCGCTTCACAGTTATCTCGATGGTTCGCACGATATGGATGAGGTGCCTTTCGTTGAGGCCGAGAATGGACTGATGGAATTCTCAAACAATACCTGGCGCAACGACTCTATCAAGATTCACAAGTGTCAGTTGCATCGTGCAGAACTTTTGAATAAGGCAGGAGAACCTGAGGTGACGGTTACCTTCCGCACACCCGTAATTGCTTTCTGGAGTCCTTTCGACAAACAGGCGCCTTTCGTCTGCATTGAACCTTGGTATGGTATCGGCGATCCGCGCGGCTTCAAAGGGGAATTCAAGGACAAACCCCTGATGAATCATCTTCAACCAGGGGCTTCGTTTATGTCGAAATATGAGATAATGATTAAATAGTGAATAGTAAGAAAAGTACTTCTATCATCTATCTTTTTTCAATAGAACAAAAGCATTTCGCTTGATTCGTCAGCATAATAGATGAGAGGGCGCAAATGTTCTGGATACTTTCTGTCAATGACGCATCCATAGCCTCTGGGGATTGCATCGTAGACAGGTCTTTTCTCATTGGCATCTTCTTCGTTCTTGCAGAAAAGAAAATTGTGATAGAACCTGTTCTCCGACGCATAGTCATAGCTGTCAAAACACGGGAACAGCTTGCTCCTTTCCAGTATGACGGGTTCTTTACCTTTCCACGACATAATGGCTTCAATGCCGTGGAAGGTATGCCCCATGACATGTATCTTGCAATTCTTGTTCAGTTTCACGATCTTTGATTCTTCACCTGATTCTACACAAAACTCATCTGTGTCAATATGCTTTGCACCGCTCAATTTTTCCTCAAGCGGTGTGGGCCACGCCACCATCAGACTTTGGACAGAAGAATAAATCTTATACATCCCTTCGCGAGTGGCAATGAGCTTCCTTAAATTATTCATATTCTCACCCCCAATCATACAGATATGGTCACGGATGGAAGGATGTTTCATCACAACTTCCATGGAGACATAATCCTTATTCCCTGGTGAGATGGTCATGACCAACTGAAAGTTCTTCCCCTGTACCTTTACGGGCAGCTCTTCCGTCAATTTCTGTTCCAGCCAACCAGTCTTTGGGAACTTTGGTAACAGCATTGTATATAAGATTACTGCTGTGTTGGCCACTTCCTCGTATTCGCCACCTTCATGACGATATTGCTCAATGCGTTCGTCAAGAATCTTTTTGGCAAAGACACTTAACCGATTCTCAACCCGATGACGCAAAGAATCATCTGCATCTTTTCTCCAATAGATGTCCAATGCTATAGCTTCACTACACACATACTCACCAAGTTCGGAGAGAGGGTGCGTAGGCTTTACCCTACAGACATTGAAAGCAGACATGTCTGGTTGAAGACAACCAATTTGAGTACCCGTTATAACAACATTAATATCCGATTTCTCCCTCAGTATGTTGTTCACTAATTCTGTTGCATCCCTACCGAAAACTGGCAATTTCGGAGCCTGTATATTCGACTCAGGCAATACTTTTCTCAATTGTTGGGTAGGCCATTGCCCTTCATCTCGACCAGAACAGATAGTGATAAGGATGTTAAGCCCTTTACCATCCTCCTTGGCCAGTTCTTCTTCAATAGCCTTAAGCCGTCGTTGTTCCTTGTTGGCTTTCACTTGATAGTCAAGCCACAAAGCATTTGCCTTACAGAGAGAAAAGAAGTCCCAATTCCTTCCTCCCGTATATGCTTTCCCGTCAATAAACTTCATCATGTCTTCCCATTCGCCACGATAAAGACGCCACGTTGTTGAAAAGTTTACCTCCTTGTCCCACACATGGATATCAGCAATATAGTACAACCCTGTCAGGCTATTCTTGTCTTTGTATATGATGATACAAATCTCTCCATACTCTCTCAGAGGATTCTCCGATGTATATGTCTCTTCAATAGGAGAGAATGGAACGCCATCTATGGGACCTTCCGTTTTCATCTTTTCTAGTAGGTTATATTGCATCTTTGTCAGACTCACATCAAGCGGATCCAGGCAGAATCTGAAATCCGACGGCTTACTCATAAATTCTTCTCTAGTCATATCGTGTACTTTTATAATCTTGCCATTTTGTTAAATGCTTCGCATCACGCATATGGCCTTTAGCCTTCTCCATATAGTAACCTTCTATTAATTGCCATTAGTTCGATTTTACACATTTAACATAAACATAATTTGAATACAGATAATCGCCAAGCTGTGATTTAGCCCTTACACGCATACGAAAACTGCAGTTTTCATCTACTAATAGTGTAAAGAAATACCGATCGTCAATTTCACCATATGCTACGTTTTGGCGGAAACCATTCAATGAATACTCAGAGATTTTACTATTGACATTTACAATATCAACATCATTCCACTTTCTAATGGGAATGAACGATTGAGTTTTCGTAAAAATAGTATCAGTATTATAATTATCTACCTCAAGTTTCGCTTCTATAAATACTATCGTATTGCGATGTTTGTTATGTAACTTCAATCGGAAGAAAGGAGGTGTTATATTAATGAGGGAATCATTGCTTATTATGGGAAACACGGAAAAATCACCTCCCGCCATGACAGAATCTTCGTATTTGAAATTAGACAATAATGTATTATCAAAGACATTGGTTCCAGTCAAAGCATTGACATCGTGATATCTCATCAGATATAGCTGGGCAGTGCATTTATCTACCTCCGCTTCAGTGGTATTAATACAATTCTTTGCCAAGAAGAAAGCACTACTGCATAATATTACAGACAAGACAATAGATACCCAAAGGCGAAACATGTGTTGTCTTTCAATACGTCTTGTTGCCGTTTCCAAATCAGCCTTTATCTTTGCTACCAAATCTCTGTTGTCATAGAAGTGCTGAAAATAGATACCTTCCTGATTTAAATAATCTAATATCTCAACATCTTTGATATTCTTGCCATACACATAAACTATCGGATGACGAGTTTTCTTTGTAGAAGCAATAGCAATGTCTATTTCATGTTTTGTGATGTTTCCTATTTCTCCATCAAAAATAAATAATGCAATCTGTGCTTCATGCACAATATAGGTATTATATACTTCTTGATGTTTTCCAGAAACAACATTTCTGGTCAGATCAGTAAAATCCTTAGCTATAAAAAAGTGTTTAACGTATTCGCGAGAATTAAGTTGGCTTATTATTGGGTCAATAACATCATTACGATATCCCTTCAGGAATTCGTTCTCACCATGCAATAGTTTTACACCTCCACCCAAAAAGATCTTTATAGTAGTCATTTAGTTCTCTTTTGGATTAATGACTCGGATAAAAGTGATGAAAATGGATATTTTTACTTCTTATAACCAATCCATTTCCATTGTCTATTGTAATATAAAACTTATGGTATGAAGACTTATCTGCCTTCACAGATAGTTTCACAAGCTCAGATCCATATGGCTCAATAACAGTTGCATATGGATATCTCAACATATAATTCGATCCTTTAGATTTAAGCTTCACATCAAAATGATCATTCTCATAGGATGCTGCACCAAAGTCCCCGCCAAACAAACTTATATCTGCAATAAAGTCAATTTTTATATCTGAATTATCAAATTGAATAGAACCATAAAGCTTAGCAATGCCATCCATCTGGCCAAATTCATTTTCTATCAACTCAAAAGGCTCAAAAATCTTACGATAGTGATCTAAGTTTTCGTCATCTTTAGGTATTCCAAGACCTAAAAAATAACCATCATTATCATATTCTATAGGATTAAAATCCCACCCATTTTCTTCAATATATTGCCTAACGCATTCAACTACTCTATCAAAATCATACCCAATATCTTTCATATCAGGCAATAAATCTATTGTCTTCCGGGTTTTAAAATATGGAACATGTCGCCTTTTATTATATGTACCGTCAAATGTTTCCCCTTTCCTCAATATTTTGTATAAAAAGGTGAAACCACTCCAATTAAACCAGCTTCCATTAATAAATGAAATAGCATTGCTATAATCATTGGATGTACTGATATATACAAAAGGAATTCTATCCTCTTTACTCTCATCAACCATTATGTCTAATTCTTTTATATCTAATGTAGTACTGGTATTATTAACTATATCCAATTCCATAGTCAAATACTCAACGTCTTCACTGTATAGTATATTTGGCCTAGGGACTTTAAATCGTTTCCCGGAAACATAATTCTTATAATACTTCGAGTTTATATCAATGAAAATATCTTTGTCTGTTTCTTTTGTAATTTGATATTCGGAAGGATTAAATTGTTTTTGTTCTTCATCTTCTGTATGAGCAAGATTTAATATAATAGGTATATCGACAGATTCTTTACCGGCTAAATTTAATACTTTGTCTAAAACTACAGAAGATTCATTTTGACAGTTTTCCATCCCTTTTCTTTTTTGAGACGAATTCCCACATGAGTTGAATATGAAGGAAAAGATTATTATTCCATATAAGAATAACTTGTAAAAAATACTGTTCTTTTGAACATTTTCGAGTATTTTTTCTACTTTTGCACTAACAGATTTCATATGACCACTTTATTAACTTAGATTCGTAAAACACTTACCACAATATTTTAATTATGCACTGCTCTTACATTATGTCCTGTAAATCTCTCACCGCGAAACCACAAATTTTCTGCGCTGCTAAAAGCAAGCTCGTATGCATAATTGTTTTCTTCGCAGAGACTGGAACTCCATAATATTGCATATGTTCCTTCCCCGTCTGGAAGGCTTTTATTTCCTGGGCTTGGGAGTACATAAACAAAACGGTCTCAGCATTATTTATAGCATTGATAATGACATTAGCAAATTGCTGATCACTCTCTATCCCGTCAAGATCTATCCAACATTTTTGCCCTGTTTCTCTCTCTATTATATCTTTCAAATTGAAAACGATTTCTTTGTCAACTCTCTTATATGAAATAAATATTGGATAATGTATTTTGGGCGATGTGGAATTGATATTTAAAGAATCTGCTTCTATGTCCTTTAATCTCTCCAAAGTAATTCTGGCCACATCGTAACCATTTTTTGCAGACTCCTCCCAAAGCGCGATAGCCTTCTTCTTGTCTTTAATAACACCTTCTCCATTATTATAGCATACGCCTAGGTTGTACTGAGCGTATGCATTCCCTTGTTCTACAGCTTTTTGGTACCATTCCACAGCCTCAATAAAATCACGAGTTACTCCTTTTCCATAATTGTAACAATAGCCCAAGGAGAATTGGGCTTTGTGATACCCTTGCTCTGCTGATTTTCGATACCACATAACTGCTTTTGAACGGTCTTGTTTCTTACCGTTCCTTCCTTTGTAATAGTCAACGCCTATTTCGAATTGTTGTATGGCATCCGTTACCTCTTGTAGTTCTATGTCTATGTCGTTTTGCATCTATGTGATATCATCATTGTTACTTCTCTTTGAATGGATGACGCAAGGCTCTCCGCAAAAAATCATGCTACGAAATCCGCGAAGAAAAAAAGGGAGATAAACTTAATTTACATATTATCTATGTTTTGGAGTTTAAACGTTCAATTATTGGAGAATCAGACATTATTAAAACTGATGTCCACAATTTTGGCAGAACTTTGCACTTCCAGGATTGGCCGTGCCACATTCGGTACAGAATTTGCTGCCTTCGGCTTTAGGCGTTGTGGACTGCGATGCTTGTGCGGAAGCATATGCTGAACTTGCTGATCCTACACTGGGGCCATAGATGACTTCAGTCTTAATAAAGGATTGTTGTTGGGTGAAAACACCGAAAGGCAGTAGCATTTTAGGATTGAACCTGTATTTGAATAATAGTGTAACCTCACTAGAATCATGTGGGTCAATAGTTACAACTTCCTGAATGTCCTTTCCCATGGGAACTGGATTCAGTAATACCACATTTACCGGTTTACGGGGTAAAACTACATCATAGCTTCCGCCTGATCGGAGATTTGTAACTGTTCCTCCATCAATAATTACTTTTGTAACAGCAGCCATTGCTGTAAAAGCTGATTCTCTTCGAATGTGTAATGTGAAAGTGTCCATTTTTTATGTTTAATATCGTTTGTATCTGAATATTACTTTACAACTTGCTCCCACATTCCGGACAGAACTTGGCGGAAGCATCAACACTGGTGCCGCACTCCGTACAGAACTTAGTACCAGTGGATGTAGGCTGAGAAACGGCAGCGAAAGCGGATGAGCGACCTGTGCAGGCTCTTTCGGCAACCTCCAAAGCCCTGTCGTCGAGTTTCGATTGCTCTATGAGACCCCATATCTGGGTAATCAATACAGGCCAGAAGAAAAGCACGGAGATGACGGTGGGGATGGACTGCTGGCCATAAATACCCACATTGGCATCGAAAAGGATACCGTCGGATCGTGGTGTGAGCGTAATCTTCAGGGCAGAGCGCATGCCAAGGATTGCCTTGAACAGGTTACCCCTTGTAATGCTAATGTCGCGACCGCCACTGACCAAGGTGTCGACGTTGACTTCAAAGTCATCAATCTCAAAATCCTTACGGATAGCTTCGGCTATCTGCGGTATTTGTGAAGCTGGTGCTTCCAGCAACTTTTTCTTATTATAGGTCGCCATAATGATTCAGATTTTGTAGTTCATAATAACGGTAGATAGCCGAGAGTACATTGGTCTCAGCGAAGAGGGTCTTGATGAATTGCAGGTCGTCATCGTTAAAGCGCTGCTGTGCCTCATGAAGCAGGGCGATGACTCGTTCCGACTGCTGGCGCAGTTCCTCGTCAGTGACGACACCATCAGCCATGATGTTCTGAAACGACGGCTCTTGGGCAATCATTTCGTCAATGTCTAAGATTCCTTGTTCGTTGAAAAGCATATTATCTAAAATTTAAAGTTTTTGACCACAGTTACGACAGAACTTCCAATCGCTCTCCGTATAAGCACCGCATCTCGGACATCTGTTGGATGTAGAAGTCCCTTCTGAAGTTGAACCGCCATTCTTAATGATGCGGTATTGTTCGCTGTCACCCCATTTCAGGATTTCTCTCACACGTACGGCTGAGAATGGGTGACTCTGCCCCGCTATTACGGACAGCTGTAATGCTTTGTTCCATAGACCGTCATTCTGTATCTTGTCATACTCATCGGCCTGTCGAGCCCATTCATTAAGGTCTATCTGCGAGGTGATGCTCTGTGGACCACCGGAAAGACGTGCCATCGTACTGGCTACAACCTTGGGCGAAGTAAAGATACTGGCAGCACGATCGGCCGACAACTCGCTTTTCCGAGACCAGTAAAGTATGGCAAATTGTACGGGCGTGGCCAATGTGCCAAGAAGGCCCAAATTGGCTAATCCCGCACTGAGCCACTGAGCCACTGTGTGATAGAGCACGTGTCTGCAGAGTATGTGACCGCACTCATGAGCAATGATGGCATCCAGCTCTTCATCGCTCATCATCTCAACCAGACTGGATGTCACCGTAATGTAAATACGAGTATCGCCTGAAGTCCAGGCATTGGGAACTGGATTCATCTGCAAGTAAAACTCTGGTTCGGGAATACCCAAACGCTGACAGATTGGAGGTAGGTGATTATAAAGCTGTGGCAATTGCTTCTCAGACAGACGTATGGAAGAAGCCATGTTAACACCGTACTGTAGGTTTTCAATACCTATAGCCAAAACTTTCTTGACAAGTGCTGCAAATCCCGGAATATTTTCCATTTGTCGTAATGCGGCTGCATCTTCAGGATGTATAAAATCTGACGGTTTCATATTTGTTATTGATATATTTGGCGGTAAAGTTACGAAAAATATGCGATATGACATCATCAAACAGCAAAAAAGTGACAAAAAGAAACTCTTTTTATCACTTCTGTTGAATAATGTTATGTTTAGCCGTATATTCCCTTTCAAAAAGGAAGTGGATTACATCAGAAGTAGTTCGCTATCAGGATATTGTCTATGCGACGAAGGAACGTTTGCGCCGATCCAGACGCAAACGTTCCATGAAAGCAAGTCAAAATATAAAAAGTATTTTATTCGTTGACGAACTTCTTGCCATTCTTGATGTACAGGCCCTTGTCGGGTTTGCCGTTCAGCATGCGGCCCTGTAGGTCGAAGTAGCGGCTGGTGCCGTCGGCATCGACGAACGAGAGTTGGTAGAACTTCACCTTGCCCGGCTCTACGAGTTCACCAAAGCGGAATTCGTAAGGCAGACAGAGGGTGTAAGCCTTAGGTGTCCATTGACCGTAGCCATTAATAAAGGAAATTTTTATGGCAATATGTCGCTTTTTTCTTGCACGAACCACAAAAAAGCATTACTTTTGCAGGCAAAATATGAATTACAATAGCAATCACACTGAACAGGAAACTGCCTACTTGCTCGGCTTCTCAGAGCCCACCTCCTTCTATCGCTACTTCAAGCGTGTCACTGGCATGACCGCCAAGCAATATCGCGACAGTAATCCCTCTTGATGTTATGTGGAGATACCTGATCATAGCACTGGTTTGCTGGCTGTCCATCAACATGTATGGGCAGAACGACTGGCAGCATGCGCTGCGGCAGTGGATGACGGTCGAGGATATGGAGGAAGAACTGAGCGAAGAAGCGATGGAGCAGTTGGCCGAGGTGGCCGCATCGCCTATTAACCTGAATCAGACGACGCGTGAAGAACTGGAGGCGCTGCCTTTCCTGACGGCTATTCAGGTGGAACAGATGATGGAATACGTCTATCGCTATGCCCCTTTGCGTTCGATAGGCGAGTTGAAGATGATTGCCAGTCTTGACTACTATACGCGCCAGCTTTTGGAGCATTTTGTCTATGTGGGTCCTGAACAGCCTCGGCGCGTGTGGCCGAAGCTGAGCGATGTGGCCAAATACGGTCGACACACCTTTGTGGCCAGTGGCAAGGTGCCGTTATATAGTCGGAAGGGCGACCAATTGTCGGACAGTACGGGCTATCGGGGTTATAAGTACCGTCACGACATCCGCTATCAGTTCAACTATAACGACCGCATCAAGTTCGGTCTGACGGCGGCGCAGGATGCGGGAGAGCCGTTTTTCTCGGATAGGAACCGCATGGGCTACGACTATTACAGCTACTATGTGCAGTTGCGACGTATGGGTTGGCTGGAGGAGCTGAACCTTGGCATGTATCGTGTGCAGATGGGGATGGGACTGGTGATGAACACCTCCTTCAATCTGGGCAAGCTGGCAACGCTGCAATCCATGGGTCGTACTACACACATGCTGACCGCCCATGCCTCCCGTTCACAAGGCGACTATCTGCGGGGGGCAGCGGCCACCGTCCGTGTGGCTCGTCGCTGGCTGCTGACGGCCTTTGCCTCGTATCGGGGGGTAGATGCCACGCTGAACAAAGACAGCACGGTGCGCACCTTGTTGCGTGACGGCTATCATCGTACACAGACGGAACTGGACAAGAAAAACAATACTTACGAGACGGATTTGGGTGGCAGCATCGGCTATCGGCAGGGCACGTTTCATGTCAATCTGAATGCGGTATATACGCATTTCAATCGTCAACTGATACCGCAACAGGTACTCTATAAGCAGTATGCGCCCACAGGCTGCGACTTCACCAATGTCAGTGTGGACTATGGGTATAACAACAGCCGGTGGGGCGTGAGCGGCGAGACGGCCGTCAACGAGCAAGGAGCCATAGCCACCATCAACACGCTGAACTGGCGCACGACGGAAACGCTGACCATGATGTTCTTGCACCGCTATTATGACCAGCGCTATACGGCCTTGCATGCCAACAGCTTTGCTGAGGGCAGTAGTGTGCAGAACGAACACGGGGCCTATCTGGGCGCCAAGTGGCAACCCTCGCGTGCGTGGCTCTTGCAAGGCTATTTGGACTATGCCCATTTCAGTTGGGCTCGCTATCGGGTGAGCAATGCGAGTGACGCCTTTGATGCACTGTTGTCTGCGGGCTATGGCGGAAAGACGTGGAATGCTGATGTGCGTTATAGGATGCGTATCCGACAACGGGACAACAGCGATACGAAGCGACTGGAAAATCTGCCCGAACACCGTCTTCGTCTACGTACCGCTTTCCTCTTGTCGCCTCAGTTGTCCTTACAGACGCAGGCCGATGCTGTCTGTACTTGGGCTGACAATGCCTGGCAACGGGGCGTCATGCTGAATGAGCATGCCACGTGGCAATGGCGGTGGCTGACGGCCGATGCTCATATCGGCTGGTTTTGTACGGACAGTTACGATGCGCGGCTCTATCAGTACGAACGTTCCCTGCAGTACGACTTCTCGTTTCCTGCCTACTATGGTCGCGGCTTGCGTCACTCACTCATGCTGCAAGCCAACGTTGGGAAACGGTTGGCAGCGGTCATAAAATATGGAACGACCAACTATTTTGACCGTTCCACTATAGGTAGCGGATTGCAACAGATCAGCCATTCGTCTATGACCGACATCCTGCTGCAACTGCGCGTAAAAATCTAAATGAACTCATCGCCGTACTTCATCTGTACCTCGTTGACGTACTTGCGAACGAGAGCCGACGAGTCGCCTTTCTTGCAGATGAGCAGCACGTTGCCCTCTTCGGCAATGATATAGCCGTCGAGACCGCTGATGACACCCAGCTTACCTTTCGGCAGTCGGATGATGTTGTTCGTTGCGTCGTCCAGCAACACTTCCGTATCGAGCGTTACATTATCTTCGGGTGTCTTGCTCATACACTCGTAGATGGCGTGCCACGTGCCCAGATCGGCCCAGCCGAAGTCGCACTTCATGACGTAAACGGAGCGACCTTGCTCCAGAATGGCGTAGTCGAGCGACAGGTTAGGGTAGCGGGGGTAGTTCTGCGCGACGTACTCCAGCTCTTCCTCATAGGTGTAGTCGGGGTTCTCGAACTTCAGGTTGCGCAACACGCTGGGGAAGATATGCTCGAAGGTGTTGGTCAGATGGCGCGAATTGGTGATGAAGATACCCGTGTTCCAGTAGACCTCGCCACTCTCCATAAACATCGTGGCAAATTCGCGTTCGGGCTTCTCGGTAAACGACTTGACGCTATAGACGTCGGGCTTGCAGCTCAGGTCGCCCAACTGGATATAGCCGTAGCCGGGCTCCGGACGGGTGGGGCGTACACCCATAGCCAGCAGTACGTTGTGCTCGGTGACGTAGTTGATGCCCGTCTCCAGGCTTTGTTGGAACTTCTCCTCGTTCATCACCATCTGGTCGGACGGCGTGATGACGATGTTGGCTTTGGGGTTGAGGCGCTTGATGCGCATATTGGCCCAAGCTACACTGGGGGCTGTATTGCGGTGAACAGTTTCAACGAGGATGTTCAGATCTGTCAGGTCGGGCAGTTGCTCCTTGACCAGAGGCAGATATTCCTTACACGTACATATATATATATTCTGGGCGGGCAACACACGGGCAAAGCGGTCGTAGGTGGCTTGCAATAGCGAGCGTCCGGTACCGAAGAAGTCGATAAACTGTTTGGGATAGGTGGTCCGGCTGGCAGGCCACATCCTTCTACCCCGGCCTCCAGCCAGGATAACGCAGAAATTCTGATTGCTGATTTCCATGTTATATCACGTATAGATTTAAAATCATGCGGCAAAATTACGGAAAAATTGACAAAATAGCAAGAAAAATGCATCTTTTTATAAAAAATTCATAATTCATTGCTTGTTATTCGTTTTTTTTGTGTAATTTTGCAACCGGTTTTGCGAGAACAGGCTTCGTCTCAGCATAAGAGCAAGCTCTTCTGCGTTCGACTTGCACTGTCCTTGCACCCGCTTAAGCCCAGATGGCGGAATCGGTAGACGCGCTGGTCTCAAACACCAGTGGGGCAACCCATCCCGGTTCGAGCCCGGGTCTGGGTAC
>JAEEGL013146693.1_pt1 | contig 13558 bp, 15 predicted proteins | sample 9134231 | NCBI WGS metagenome assembly JAEEGL01 (sample SAMN16246548, study PRJNA631951) | gut metagenome | biome: gut microbiome; feature: rumen; material: fiber-attached | host: Bos | place: Iran: Karaj | collected 2018-10
GCAAAATTCCTGCGATCACGCAAAGCGCGATGAGCCAGCCGCGGAGCCGACGCCTGCGCTGCCGTTTTTCGCGCAGGTCTTTGATGTCCTCGTCGGCGCGCGCCCGCGCCATCAGCCGCTCGTATTCCTTTTGCGCGCGGTCGTCCTTTTCCATGAGCTCCGTATGCCCGCAGTAGGGGCAATGCAGCTTTTGCCCGTCTGCGGTCAGTTCCATTTTTCCTCCGCAGGAGGGGCAGTCCAGCGAAATTGTATTCAGGTTTTCCTTTTTCATTTCTATGTTCCTTTGTTTTTGCTGTTTTTCCGGGTTTCGTTCAGCCGGATATATTTATCGGTGAAGGCTGTCAGTACGAGATCCTTCGCAAAACGGTATTTTGTCCGTCCGCCGCGATCTCGATCAGAGGATTTTCGCTTCGCTCGCAGGCGAAGTATTTTCTTGCGAGGGCAAAAACAGAATCGAAATCCCGTTTTTCTATCGCCTCCAGCGCCATGTTATAGAAGGTCTGATCGTACCGCCGGACGCTGCTTTCTTCCACTTCCACCTCCAACAGAACGACCTGCTCTTTGGTGAACAGGCCGTCGGCAAAGCAATCGTCCCGCATATAATCCAACGCCTCTTTCTCGCTTTCGCAGTAGTAAACGCAGCGCAGGCGGGAAGCGTCGTTGGGAAACTCGGTTTCCCTCACGTATTCAAAGATCCCCTCCACGGCGTCCTTTTGGTAGTTTTCGTATTTCCGCAGGCCCAGAGCCTTTACCTCCCGGCCCGTATACATGGCGGCAAAGAAAACCGCTTTGAAAACCTCCTTGGATTCCCTCAGCGCGAGAAGAAACGGTTCGGCGAACGCGTAGTTGTTTTTGTAATCGTTCGTCAGGTGCGCCGCGCCGGTATAGGAATCCACCGAGTAGTGGTATAGCTTCATGTTCGTTTTTCCTTTCACAGGTCTCACTGCTCCCGCCGGATTCCGGCGTCCGCAAAAAACGGGACGGTGGGAAGCGGTATTATAAAGCAGCGTTGTTTTTTCTTGCGGCAATCAGGTACCGGTGCGTGGTTCCGCAAATTCTGCCGTCACGCTCCACGGTTTTTTGTAATTGCAAAAGCCGGTCGAAGCAGTTATCGACGGAAAAGCCGGGGAACTCCCATTCGATGATCCTTGCAAACCACACGAAAGCGCCTACGTCATAGAAACAGATCAGCCCGAAGGCTTCGTCCGCCTGCAGAATTTCAAACCCCATATCCGTAAATTTCGCTTTCTGCTCCCGCAGATTTGCATGGGGAAAGGGCTTTTCGGCGCAGGGGAGCACCGTTTCCACCAGGTCTCTGTCGTTTTCGGCGCCTACCTGCTGCGTGATAAACAGCCCGCCGGGCTTCAGCAGCCGGTTGATCTCGGGCGGATAAAAGTCGCCGTGCCGGTTGATGATGATATCAAAAGCTGCATCCGCAAAGGGGATGTTCGCGGCGTCGCCGCATTCGCGAAGGTCGATCCCCAGCGGCAGCAGCCTGTTTTTGCACAGGGTCACGTTCGGCGCGTAGCCCTCGGTTGCCGCCGTGTTCTCATACGGGTGCCGAAGCGACAAAAGGAACTCGCCGCCGCCCGTATCGTAATCGAGAAGCTTCATCTCGTCCCTGAGGACGCTTCTCACGATCGCCTCGTAATCCCACGGAAGACCGTTTTCTTCCTTATAACGCCCGTTGATATGCGAAAAATCCCACCCCTTGATAAAGGCGCAGTCCTCTTCCCTTTTCCAAATCGTTTTCAGTTCTTCGGTCGTCATTTCCGTGATTCCTTAAACAAAATTTCATTGTTACGCCTCGAACAGCGCTATGGCTTCTTCGACGGTTACGGCTTCAACAAGTTCTTCCCAAACGTCCTCGTTGTAATACCGGACGGTGGTTTCGCCGGTCATATAGTCGTTATCAAAGGTCGAATTGGTCCCTTCGGGAATGATCACCTCAAACCCCCGTTCAAAAGCGGACTTTACGGTACAGTCAATACAATAATTCGTCTGTAGACCAATGATCATCAGGCGTTTGTCTTCCAGATTATTCAGATATTCTTTCAATTCTTTGTTGCCGAAGCAGCTGTTGATCGTTTTCACAAAGACCTTTTCGCCCGCTTTCGGCGCGAGCCGATCAACGATCTCAAAATCCCCGTCTCCTGCCGTCATGCCGCTGCCCGGCCCGGCGTCGTGCTGAACGAAGATCACTTCAACGCCGTTTTTTCTGGCGGCGTCTACCAGCCGGACGGTTCTCTCCATAAACGTATCAAAGGCATACAGGTCCCCGTCAACCAGCCCTTTCTGCATATCGATCACAAGCAGAATCATCTTTATTTCATCTCCCTTGGCATAATTTTTCTTTTCCGGTTCCGTTGTTTCGTTTCGTCCGCATCCGTCGGCGCATACGGCGCCGAACACGGGTCATCTTTTTATCTCCCTGATCATGTGATATTCGTTCAGTAAGGTTCCGTCTTTCAAACGAATCGCGTTCACGTGTACCCCTGTTATCCGGAACCCCATTTTTTCATATAAGGCTCTGGCCCGGCTGTTCCCCTCAATAAACTCCAGTTCCAGCTGCAGAATGTTTTCATTTTCCTCCGCGATCCTGATCAGCTCCTGAAACAGTCTTGTGCCGATTCCCTGATTCCAGTAATCCTTCAGCAATGCGATCGCAACGTTGGCGCGGTGCCTTGTTTTTATTCTGTTGTTCCAGCTGATATGGCAGTTACCGGCAATTTTCCCTTCCACAATGCAAACGAGCATCGCTTCGGTATCGGAACCGTTGATTTGTTCAAACAGCTTTTTCTCGCCTTCGGGGGTGTATCTGCCGCATTCTTCGGGATAACGGAGAAGAAAATCGGTTTCTCCCGCGGATTGATACAGGTAATCAAGCATCCCCTGAACGTCGTCTTCTTTCGCACTTCTGACCAGCGCTTTTCTTCCGTCCTTTAACGTAAATTCAAATTCACGAATAATCATAACCGTTTCTCCTGAAATCTCAAACCCGCACGCTTTTTGCAGCGTGTGCTTATGGGTTTTTGTTCTTGTATTGTTCCGCGTTCTTATACGTCACGTAAATATGTCCTATGGCAAACACAACGGCAAAACCTACAAGCAGCCAATGACGTAAAAGGATTCCGCTGAGAAGGAAAATGCCGGTTGGAATGATCGCGAGGGAGAGCGCAAGCCCCACGGTTTTCCGCCTTAAATAAACGGCGAATAGCGCCCAATACACTGTGAGAAGGATTCCGTTGCCCGCCAGATAAAGGATCGTTTCAAAAACGCTTGCAAAGCCGAATTCCCATATAAGCAAAGGGAACCACATCAATACAATGCAGGCGTATCTTCCGATCTGCTCCGTGACGTTCATAAGCCGATGCTCGCAAAGATTCTTTTCGCCTTTGTTTTTGCATGCGTAAACGATATTCGGTATCAGCATAAGAATCACAAAAGCTGCCCCGATATAATTGATCCATCCGAATTTCATTCTTTCACCTCTGAAACGGCGATTCACGGCATGGGAATTCAACTGCGCTCATACTGAAGATATTTCGACAAAACGCCGTCTTCTTCAAATTCCTCCTTAACAACAAAACCGTTCTTTTCCAATACTCTTATGGAAGCCCGGTTATGCGCAAAGGTAAAGGCGCCGATGGTTTTAACATGATACAAAGCGCAAATATTCTGAATAAACATTTTTACTGCTGCAGCAGCAATACCCTTATTCCAGTATTCGAGTTCAAAAATACAAAAACTGAGCATGCAGTTCGGTTCATCATCCAAATCAATGCAATAGCACCAGACGTCACCGACGTATTTCCCGTCAACGTGGATCGTCTGCCCGAAGCTTTCCGCGTTGGGCAGCAACGTTTGTTCGTAATCCGCTAATGCTTCTTCAACGGTTTTTGCCTTTTGCGGCAATACCCGCTTGATTTCCGGCCTGTTTGCCTTTTCAAAATAGATCCTTACCGAATCCGCTGTTCTTTCTTGCAGCGTAATAATCAAATATCAATCTTCCTCGCTTTGTAAACCGGATACTAATAGTCAAACGCTTCTTTTTCCACGTGTATCGTAGTAGTTAATGTTTCCCATTTGTAGGGCTTTCTGATTTCGAGCATGTTCAGAACGGTATAGCCCTTCGCGCGGAGAAATTGGATCATGCCCTCGTTATTCGGATGGACAAAGTTATATACGGTATCTTCCCCCATGGATGCGGCGATCTCTTCCGCCTTGCTGAAAAGCATGGTGGCGATACCTTTCCTTCTGTAATCTTCGCGCACAAAAATATGCTCCACCCATAAGCAGGGCGCGTCGATCCTGCATACGATATAGCCCGCGAATACGTCGTCGTCCTTTACGGCGTACACCGGGAATCCGGCTTCCAGAAACTCTGAGATTTCTTCCTTGCCCGCTTCTGTATCCGGCGGCGACTGGATCCCTTTATATGCCTTCAACTGCGCGCGGAACGCAGCGGCCAGAGGGGCGATCCCCTCAGCGTCATTCATGCTTATCCTCAGTAATTCCATACTTGTCTCCGCAAACCGGACTTCTGCCTATCGGCCTAAAGCATAGATCCGATATTATGACGATACAAGGTTTTATTCTAACCCTTAGCGCGGCACACCGTGCCGCCTTTGAGGGGAAAACAATTTTTTACGTATCTTTTTCTCTGTGATTGCGGCACGGTGTGCCGCGCTGCGATTTTTTTGTTTTGCGCTATATCAAGAAAAACTTGCGCAAATACGTGATCCGGATATCATAGCCCAGCTTTTCGAGCATATCCACAAACACCTTGTTCACGATACTGTTCTGCTTGTTTAGGTTCTTGTCATCAATACCACCGTCTCCACATGGCTCGTGCGCGGGAAAAGATCAAACGGCACGGCGGTCTGCGTTTTGTATCCGAGCGTTTCCAGCACGGCGCAGTCGCGGGCGAGGGTAGCCGGGTCGCACGATACGTAAACGATACGTTCCGGTTCCATTTCGGCCACGGTGTGCAGCAGCGCCTCGTCGCAGCCCTTGCGGGGCGGGTCCATGATTACGGTATCGGGCTTTACGCCGCGCGAGCGCAGCGTTTCGGCGGCGGCAGCGGCGTCGGCGCAGATAAACTCGGCGTTCGTTACGCCGTTCAGCTTCGCGTTGATTTCGGCGTCCTTTACGGCGGCCTCCACGATCTCCACGCCGATCAGCGTTTTCACTTTGTCCGCCAGCGTCAGCCCGATGGTGCCCGCGCCGCAGTAGAGGTCCACCACGGTTTTGGTGTTTTCGGCAATGGCAAAGGCAGCCGCCTGCGCGTAGAGCCGCTCGGCCTGGTCATGGTTCACCTGATAGAAGGAGAGGGGAGAAATGCGAAAGCGCTTGCCGCACAATATATCCTCAATATAGCCGGGGCCGGTGAGTACGGTGTTCTCTTTGCCTAAAATGACGTTGGTATCGGCCGTGTTGCGGTTCAGCAGCACGGTTTTAATATGTTTGTTCTCTTTTTCCAGAGCGTCCAGCAGCTCTTTGGTTTTGAAGATTTTTTCGCCGTTGATCACAAGGCACACCATGATCTCGCCGGTGGCAAAGCCCTTGCGCAGGTAGATGTGCCGCAACAGCCCTTTGCGGCTGCGCTCGTCGTAGGCGGTTATCTTATATTTCTCCGCCCAGCGGGCGATCACCTTCAGTATGCCCTCAAATTCCGGGGGCTGCAGCAGGCAGCTCCGGCAGGGGATCACCCTGTGGGAGTAGGGCGCGTAAAACCCGGCCACCAGCCGCCCGTTGACGGTCTGCACCGGGTACTGGGCTTTGTTGCGGTAGTGGTTATAGCGCTCGCCGCCCCGTATGGGCTCCACGGGCACGTCTATATGCCCGATGCGCGCAAAGGCGTCCTTTACCCGCTGTTCCTTGTGGCGGCATTCCGCCTCGTAGGTGATATGGCGGAATACGCACCCGCCGCACTTGGGAAAAACAGAACAGTCGGAGGGCGTCATGTCCTCCGACGGCTGCAGCACGTTTTTCAGTTTGCCTATGGCGTAGTTGTTTTTTGCCTTGATGATCAGCGCTTCCACCGTACTGCCCGCGGCGGCGCCCGCTACGAACACAGCCATGCCGTTCGCATGGCCCACGCCGCTGCCCTCGCTGGTGTAGCCGGTGATCTCAAGGGTAATGATATCGTTTTTTCTGATTTGTTTTTCCATGTTCAGCTCAACGTTTTCACAAGTTCCTTCAGGTAGGCTTTGAAATCCGCGCCGATCTCGGGGTGGCGGAGCGCCGCCTCGCAGTTGGCCTGCATAATGCCCAGCTTCGAGCCCATATCGAAGCGCTTGCCCTCGAAATCCACGGCGGCAAGCCTGCCCTCTTCGGCAAAGCTCGAAAGCGCCTCCGAAAAATAGATCTCTCCCGTTTTTTCATTCGGCGGGGTATTGCGGATGCGGTCGAATACGTCGGGGGTAACGATATTTCTGCCCAATATGGAAAAATGCGAAAAGATCTGCTCTTTGGCGGGCTTTTCTATGATGCGGTGCACGTCGTATACCCTGTGCGTCAACGGGGTCACGTCCAGCGTGCAGTATTTCATCACCTGCGCCTCGCTGCATTCCTGCACGCCGCAAACGCATTTGCCGTAGGCTTCGTAGGCGTCCGTCAGCTGCCCGATCACCGGCTTTTTGCCGGGGTCGGTGAGAATGATATCGTCGCCGTATAAAATGGCGAAGGGTTCGTTTCCCACAAAGTGCTCGGCGGCCAGAATGGCGTGCCCCAGCCCCTTGGTCTCTTTCTGCCGGACGTAATAGATATTCGCCAGGTCCGCCGCGCCGCGCACGCTCTCCAGCAGCGCCGCCTTCGACGGGTCTTTTCTCAGGTTCGCTTCCAGCTCAAAGGCGTAGTCAAAGTGATCCTCGATCACGCCCTTGCCCCGGTTGGTTACGATCAGTATATCCGTAATGCCGGCAGCGGCGCACTCCTCCACCAGATACTGTATGGCGGGCTTGTCCACGATATTCAGCATTTCCTTCGGCACGGCCTTGGATGCGGGCAGCACGCGGGTGCCCAGCCCCGCCGCGGGAATCACGGCCTTTGTGATCTTCACTTGTATCCTCTCCTTTTCGGTATTACAAAAACAGCATCACAATAAACATCGGCAGGTAGATCGCGCAGAACGCAACCGCCAGCATCAATATCACGCCCAGCACGGCCAGCCCTGCGCTGGTGCCGCCCTCGGCGCGCAGCGTGTTCGTATATTCGTCCATACTGCCGCATTTTCCGCGGATCTCATGAATATCCGCCTTCACCTTTTTGCGGTAGAGCGGCACCGCCAGCAGCGAGCACAAAAGCGGCATGCCGATCATCACGCAGTATTCAAGGCCGCTCGTGAGCAGCCCGCGCCAGCGGGAGCCGTTTTCCAGCTCCTCGTTCACGTATGCCTCCTGGTTCGCTGCGGCCTGCTCCTGCAGCTCCGCTATGGAAAGCTGCCCGGTCATGGCCTGCTGCATCAGATCGATGGTTTTCTTGTAATAATCCACCGTGATGCTGTCCAGCTGCGAAATGCCCATGCACGCCGCCAGAAAGATCATCACAACGGAAATCAGGGCGCCCTCTTTTTTCATCTTGCGCCAGAAGAACCAGATCGGCCCTAAAATCAGCGCCGCCCACATCCACGAAAGCTTTCTGCCGAAGCGCTCCATGGTGGATACCTTGCGTATGATCTTGCCGGGCTTGCTGCCGCCCACGTATTCGGCGTATTCCCAGCAGGGGATGCCGTCCACCGGCGCGTCGGGCGAAATGCCGCCGAACCGGTTGAAATCGTCGCGGATGGCGCGCACGTCCACCTCGTCGTAAACGTCGTCCTCATAGTCGTCGTATTCGTCGTCGTAACCGTCGTCCTTGGTAGGGGAGGGCTCGCCGTCCAGCCTTGCGCCGCAGCGCATGCAGTAGATATCGTTGCCGTAGTTGGGCGCGCCGCAGCTCGGGCACTGCACTACGTTTTCCCCGTTGGGCAGCTTGCGTCCGTCGGCAGACTGCGGTTTCTCGGCGCGTTTTTTCTCCGCTTCAAGCGCGGCGCGCTGCTGCAGCACGTCCTCGGGGAAGATCCACGCGTAGCCGGTGTCGTGCGCCTCGTTCATGGCGCATTTGCCCGCCGCAAGCCAGCAGGCTCTGTGGTGCGGCGCGCCGCAGATGGGGCACACCACAACGTCGTCGTCGGCGGTAAAGGGTTTGCCGCAGGCGGTGCATTTTACGTTTTCGTATCTCATGTAATAAAACCTTTCAAAATAATATTCTTTTCTATTCTACACAATATTTTTTTATTTTTCAATAATAATAATAAAAACAATGTAAAAAAATGATAAACCATTTGACAATCCCCGCCGTTTCCCATATAATATAGAATCGTAAAATACTAATCAGAAAGGACCGGGTTCTCCGGATTGACCTATGCTTCAGTACGAAGAATTAAGACTCAAATTATTGGAAAGTGAAAAACCGCTCACTGAGCTGGCGGACGCCATCGGGCTGGACGCCCTGCAGGCCGAGATCGAAAAGCTGGAAGGCCAGACCGCCGAGGAGGGCTTCTGGAACGACGTGGCCGCCTCCAACAAGGTGCTCAAGCGTTTGGCGGGCCTCAAGAACAAGGTGAAGAAGTATACCGATCTCAAGTCCGATTTCGACGATACCCTCACGCTCATCGAAATGTGCAACGAGGAAGAGGACGAAGAGAGCTACCCCGAGTGCGTGGAGAGCGTGGACCGCATTGAGGCCGAGATCGAAAAGCAGACGCTGGAAACCCTGCTTTCGGGCGAGTATGATTCCAAAAACGCCATTCTCACGTTCCACGCGGGCGCTGGCGGCACCGAGGCGCAGGACTGGGCCATGATGCTGTTCCGCATGTATCACCGCTGGGGCGAGCGCCACGGCTTCAAAACCACCACCATCGACTATCTCGACGGTGAAGAGGCGGGCATCAAATCCGCCGTGATCCTCATCGAGGGCGAAAACGCCTTCGGCTACCTCAAGAGCGAAATGGGCATCCACCGCCTCGTGCGCGTTTCCCCCTTCGACGCCTCCGGCCGCCGCCATACCTCCTTCGCTTCCGTGGAGGTCATGCCCGAAATCGACGATACCATCGAGGTGGATATCCGCCCCGAGGATATCAAAATGGACGTGTACCGCGCTTCCGGCGCGGGCGGCCAGAAGGTAAACAAGACCTCCTCCGCCGTGCGGCTTACCCATATCCCCACCGGCATCGTGGTTTCGTGCCAGGTGGAGCGCAGCCAGTATCAGAACCGCGACGTGGCCATGACCATGCTCAAATCCAAGCTGATCGAGATCAAGGAGCGCGAGCACCTCGATACCATCAACGATATCAAGGGCGACCAGAAGGAGATCGGCTGGGGCAGCCAGATCCGCTCCTACGTGTTCATGCCCTATACGCTGGTCAAGGATAACCGCACCGGTTACGAAAACGGCAATATCAACGCCGTAATGGACGGCGATCTGGACGGCTTCATCAACGCCTACCTCAAAATGCAGTCCCATCAGAAATTTGAAGAGAATAACTGATCCGCCTTTTTTGCGGCTTGCGGAAGAGAAAACGAACAAATCCCGCAGTAAACGTTCGATTGTTGCGTGATTTTGTAAATTATATATGAACGAACCGTTAAAAGTTTATAGTTTGTTCATATTTTTATCCACTGGAATCCATTCCCATGTGGTACTCTAAGTGTGCTGAAAGGATTTCATTTTCAGGATTTCCCCTTTTTTATATTTTCTCTTCCCCAAACCGGCGCCACCGCATCTGCGGTGGCGTCGGTTTTTACCGTCCTCATTGTAAAACTCTTGCAACTTGCAACTTGCAACTTGCAACTCTTCAAAAAAATTACCCGTCATATAAAAATATTTAAAAAAACACTTGATTTATTTCAATTATATGCTATAATGCTATTGTATTTATGTTAGGCTGATGAAACTGAGTGGGGCGACCCGCTCTTTTGTTTTGATTAGGCCGAAAGGAGCGTTCTCTTTGGAACAAAAGCGAAAAGGCGTCAACGTGGTGGCTGCCGTATGGGAGCTGGCCGAGCCCATCGTAACCGGGCTGGGGCTCATCTTATGGGACGTGCGCTACGTCAAGGAAGGGCAGAACCGGTATCTGCGCATCATCATCGATAAAGAGGGCGGCGTATGCATCGACGACTGCGTTGCCGTAAACGACGCGATCGACGCGCCTCTGGACGAGCTCGATCCCATTCAGGATAGTTATTCGCTGCAGGTGTGCTCCGCGGGCATCGAGCGGGAGCTTACGCGCGATTTCCACTTTGAAAAGTATATCGGCGCAAAGATCATACTAAAGCTGCGCGTCGGTTACGACAGCAAAAAGATCCACCGGTGCGTGCTCACCGGCTACAGCGAGGGCAAAATCACCGTGCAGTTCGCAAGCGGCGAAACGCGTGATTTTGAAAAGAACGAATACGTCAGCGTCAAGCTCGACGATTTCGACCCGAATTTCTGATCGGTTTTATATTATTCACATACAATGAGGAAAGGATGATCCACAAAAATGAACAAGGAATTACGCGACGTCGTAGAAAGATTCAAAAAAGAAGACGGCAAGGATGCGGCAAAGCAGCTTTGTGAAAAAATCTGCTCGTCCATCGCTTCGCAGGTCAAGCGCGAGCTCGGCGGTGCGAAGGTGTACTGCGCCATGGACAAAAAGAAATACGATTTTTCCGTATTTCTTCTGAAAACCGTAAAAGAAACGGTTGCCAACCCCGATACCGAGATCTCCCTTGAGGACGCCGCCGCCGTAAAGGCCGGCGCCGTGATCGGCGAGCAGATCCACGTGCCGGTGCGCGTGAAGAATCTCTCCAGAATCACCGAGTCCTGCATCAAGGAAGCGGTCCGTCAGCTCGACCTGAAGAACGCCATCCTGTTTTATCAGCAGGAAAAGGGCCTCGATCTCGATCTGTTCATTGAAAAGATATGCAACGCCATCGCCACCGCCGCCAGAAAAGAATTCGGCGTAAAGGGCGGCATCTACTGCGAGATCAACGACGATTTCGATATCTATATCTGCCAGCGCAAAACCGTGGTGGCCGAGGTGGAAGACCCCGATACCGAAATGACGCTGGAAGAGGCCATTGCCGAAAAGAGCGACGCCGTTTACGGCGAAGTGATCGAAACGCCCATGCATCTCGACGATCTCGGCCGCATCGCCGCCCAGAGCGTAAAGCACATCATCCGTCAGGGCGTGCGCGAAATCGAAAACGAGCAGGTGCTCAAAAACTTCCAGAGCCGCAACAACGAGATCGTCACCGCCAAGGTGCTCTCCGTCAACGCCCAGACCGGCGACGCCGCCGTGGATATCTCCGGCAGCGAGGCGCTGCTTCCCAAGAAAGATCAGATCCCCGGCGAGGAGCTGCACGAGGGCGATATGATCAAGATCTATATCGTGGACGTCAAAGAAAGCCCCAAGGGCCCGAAGGTGATCCTGTCCCGCGTCAACGTGGGCCTTGTGCGCCGCCTGTTCGAGCTGGAGGTGCCCGAGATCTACGACGGCACCGTGGAGATCCGCTCCATTGCCCGCGAGGCCGGTTCCAGAACCAAGATCGCGGTATATGCCGAAGATAAAAACGTGGATCCCATCGGCGCCTGTATCGGCCCGCGCGGCGAACGCGTGAACCGCATTATTGAAATGATGGGCGGCGAAAAAATCGATATCGTGCGCTACAGCGAGAACCCGCGCGAGTTCATCAGCGCGGCGCTGGCTCCCGCCGAGATCGTAAGCGTTGAAATCGTGGATGAAGAAGCCCGTTCCGCCCGCGTCACGGTGCCCGAAAACCAGCTTTCCCTCGCCATCGGCAACAAAGGCCAGAACGCCCGCCTTGCCGTGCGCCTTACGGGCTGGAAGATCGATATCAAGCCCTACTTCGGCGAATATAAGCCGATGATCCAGCTCTGATCCCATCCCGAAATCCTTTATAAAGGAGCGTAACGCTATGCAGCCTAAAAAAACGCCGATGCGCAAATGCGTCGGCTGCGGCGAAATGAAACCCAAGAAAGAGCTCCGGCGCATCGTGCGCAGCCCCGAAGGGGAGATCAGCATCGATCTCACGGGCAAAAAATCCGGCCGCGGCGCTTATCTGTGCGCCGACCCCGCCTGCCTTGCGAAGGCGGAAAAGGGCAAGCGGCTGGAGCGCGCGTTCGAATGCAGAATAGAGCCTGAAATCTACCAGACGCTGGCCGCCTCGCTGCGGGAAACGGAGTGATGGCCGCCGATGGAAGAAAAACTGTATTCCATGCTGGGGCTGGCCCGGCGCGCAAATAAACTGTTCATCGGGCGCGACAGCGTCGTTGCGGCGGTGCGTAAAGGCAGGGTAAACCTCATTTTGCTCACCCGCGACGCCTCTCCCCGGCACCGGCAGGAGCTTTCGGCGCTCGGCTGGCAGGGAGAAACCCGTGAACTGCCCTGCGCCATGGACGATATGGCGTTTCATCTCGGCAAAAAAAGCTGCATATTCGCGCTGGAGGACGAAAATTTCTCCGCCGCCATCTTAAAACTGATCTGACAGGAGGTAATTCATTTGGCAGTTGTAAAATATAAAATCCATGAGCTTGCGAAAGACTTCGATCTGAAAAGCAAAAAGGTGATCGACCTGCTCACCCCCTATTCCGAAGGGGAGAAGAAGTCACAAACCTCTTTAACTGCCGACGAGCTCGATATCGTTTTCGACGTGCTCACGCAGGAAAACAGCGTTTCCAGCTTTGAGGCGTATTTCGCAATGAAAAAGCCCGAAACCAAGGCCGAAGATTCGCCCGCGCCCGCCCGGACCCCGGCGGCCGAAACGCCCGCCGCGGAAGAAAAACCGGCGGCCGAGCCCGCCGCGCCCCGCAAGGAGCAGGGTGAGCAGCCCGCCGCGCCCGTCCGCCCGAAGGACGGCAAGGCCCCCGCGCCCGGCAAAAAGCCCGAGCCCGCAAAGCCCGGCAAGCCTTCCGATCCCAAGCCCTTCAAGAAGAAGGAGCACGCGCCCGACGCCCCCGTGCAGTCCCGCACCAAGGGTGAGCGCAAAACCGTGAATACCCGCGCCGGCGGCGTGGAGCTCGATAAATACAACGAGCGCTACGAAAACATGTCCTCGTCCTCGTATTCACAGCGGGATCGTGACGGCGACAGCAAGAAGCAGAAGATCCAGCAGAAATCCAAGCAGTACGGCAAGCGCCCCGATACCCGCTCCCGCAAGCGCGAAACCGAGGCCGAGCGCCTGAAGCGCATCGCCGCCGAACGCGCCAGCCGCAAAATGGTGGTCAAGGTTGGCGATGAGATCACCGTGGGCGAGTTCGCAGGCCTTCTGAAAATGACCGCCGCCGAGCTCATCAAAAAGCTGTTCGGCTACGGCGTTATGGCCGGCATCAACGAAACCATCGATTTCGATACCGCCGCCATCGTGGCCGAGGATCTCGGCGTAAAGGTGGAGCGCGAGGTTGTGGTCACCATTGAGGACCGCATCATCGACAGCACCGAGGATACCGAAGAAAACCTCGAAACCCGTCCGCCCGTCGTGGTGGTCATGGGCCACGTGGACCACGGCAAAAC
>JAEEGL013990760.1_pt1 | contig 13558 bp, 10 predicted proteins | sample 9134231 | NCBI WGS metagenome assembly JAEEGL01 (sample SAMN16246548, study PRJNA631951) | gut metagenome | biome: gut microbiome; feature: rumen; material: fiber-attached | host: Bos | place: Iran: Karaj | collected 2018-10
AAGATGATCGGTGTTGACGTGGATCAGTCTTATCTTGATCCGTGTGTCATAACCTCGGCTATGAAAGCGATTTCAAATTCCGTAAGAAACGTACTCACGGATGCCATGGAAAATGACTGGAAGTTCTCGGAAAAATATGCAGGACGGGAGACAAATCTCGGAGCATCTGAAGACGGCGTAGGCCTTCCCGAGGAAAGCAGTACTTTCGCAACTTTTACCCAGACACAGTATGGCAAGGTTTTTGCTTCGCTTGTCGACGGGGAGGTCGTGGTAGACAACAGCTTTGATACGGCAGTGACGCCATCTGTATCAAAGATCAAGGTGGATTACCAGGATTGATGCGTATACATCAGATCAACAGACTCCCGGGCGGAACTGCCCGGGAGTTTTCAATGAAGTTAAGTGATCATTAATACCCGAGCTTTTTAAGGATCAGATCGATGAGCTCGGCGTTCCTTATTGAAAAATCAGCCGATACATACGGTTCCTCGCCTTCTTCAATGCATCTTCCGAGCTGCCTGACTTCAAGGGCGTAATTCTGTCCGGCTTCAAAGGTCCTCTCCGTTTTCATGCCCTGAGAGAGGATCGTGTAATGAAGTGTTCCCGACTGGTTGTATTCCACATCTGATAGGATCCGGCCTTTCGAGCCATGGATAAACAGCCTGTCATGTCTTTCAGCCGACCCGGGATCAAATATCATCCCTGCATTGAATGAAGCTCTTACGTTGTTCTTGAACTTTATGTAAACCGATGAAAAGATGTCCACGTCAAAATCATCGAAATCGGCATTTCCGCTTACATACTGCGGATCGGAATCCACCAGGGACAGGATCGTTGTAGTACAGTAGCATCCGAGATCATATACCGCTCCGCCTCCTGTATCCTTATGCACCCTAATGTCATCAATATGCCCATGATCCAGGAACTCTGCTTCAATATAATCGACTTCCCCTATCATCCCGCTTTCAATATCTTTTTTTAGCATCGGGATATAAGGGCTGTGAAGATAAGCAAAGGCTTCCATTAGAAACACATTGTTTTCCTTCGCAGTTTCAAACATTTCCCTTACGTCGTCTGCATTAAGGGCCAGCGGCTTCTCGCACAGCACGTGCTTTCCGGCCTTAAGGGCCCTTATCGTCCATTCCTTATGGATATGGTTCGGAAGAGGGATATACAAAGCCTGCACATCCGGGTCTTCGATAAGCTTATCATAGCCAATATAAGCTTTTTCAAAACCGAATTCTTCCTTAAAGGCCTCCGTCTTTTTTTCGTCTCTCCCTGCTATCGCATAAAGCTCACAGTTTTCAGCCTCCTTCATGCCGGGGATGGTGCACCCTCTGGCTATTCCGGCAGTTCCCAAAACACCCCATTTCACCGCCATTTTCATGTCCTCCGTTTTAGTACTTATTAATTTGCTGCTTCTTTTTTTGCCTTTTCCAATGCCTCAATGACCTTATCGCAGAACCGGTCAAATTCAGGATCCTCTTCATATTCATCGGGATGTGAGAGTACATAGCCAAGGGTTATGCGCACGCCTTTATGAAAAGGGATATTTGTGGTCATCTGGGGCACGAGCCTTTTCAGCTTACTGTTATCGAATACGACTGATATGGCTTTATCCCCGGTAAGGCTGCCCTTATAATCATATCCGTATGTTTCCCCAACGCTGCTTAGAAAATCAGACGACACATGATATGCATTGAGCTTTACTCCCAGCGCATCCGCTATCGTCTGATATATCTGATCCCAGGTAAGAGTTTCGTCTCCGGTTATCTGGAAGGCTTCGCCTATGGCATGCCTGTTGCCCATAAGCCCCGTATAGCCTATGGCAAAATCACTGTTGAAGGTCAGCGTCCAGAGTGAGGAACCGTCTCCCTGGATGATGACCGGCTTTCCCTGCTGCATACGTTTTATCACCTGATAGAAGCCCTTATTTCCGTGAACTCCAAGAGGGATATTCCTTTCGTCATAGGTATGCGAAGGTCTTACGATCGTTACCGGAAATCCTTCTTCGCGGTATTTTTCCATAAGAAATTCTTCGCATGCGATCTTTTTTCTGGAATACTCCCAGAAGGGATTGGCAAGCGTCGTTCCTTCCGTTATGATGTATCCCGCCGCGGGCTTATTATATGCAGATGCAGAGCTTATAAAGATGTACTGTTTTGTCCTGCCTGCAAAAAGGCGGTGATCCCTCTTTACCGCATCCACGTCGAATGCGATAAAGTCGCTTACGACATCAAATTCCATTCCCTCGAGTTTTTTGATGACTTCTTCTTCATTGTTGATATCGGCTTTTATCTGATGGACGCTGCCCGGGACTTCACTGCTCCGGTTCCCCCTGTTCAGCAGGTATATTTCCCACAAAGGATCCTCAGCCAGCCTTTTGACTATTCCCATGCTGATTATCCCTGTTCCGCCGACAAAAAGAGCTTTCATGCGTTTCATCTTTTCCCTTTCACCTTTCCTTTCTTTTAGATACTTCGTTGCTGCTATACGGTTATAAGTTCATATTTTCTGGTGCCGAGGCCTATCTTTTCCCCGTGCTCAAGGGTTTCCTTCCATCTTATGTTTGGATTGCTGTCGAGGAAATGATCATGGTGGTGATGCCAGTCAGGCTTCGCCAGGTTGTCTCCAAGCTGGCTGTTCCTTACGGGTTCAGCCGCAAGGCACAGATCGGCGCAGGCCTGATCCAATGCTACCGGATCGAAGGATGCCAGCATGCCTATATTGGGAAGTATCGGCGCGTCATTTTCCCCGTGGCAGTCACAGTTAGGTGACACGTCCATTATCAGGCTGATGTGGAAGGACGGCTTGTCTTTTATTACAGCAGCGGTATATTCCGCCATTTTACAGCACATCCTTTCCGTAGCTATGCCGCTCTGATTGCTGATCGCATCAAATGCGCAGGCGCCTATGCATCTGCCGCAGCCCTTGCACAGATCCTGATCGATATATGCTATGCCGTTATTATAGAAGATGGCGTCCGAGCCGCATTCTTTTGAGCACTTGCCGCATTTTTTGCAAAGCTCCGGGTTAACTACGGGCTTTCCGTCATTATGCTGCTGCATCTTCCCTGCGCGGCTGCCTCCGCCCATGCCAAGGTTTTTTATGGCGCCGCCGAATCCGCTCATTTCATGTCCTTTGAAATGTGTGAGTGAAATGATTATGTCCGCGTCATAAAGCGCTCTTCCTATGTAGGCTTCTTTACAGTATTCGCCGTTTGGCACGGGAACAGCTGCCTCATCCGTTCCCTTAAGGCCGTCCGCTATGATCACATAGCATCCGGTAGTCACGCTGTTAAATCCGTTTACTTCGGCATTATAGAGATGATCCACGGCATTCTTCCGGCTTCCGGGATAAAGCGTGTTGCAGTCCGTAAGGAAGGGTTTGCCGCCAAGTTCCTTGACAAGATCCGCTACCGCTTTTACATAGTTCGGCCTGAGATATGCAAAATTACCCAGTTCGCCGAAATGCATTTTGATGGCTGTAAATCTTCCTTCAAAATCAATGGTATCCATGCCGGCTTTTCTGCAAAGTTTCTGCAGCTTTAGTGCATGGCTCACTCCCAGCGTTGTCCTGAAATCAGTAAAATAAACCTTTGCCTTTTCTTCCATAGCTGTTCCCCCTGAGATTTGTTATAAAAAAACCACCTGCGGCAGATCCCTCAGGTGGTTCACTTCTTTTATGATAAGCTATACTCTACCCTCGAAACCTACATTGCTCAATTCTTCCGAAGGATTATGAAACAAGTTTTTCAGACATGTCGCATAATCAAAAATTCACGTCCGACTCTTCAAGTATAGCACAGATTCCTTTTTTTATCGAAAAAACAAAAATCTATGTCTTGTTGCAAAGGAATGGGACGCAGATATTTTTTTGAGGCGGAAATACCGAAAACTCAGGATATTTGATATAATCAAAGAAGTATCGCTGCAGACGTTCTCCGGCGGCAGTGCAGCACAATGCTGAAATATAGTCAGATGAGGGAGGGAGCCAGAATGAAACACGGTATAATAAAGGGCATGATCGCAGCGGCGGTTGCAGGATGCATGCTGATGACATCCTGCGGTCAGGACACATCCGGAAATACACAGGGATTTACGAATGCGCTTGAAGAAGAACAGTCAAAAGCAAATGATGCGCTTGAAACCTTCGAGGAAGCTTCGGAAGCCCTGGATAAGGCTGTCGAGAATAAGAAAGCTTCGGAAACCGAAAGTCCTTATACCGGAGCCGTACCGGGGCTCCCGGGATTTACAGTGGAAGGCAGCACGGACCTTCCCGGCAACTTCTACATCTCATTTGTATATTCAAGGAATATCATGATGCTGGACGGAAAAGGGAACGTGGTCTGGTCAAAGCATGAAGAACAGCCGACTGAAGATGCCACTACCGGATGGTGGGATTTCAAAAAACATGTGATAGACGGAAAGACATATTACAGCTACCATGACCAGATAGCGGACTACGATAATTTCGGCTTTGAAGGATTCGCCCCCGGTGACCGCGTGATCCTGGATGAAAACTTCAATGAAGTGAAAAGGATACGCTTTGAACAGTCCGATACGGTTGAGAAGGATCATCCCCTGGACGGCCATGATTTCTATATGATAGACCTTGACCACTATTTCCTGTCAGGCTATCTGAAAGATACGATATATAACCACCCGGATTATCCTGAAGGATCCAGCGTTGTTTATTCATATATCCAGGAGGTGGATCACGGTAAGGCAGTATGGGACTTCAAGACCATAGATTATCCTGAACTGTATGACCTTGTGGTAACGGACGGTTCGGATACGGCAGATGATTTTGCAAATGAAAAAACAGATGTGCCGGATATCGTTCATTTCAATGCCATGCGTCTCGATGATGAAGGGAACCTGGTATGCTCTTTCCGGCATCTCAGCACCATCCTCTGCCTGGACCGCACGAAGAAAACCGATCAGATCAAATGGAAGCTTTCAGGAAAGGGGGATGATTTTGGCCTGTCCGAAGATCAGAAGACAAGCTGCCAGCACTATGTGACAGTGGACGGCGATAACGTAATGGTCTTTAATAACGGAAACCGGTCCCAGAAGACGGACATCAGGATATACAGCCTTGACAAAAAGAATATGAAGGCAACTGACGTCAAGATCCTTGAGGTGCCCGGCAGATTCTCTTCTGCCTGCGGATCCGTGCAGAATTTATCAGGGGATATATATACGATCGGATGGGGAAGAAACGAAATTGACACAAAGTGCATGTCAGTCTATGATTTTGCGTCCGATAAAGAGCTGTTATCGGTAACACTGGATAATCCCGGCCTTGCCTACCGTTGTGTTTACTATGAATGACGTATTGAAAATATAAAAAACTGTGTAGGGAGGAGACTATGGACATTAAGGAGATACTCTCAAAATGCGACCACACGCTGCTTAAGCAGGAGAGTACTTGGGAGGATATCAAAGTAATATTAGATGATGCAAAGAAGTACCATACCGCATCTGTATGCATCCCGCCGTGTTTTATCAAGAGAGCTAAGGAATATGCGGGTGGTGAAGTGAAACTCTGCACTGTGATAGGATTTCCGAACGGAAGCCATACTACGGAGTGCAAGGTTTTCGAGACAAAGGATGCGATAGCAAACGGCGCCGACGAGGTCGATATGGTCATAAATATCGGTGAACTTAAAGCCGGTAACCATGACTATGTCCTGAATGAGATAAAACAGCTCCGCGCAGCATCGGAAGGCAGGATACTGAAGGTCATAATAGAGACCTGTCTTCTGACGGAAGATGAAAAGATAAGGATGTGCGATATAGTGACGGAGTCGAAAGCGGATTTTATCAAGACGTCGACCGGCTTCTCTTCAGGAGGAGCTACATTCGAAGATATAGAGCTTTTTGCAGAGCATGTCGGAGAAAATGTCGGTATAAAGGCATCAGGAGGGATATCGAGCATAGCGGACGCGGAACGCTTCATAGAGCTTGGGGCATCAAGGCTCGGTACAAGCAGGATCGTGAAGATAGTGAAAGAACAGGGCCTGCTTTGAATATAGCGGTATAGAGTGTTAAAATGTATCAGTGTACCCCGCATGAGCAGGATAAATTGAAGCCTGCAAAAGGGGATGACAGAGAATGATTTCAGGAGGGTATAAGAAAAATGATAAATCTTACACTTGACGGGGCAGAGGAAACTGCGGCAAATGAAACCGTGAAAAATGAAATACAGCAGGCTGAAGCGGAGAAGGATCTGAACGCGCAGATCGCGGAGATCGCAAAGCAGGTGGAGACCCTGACGCCTGAAGAGCAGAAACAGGTGGATGAATTTGCCGAAAAGATAGACCTTCATGATTCCGCGATAATATCAAGATATGGAGAGTCTGCAAGGACCAAGGCGACCGGCTTTGCCGATAATGCGCTTAAGACCGTGACAGGCAGGGATACCGGAGAGATAGGAAAGCTCCTGTCACAGCTTACCGTACAGGTAAAGAAATGCGATCCGGGCGAGCCCGGAGGCTTCAAGCTTATAAAGACCGCAAAGCGCAAAATAGAAGAGATTAAGGTGCAGTACGGCAAGGTGAGCAATGCAGTGGATTCCATCGCAAAGGAACTTGAGGGGCAGAGAATGAAGCTTCTCGTGGATATAGAAGGCCTTGACAAGATGTACGATGAGAACCTTGAGTACTACAAGGAGCTTACCATGTATATCATTGCCGGAAAGAAAAAGCTGGAGGAAGCAAAGAACGGCGAACTTGAAGAACTCAGACGCAAGGCGGAAGAAACTGGAACGCAGGAGGATGCCTGGGCCTATCAGGATTTCAAGGAGCGTATAGCGCAGTTTGAAAAGCAGATATATGACATGGAGCTGACGCGCACCACCTGCATGCAGATGGCGCCGCAGATCCGCATGGTGCAGAAGAACGATCAGGATATGGCGAGGAGCCTTTACACTTCTTCTACCGATACAATATCCCTGTGGAAAAGGCGCATTGCGCTGGCGCTTGCAATAGAGAACAGCAGACAGGCTACGGAGATGCAGAAGGCTGTATCTGATATCACGAACCAGATGCTCAAAGAGCAGTCGGCAGCGCTTAAGATGAACGCAGTCGAAGCCGCTAAGGAATCAGAGCGCGGAATAGTTGACATCGATACATTAAAGCAGGCAAATGCTGATATCATCTCAATGATAAGCGACGTTACCCGTATACAGGAGGAGGGACGCGAAAAGAGGAAACTCGCGGAAGCGGAGCTCCAGAATATAGAAGACGAGCTGAGGAACGCGCTTGTCGGTGCAAGTAAGGGAGTCTGATGGATAACATACGGACCAAGGCCATAAGGACTTTAATTATCGGAGGTCTTACCTGCGCAGCTGCGCTCACGCTCTCGGCCATGGGCCAGCCCTTGATAGTAGCTCTCGGCGTAAGGATGGCATCCTTAGTCACAGTGGCTGCAGAGGTCTTCGGAGGAGTACTCTCGCTCTGGTCTGCGGCGGATCTTGCAGTGGGGATAAAAAAGCAGCACGCACTCACAGCCAAAGAGAACAGGACAAAGCAGCTTGACGTGGAGAGCGAGCCGGTCCCCGTGGAGGATATGACGAGTCCCGAGGCAACAAGGATGAGGCTTGAGAAGATAGAAGAGAGATCACCGCAGCTTATCCCGGTCATGGAAAGATGCCTGGCGCAGCTTAACCGTATGGACGAACTTCAAAGGCGGCAGGGGGAACTTCTGACGCTGAATAAAGCAGCGTACCTGAAGGATACCGTAGGTACATTGGATACCGTCGAGAGGGAGATATGCCTTAACCTGAGGGGCGTCGTGAACCAGTGCATTGTGGCAGGCGACGGTGCGGATGAGAGCAGGCTCGACATGGGAAAGGTTGACTCGATACTGGCGCAGAACCAGAAGCTGCTGGATCAGTCCAGGGAGCTTCTAGTGGTATCGGCGGACTGGATAGACAAGTACAATTCACAGGAGGGAGGAGCCGACAGATCGCTCCTCGACAACTGGATCAAGGTTATACAAGATACGATAAACGGAGGGAATTTCAAATGATCAAATTCAGGAAGATCACTGCTTTGCTTATGGCAGCGGCGCTCTGCCTTACAGGATGCGGAGATACCCTGGGAGGCGGAAAAGAGGTTTATTCAAAGGAGGAAAGCCTTAAGGAACTGGATGCATACTGGAACGAGATAGATCCGGTGGAGCTTCAGGCACCGCTTGACATATATGAGGATTCGGAGGAATCCGTGACGCTCGCGGATATAGATACATTTCCTCTGGTCGTAGAAGGAAGAGGGAATATAGACATAGAGGTGGCTGCGGCGACAGAGATGAGCTCCAAGGCTCCCGATGACTGGATGATAGTCGCGGCCGAGAAGTTTAATAATAAAGGAGTCGAGGTGAACGGCAAGTCTGTTTCCGTATCCGTAAGAAAGATAACCTCCGGTGAGGTTGTGACTTATATGGAGGACGGAGGCTACAGGCCGGACGTATATGCCCCGTCAAATTCGGCATGGGGAGATATGCTTTCCGCCAAGGGCTTTAGTGTTGTGAAGCTAGCCGACAGGGTTGCGGGCAATACTGCAGGGATCCTCATGGAAAAAAAGACTTATGATGACTTTACCGGCAAGTACGGCGATGTCACGGTTGATAAGGTCCTGGAAGCATCGCTTGCAGGTGATCTTACCTTTGCTTATACCAATCCCTATACTTCATCGACAGGACTCAATATCCTCGCGGCAATGCTGAAGGCATTTGATCCCAAGGATCCGCTGTCCGGTGAGGCGTCGGACAAGCTCCTTGATTATCAGAAGCAGTCGCCTCCAGTGGCTTATACCACATCCGTGCTCAGGGAACAGGCGGCAAAAGGAATAATAAAGGCCATGGTCATGGAAGAGCAGGCATACAAGAATACCCCGGAACTTAAAAACTACGTTTATACTCCTGCCGGCATAAGGCATGATCATCCTTTGTATACTTTTGATTACGTGGATAAGGACAAACAGGAAGCCGCAAAGCAGTTTACCGAGTTCCTGCAGTCTGACGATATGCAGAAGAAGGCAACGGAGAAAGGCTTTAATCTGCATGATGACTATAAGTCGCAGGATCCCGGACTTGACGGAGCCGGATGGATCGCGGCTCAGAAGATATGGAAGGCTTCAAAGGACGGCGGACGTCCGATAATAGCCGTATTCGTATCGGATATTTCAGGATCAATGGACGGGCTCCCCATCAATTCACTTAAGGAATCTCTTACGGCATCGTCGAAATACATAGGAAGCGACCACTATATCGGACTTGTGTCCTATAATGATCAGGTTTACATAAATCTTCCTATAGAACAGTTCGATGCCACACAGAGAGCTTATTTCTCGGGAGCCGTGAAGCAGCTTACGGCCTCGGGAGGCACTGCCACCTACGATGCGGTGCTTATCGGCCTCAAGATGATCGAGGATAAGATGGAGGAAGTACCGGATGCGAAGCCAATGCTGTTTGTACTGTCAGACGGCGACGCGAACAGAGGTGTGAACCTGGAGCGTACGGAAAAGATAGTCGGCGGACTTGAGGTGCCTGTGTATACCATAGGCTACAACCTGACAGGGGGCTCGGCTGAGGAACAGCTCCGGACGCTCTCATCCGTGAATGAAGCGGTCCTTATCAACGCAGACTCAGATGACATAGTCAACCAGCTGAGGAATCTCTTCAACGTACAGCTTTGATATAAAGAGGGCGCAGACAGGCATTATATACGTAACTGGAGGTTTATGATATTTAATACGAGAGCATGGTTTTTCCAGAGGATAGTTTTATTTCTCCTGCTTGGTGTACTTGCATCGGTACTGTTTTTTTGCATGCCTGTCAGGTCGTATGCGGATGAGAAGAGGTATGATATTAAGTTTTCTTACACGTATAATGTTTCCGGAAAGACCAAGACCACCACATTTTTCCTTAGTAATGTTCGGATCAATTCAGATGAATGCTGCATAAAAAATACAGAAATTAAACAGATGATGTTAAACGCCGGCGAAGCAAGTGTTGTTAGTGCAAATGTCATACAAGCCACTCCGGATGAATTTTTTTCAGAAGATAATAGATTATTGGGAGTAAAAGTCAAGAAAGCTTTTTCAGGTAATAAAACTCTCAATATCACTTTTGATAAACTCGATTTACATACGGATATAATCGTCACCTGCACAGAGCATAACTCGGGTTCAGATAATGACAAGGGCGATGGTGATGGCAAGAAAAGCCATCAGGGCGATCATAAGACCGCTTCCTGGCTGCTGAACCCGAATGAAAGGCAGCAGCTTGCGATCGTATTTAACGGCAATCCTGCCGGGATAACCGCCGGCTGGCAGGAGCAGGGAGAGCTTGGGAAGATGGCTTTTGCCATGGCAGTGCCTGCAGGATGGAAAGAAGCATTTTCATTTGACCTTCTGAAGGACGGAAAGACAGACAATTCGTTAAAAAGCGGAACGATGACGCTTTATGTTCCGGGGGAGTATCAGAAAGCGGGGAGGAGTTATGCGATCCTTGCCCTGGGGAGAAACGGACAGGTATCCGTATTACCCGATACAGATACAGCTCCGGCAGCGGTTACAGTAAATGTATCCTTTGAAGGATATGCGATGGATCTTATAAGTAAAGACTGATAAATAAGAAGGGGGAAGCGATGCGTAGAAGCGGGGTGCTCATGGCAGTATCATCTCTGCCCGGTAAATACGGCATAGGGTGTTTTTCAAAGGAGGCCTACAGGTTTGTGGATGACCTGAAGGAAACAGGTCAGAGTTACTGGCAGATACTGCCGCTTGGGCCTACAAGCTTCGGGGATTCGCCTTATCAGTCATTTTCCACCTTTGCGGGAAATCCTTATTTCATTGACCCCGAGACCCTTATCGAGAAAAAATGGCTTACAAAGCGTGAATGCGAATCCTATGACTGGGGCAAAAATGCGCAGCTGGTTGATTATGCAAAGATTTATTATTCAAGGTTTAAACTGCTCCGTAAAGCTTACAGGAGATCAAACATAGCTTCTGACAGAGGGTTCCAGAGGTTTGTAAAAGTAAATTCGTTCTGGCTGCCTGACTATGCTCTCTTCATGGCGCTGAAAGACGCTCACGGAGGAAAGAGCTGGGAGACATGGGAAAAACCGCTGAGATTCCGTGAGAAGGAAGCGATCGACAAGGCAAAGGAGAAACATGCCGATGACATTGAATTCTATGAATTCCTTCAGTATGAATTCTCCCTTGAATGGAAGGCTCTGAAGAAGTACGCGAATAAAAACGGGATAGAGATAGTGGGTGATATACCTATCTATGTTGCTTATGATTCATCGGATGCCTGGGCAAATCCCGGTCTTTTTGAATTTAATGAAGAGCTTGCTCCTGTTGCCGTTGCGGGCTGTCCTCCGGATGCTTTCAGCAAGGACGGACAGCTTTGGGGCAATCCGCTTTATCGCTGGGATGTGCATAAAAAAAGCGGATATTCCTGGTGGATGAAGAGGCTGGACAGCTGTTTTAAGCGCTATGATGTGGTCCGCATCGATCATTTCAGGGGATTTGATGAATATTACCGTATTCCCTATCCGGCAAAGAACGCAAGGAACGGGAAATGGATGAAGGGACCGGGCTATGACCTTTTCAGGGTGATGAAGAAAAAACTCGGGGAAAAGAAGGTTATAGCAGAGGACCTGGGCTTCCTTACACCGTCTGTGCTGCGTCTTGTGGCGCGCACGGGATATCCCGGCATGAAAGTGCTGCAGTTTGCGTTCGACCCGAGGGAAGAGTCCGATTATCTTCCGCAAAACTATGGGAAAAACTGCGTCGTCTATACGGGAACCCACGACAACGATACGACGCTTTCCTGGTATTTCTGCCTTGGAGCGGATGCCAGGCGCTTCGCGGCCCAATATCTTAACATACCAAAGGATGCGTCAGACAGGGAGATACCCTGGTATTTCATAAGGGCGGCTTTTTCTTCCGTGGCTGATACCGCTGTCATACCCATGCAGGATATATTATCGCTTCCGAATAAAGCCAGAATGAACCTCCCCTCTACAATAGGCGGCAACTGGGAATGGAGGATGAAGGAAGGAGCCTTTAACAATACTGTAAAGAAAAGGCTGAAAAAGCTTACGTGGCTGTACGGCAGACTGCACGGCAAGATGCCGAAAGGCAAGAAGTAGTTAACTCTCTTCCTGTTCGGGCGGATCGGGATATTTTATCCTTATATTTGTAAGGGCAACCTGGTCTCCCGACAGCGAAACGTAGACCGGATCCGCATTGTCCTTTATCCAGGATGTGTTCTTTATCGATATTCCCGCGTTCTCGGTACGCGTGGTTATATGATTATCTTTGCGTTCAAATCTGACCGTGCAGTCAAAGCCTTTTTTATTATATTCTTTCCAGGCATCCCAGCCTTCGAATTCATCATTTCTGTTGACTATCAGGTTTATAGCGCAGTTAGGATGTCCTTCCCAGCATTCTCCGTCAAGGCGCATCAGCGTAAAGTCACGGTAATTATCACCGGTGACCTTCCCGTCATCAGAGTCGAAGATGTCTACGAAGGCCGTGTGCCATACGAGCCTTGCTGTGGGCAGACTGCAGGTATGGAAGGTAAGCTCCATGCCGTCCTTGATCTCGATGCCGTCCGTGGAATCGGTACGGTATCCGTCTATCTGAACATTCGGTACATCTCCTGCCGGGACATTTATGTAGCTTATCTCCTCGGCTATCCTCGGTATGGTATCGGCAGGCGACTCATCGGCAGCCTTGTCTATCTTTACGTTCGTGTAGCTGCAATGCTCGCCGGAAAGACCGATATATAAAAACCTTGAGCTATCAGGAAGGGCTATGGTCAGCTCGCTGGTCTGCTCTTTTCCTATGATGGTGATCATCGCGTGGTCCCTGATCCTTACAGCCCTGACCACATATTCGTCGGAGGATTTAACCTCTTCAGATGTGGCCTGGTACGTCTTTGTCTCTATCTTTCTTGCGCCCAAAGTCCGGGAGTTTCCGTCAAAGTTTATCTCTCCGTATTCAAAATACATAAGGTCCCTGATCTCGCTGTCGATATCATGGAAACGTCCGTCAAGGGCATCAAACAAGATCATGCAGGGCTTTGCCGTGCGTCCCTTTTTGTCAGGGCTTATCTTCAGGTGAACGGTTGTCAGGAAGGAATTGACAATGATCCCGTCAGATACAGCGCTGCGGTACTTATCTATGAGCAGGGCTTCCGCGCCGCCCAGCTTCTTGATCTCTGCACGTTCCATCATTTCGTACTCGATGTCCATATCTATAAGATGTACCATGATCCTTGCGAATTCAGGGTCAAACTGGGATCCTATGCCCTTTACGATCTCCTCACGCACCTGCTGCTGCGGGATCGGATCACGGTAGCTCCTCCGTGAAGTCATGGCATCATAGGCGTCCGCGACCGAAATGATCCTTGCGATCTCAGGTATATCCGTGCCTATGAGGTGATCGGGATAGCCCTTGCCGTCGTAACGTTCATGATGATAGTGCGCGCCTATGCCCAGACGCGGGTATTCTCTGATGCTCTTGAGTATCTGCGCA
>JAEEGL014747932.1_pt1 | contig 13558 bp, 9 predicted proteins | sample 9134231 | NCBI WGS metagenome assembly JAEEGL01 (sample SAMN16246548, study PRJNA631951) | gut metagenome | biome: gut microbiome; feature: rumen; material: fiber-attached | host: Bos | place: Iran: Karaj | collected 2018-10
AATGTCAAAAGAACTATCAAATATCACAGAATCATCATTTGTCAACGATATAAAGCAAATCGTTGAACAGGGGCGGCGTGCGTCATACGGAGCGGTAAATGCCGTTATGATTGAAACCTATTGGCACATTGGCAAACGTATTGTGGAACAAGAACAAAACGGTAAGGAACGCGCCGAATATGGTAAGCAACTGATTGAAATCTTGTCAAAAGAACTAACTATTGCATACGGAAAGGGATTTAGCAAACGAAATTTGCAATATTTCAGATCCTTTTACCTGACATACAGCGACATACAAATTGTGCAATCGCGATTGCACAATTTGACGTGGACGCATATTCTTACCACTTTGCGCGTAGAAAATCCCGTTGCAGCCCGTTGGTATCTGCAAACGGCATCCCAAGAGATGTGGAGTGTGAGGACATTAGACCGCAATATCAGCACACAATATTTTGAACGCCATTTTAAGCAACCTCAGATTTTGGAAGACCCCAAAAATAAGGAAGTTCCCGACAAAACGGAAATATTAAAAAGCCCTCTGATTGCTGAATTTCTTGGTTTCCAACATAGTACCGATTTTGCTGAATCCGACTTGGAAAAAGGTTTGATTTCGCATTTGCAAGACTTTATGGTTGAACTTGGTCGTGGATTCGCATTTGTGGCTCGTCAACAACATATTTTCACAGATGCAGGCGACTTCTACATCGACCTCGTTTTCTACAATTACATTCTCAAATGCTTTGTGCTGATTGATTTGAAAAAGGGACAAATTACACATCAAGATGTCGGGCAGATGGATATGTATGTACGAATGTACGACGACTTAAAGCGTACCGATGGCGACAACCCCACAGTTGGCATTGTACTGTGCAGCGAAACAAGCAAAGACATTGCCCGCTATTCGGTTTTGCACGACAACAAAAACCTGTTTGCTGCCAAATATATGCCATTGATGCCAACCGAGGAGGAACTCAGAAGGGAAATTGAGCAACAGAAAATCCTATTTCAATTGCAACACAACGAATTGAATTCTACAAATTAAGATTATGCACCAGTCCATCATCATCGAAGAGCAAAAACGCACCGTTGTGGCGCAATACACTCCCGTACCGCGCAACGACGACGAGTATCAGAGCGAGGCGCGTCTCGAAAACGAACTTATCCGCACGCTTTCGGCGCAAGGCTACGGCACGCCAAAAATCCACTCCGAGGCGGAAATGATTGAAAATCTGCGCCTTCAACTCGAAGCCCTCAACGGCATCAAATTCTCCGACAACGAATGGAAGGCGTTTTTTAAGCAAAACATCGTCTGTGATGCCAACAGCGGCAATCTCGTAAGTAACGATGTGATTGAGGACTGCACCATAAAAATTCAACAGACCCGCACATTTGCCTTTACCCGCGACGACGGCTCCACCAAAAACATCGACCTCATAGACGCCGCCAATCCGTACCGCAATCAGTTGCAGGTTATAAATCAGTATGTTGCCGACGAGGGAGCACACAAAAACCGCTACGACGTTACAATCCTCGTCAACGGTTTGCCAATGGTTCACATCGAACTAAAACGGCGCGGAGTCAACATCAAAGAGGCGTTCAACCAGATAAACCGTTACGGCAGAGATTCGTTTTGGTCGGGCTGCGGACTGTTCAACTATGTTCAGATTTTTGTTGTCAGCAACGGCACTCAAACCAAATATTACGCCAACACCACGCGCTACGCACACGTAAAAGAGCAATCGGGACAGCGTCAGAGCAAAGCCAAAAAAGACTGCAACAGTTGGGAGTTTACATCATATTGGGCAGACGAACAAAACAACATCATTGCCGACCTTGCCGACTTTGCCCGCACGTTTTTTGCCAAAAGCACCATCCTCAACATATTGACGCGCTTTTGCGTTTTTACCGTTGACAAAAACCTAATGGTAATGCGTCCCTACCAGATAGCCGCCACCGAAAACATACTTTTGCGCATTCGCCGCGCCATCAATCTCCGTCAGGAAGGCACACGCGACGCGGGCGGTTTTATTTGGCACACCACAGGCAGCGGCAAAACCCTCACATCTTTTAAGACGGCGCAGATAGCATCGCGTATGCCCGAAATCGACAAGGTGCTTTTTGTGGTTGACCGCAAAGACCTCGACTATCAGACAATGAAGGAGTACGACAATTTTGAGCCCGAATGTGCCAACTCAAACACCAGTATCGGCGTGCTCCACCGTCAATTAAACGACAGTCAGTGCCATATCATCATCACCACAATACAAAAACTATCCATACTCCTTAATAAAAAAAGTCCTCAATACAACCTCAACTGTCTTGATAGTCGTGTGGTGCTGATTTTCGACGAGTGCCACCGCTCGCAGTTTGGCGATATGCACAAGATAGTTGAAAAAAAATTCAAGCGTTATTTGATGTTTGGATTTACCGGCACGCCAATTTTTGCCGAAAACGCAGGTCCAAAGCACGATACCACAGCCAATTGTTTTGGCGACAAACTGCACACCTACACCATCATCGACGCCATTCGCGACCGCAATGTGCTCAAATTTCACATCGACTACATCCGCACAATGCGTATGAAAGACGATGTTAAAGACGAGCAAGTTTGGGGCATCGAAACCAAAGAGGCTCTCCACGACCCCCGCCGCATTACCAACAACGTAAAATATGTTTTGGATCATTACGCCGCCAAAACCAAACGAGCCGAAGCCTACGTTATGAGCCGCATACAAAACGTTGAGGAGGTTGTAAAAAGCCGTCGCCGAGCCACCGAAGTAAAACAGAAATACCGTGTGGGCGGATTCAACTCGATATTTGCCGCCGACAGCGTGGAGATGGCAATAGAGTATTACAAAGAATTTAAGCGTCAGCAAGAGGCGTTGCCAATAAACAACCGTCTGAAAATAGCCACCATTTTCACCTACGGAGCCAACGAGGAGGAGGCAGAAAGTTTCGACGACGACATCATCGACGACACCACCGAATCGCCCGAAAACGTTGAGGAACTCAAAACCAAAAGTCCCGCCGCATACGATGCGCTACTTTCTGCCATCAATGATTATAACAAGATGTTTGGCGTTAACTATTCGCTCAACGGCGACAGTTTTCAAAATTACTATAAAGACGTTTCTTTGCGTGTAAAAAACCGCGAATTGGATATGATAATCGTTGTGGGAATGTTTCTCACGGGTTTCGACGCCAAAACGCTCAACACGCTTTGGGTTGACAAAAACCTGAAAATGCACGGACTTTTGCAGTCGTATAGTCGCACCAACCGCATACTCAACTCCATAAAAAACTGCGGCAACATTGTCAACTTCCGCAACCTCGAAGCCGAAACCAACCGCGCACTCTCGCTCTTTGGCGACAAAAACGCGGCGGGCTATGTAATTCTGCGCCCTTTTACCGACTATTACAACGGCTACACCACCGCCGACGGCAAACATCATCCGGGTTACACCGAAATTGTGGACGAATTGCTACAAAAGTTTGAGCCTACCGAATCATTTTTCCATACGCTCGATTTAGATGCTAAAAAAGACTTTGTGCGGCTTTTTGGCGCATTCCTCAAAATGAACAACCTTCTCTTCATCTTCGACGAGTTTACCGACGACAAGAAAATTATCAAAGTGGGTCAGATTCAGGATTTTACAAGCATTTACCAAAACCTTCGAGATGAACTCAAAGGCGACCCAAAGGGCGACAACACCAATATCAACGACGACCTTGTGTTTGAAATGGAATTGGTAAAACAGATACAAGTTTCTATCGAATACATTTTGATGCTTGTAAAGGAGTATCACGACAACAACTGCGCCGACAAGGAGATAGTTGTAAAGATTTCCAAAGCCGTAAAAGCCAGTCCCGACCTCCGCGACAAGATAGATTTGATACAGCATTTCATCGACCGAATGACAGCATCCAAGGGCGACGTTTTCGATGAATGGGACAAGTTTATCGCCGAACAGAAAGAAGCCGAACTCAAAACCATCATCGCCTTCTACAATCTCAAAGAGCCCGAAACCCGCGCCTACCTTTTGCAGTCAGAATCCGACGGTTACATAAGTTCCACCGGCACTGCCCTTGCCAGCGTCCTTCCGCCCCTCAACCCCTTTCTGCCCCAGCGCGCCGAAATCAAAGCCAAAGTATTTGAGGCATTAGAGAAATTGTTTAATAGGTATAGGAATGTGTAGGGGGAGGATCATATCACCGCCTCGTAAATCCGTTTTCCGTTGTACTGAATCCATTCGGGCTTTTCTTGAACAACTTTTTCTTTTAAGAATGAGAACGTTACAAGATAGCCTTCGTTGAGGTTGCGGGTTTCGAGGTATTCCGAAAGTTGGTCGCGTCCCGAAAGTTCGTATTCTGTGCCGTGCCAAATTTTCAACTCCACAACATATTCCTTGTGGTTGAAGGTGATTACCAAATCCATACGAGAGCCGTCGTCGTTTTCTGGTTCGATGTAATAGAATCCCGATCCGTTGAGAATCGGTTTTAAGAAACAGATGAACATAAAACGTCCTTCGCGTTCAAGGAATGTCGGTTGTCCATCCTCAGTCGCATTGATGTCTTTGCGGCGTTTCATAACATCTTTGAAACGGTTGATAATCAAAGGCATATTGAGGTCGCCTTGTTTGTCGGTATAGACACTCGGACCTGCGTTGCTTTCGATTTTGCCAAATTGGTTTTCGGCGATAAAATAGTTGTTGATTCGCTGTTGGAAAATCAAGTTGTGAATCTGTGCACACGAATGTTTGTCAGCCTTCAACAGAGAAAACAGGCGTCCCAACTCTACGGGGAAAATGTCGGCGTAATAACTGATTTTGAAATTTTCCAACGATATAGCCCTCAGCAATTTTTTCAAATCGGGATTGTTTTCGATGTTTTTGGTGATGTCCTTGAAAAGCATTGCGCTGTTGTCTTTTATAAGATTGTTGACAGCCTCTAAAACGCCCTCTTTTGTCCAATCCCTGTCTAAATTTTCGTCAATTTCTTTGCAAACCGCGCTTACAAGCACAGGATACCCCGAAGTGTATTTGTAAATCTCCTGAGAAATTTCATTGATGTCAAAACCGATATGGTTTTCGCTCTCGTAATCAACAAGCATAGTGCTGATTTCTTGCGGATTGAAAGACATATCAAGTTTGTAGTTGGCGGCAACGTTCCACGGCGAATTGAATTTGTGCTCCTCCTCGGGACGGATTTTCACCTTCATACTCTTTATGTCGTAAACTCCGGCAAGAATAACCGACCAAAATGTAGAATAATCGCCTTGTTTGTCCCTATCAATGTATTTTTTGCGCAGCATTGCAAGAAAATTCAAAAACAGTTCGTTGTCAAGACTTTTATCAACTTCGTCAATCAATACAACAACTTTTTTATTCCCTTGTTGACAAAATTCAGTTATCTTGTCTGATAAGTTTTTGATACTCGGTGTTTCAATTTTCTGGGCGTCTTCCCAAAACTTTGCATTTTGTTCATTCTTGGTTAAATCGTCTGATGTGAACGCATTTTCCATATATCTGCAAAAGAAATGGTAAAACGTAGAAGCATTTTCCCAATCGCTCTCCTCGGTATCTTCAAAACTCAGGGACACAACCAAGTATTCGCCGTTGAGGTGGGTGTAAATCCACTTCAATGACGTACTCTTTCCGAACTGCCGCGCACGGTTGATGGTGAAGTATTTTTTCCTGTCAATCAGGCGTTCAAAAACCTTCATCTTGTTGGTGGTGTCCACCATATAGTGCAGTTTTGGGTCGCAAGTTACCTCAGTATTAAATTCTTTTGCCATAATTCTTTCCGCTGAATTTTTCTTTTCGCAAAGTTAGCAAAAATAATCCGTTTGGCAAATTTTTTTTGTTATGATTTGTCAACGCATATTTTTTTCTTTCCAAAATCTTTCATTTTTTTATCATAAAAGTTTTAATTTTGCAGCGTAAAATGATAACTCAATGCGCTACCGTACTCTTGGAAATACAGGTCTTCGTGTCTCGGAACTTGGCTTTGGAACGATTCCGATTTTGAGCGGGTCGGTGCCTGTGCTGCCGGCGTATTTTAGTCCCGACAACAAGACGGCAATCGCCATTATGCGCAGGGCTTATGACCACGGTTGCAATTTCTACGACACCGCCATTCCCGAAGAATACGGCGATGCGGAGCATAAACTCGGACTTTTTGCCAAGACCATTGATCGCAAGAAAATCATCATTTCTGACAAAGCACGTTTTTACAGCGGCGGCGACATCTACCGCGAGGTAATCCGCTCAATCGAAAACCTCGGCACTAACCCCGACATTTATTTTGTGCATCAGGTTGACGAAAGCAATGCCGACGAGGTGTTAGGCAAAGGCGGTGCTCTCGATGCACTCTACGACCTCAAACGCGAAGGCAAAATCGGTTTTACCGGCATTGCGTCGCATTATTATAATGTGTTGTATCGTGGCGCATTGGATTCGCGGGTGGACGTATTGCAGGGCAGCGGCAACATCCTTGAACGAGGAATGTTAGACCGTATCAAAGAAGAATCGATATTTTGCGGCAAAGGTTTGATACTCAATAAAGTATATGCTGCGGGACTTTTGATTGGACCATTCACCCCGGCGGAACTCATTGGCGGAATTTTGGAATATCCCTTTTCGTGCGCACTTTTGGGCATTGGCACTTTTGAACAGGAATCCATCGCCTTTGAACACGAACACAAGGTGCTGCATTTTTCGTTTGATGAGGTTTTGCAACGTTTGCGAAAGACCTTTGAACCAATAGGTTGCACTCGTTGTCAACGTTGTGTCTGTCCCCACGGACACGAGATTCACACCTCTTTTCGACAGTTTAATTACTACAATCTCGGCAAAGAATTTTGGGCAATCAACAAACTGAGTATGGATTTAAAACAAACCTATCAGCATTGCCTCACCTGCACCGAACACAACTGTATGAAACACTGTCCGCAACAAATCTATATCCCCGAGGAAATTGAGCGGATTTATGGGTTGATTAAGGCATTTGGGAGGGGGTGAATTTTAATCCAATCCTCCGCCTCCTGCCGTGTCTTAAAAACTATCACCTCCTTTTCAGGATATTTCTCAAACAACGATATCAATACCGGCTTATTTTCGGTTTTATATTTTTTTACAAGTTTTACCAATTCTTGATCCAATTCATAATCAATCCATGGCATATCAGGGCGAGGTTTGCCAAGGCGTTGAGTAAGACCTTCCATACAGATATTGATGTCGAAATCAAGGAAAAACACAGTATCGCAGGCGGCAATGCGTGGTTCGTATGTGCGACTGTAATCGCCGTCAATAATCCAACTATTGCGGCTAAGTAACTCGCTGAGTTTCAGGTCAAACTCAGGACGAGAAATATGCGTTTTGTCGGCATTCCACCAAATATTGTCCAAATGGTACAGCGGCAGCCCCGTGGCATTATGAAGCATTACAGAAAAAGTGCTTTTGCCGCTGCCTGACGGACCGATGATGATTGCTTTTTTCATAATTCTCTTTCATTTTTCAATAAACCATACTTTGCTCTTTCAACATTCCATTCAAGACCTTTCTTTTTTGCGATTATAAAATCAAAATGAATATCCATATAGTCTCTATTTGCTCCGTACACTTTCTTGGAATCAATACGCCTTTGTTCCTGTTCTTTGGAAAACGGTCTATCAGGAAGAATCTCAATCTGCATTTTTGAGGGCATTATCTTCAAACATTCCTCTGCGGCAGTATAGTTTTCAGAATTGATATAGATAAGCACCGCCTGTCTTGGATACTTTTCTTTATTACGAATGAAAAATGTTTCTAAATCACCATACTTTTCTTTCACTTCGTCAAAAAAATAATGATACCATTTTTCAATATGATCAAAAATTTGTGCCGAAAGATTTTGATACGATTCATCGTTGCCGTCAAAATCAAATTCTATGTTCTCCTCTGTAATTATAGATGTACATTTTATCAGACTGTTGGCGCGAACTTTATCTGTTAGTTTCTGCGTCTCGCCCTCAATTATAAATGCTGTTATATCATCAAAATATGAATATTTGACTTCATACCGTAAATATATAGTTGTCTTTCCGGAAGCCTCCTGATATGGCATCTGGATATAGAATGTATCTATAAAATATGGTGGAATCATTTTGTAAAAATCGTGTTCGGGAGAGGCTTTTATTTCTCTCCTTTTGGCTTCCACCTTCATTGCTTGATATAAACGTTCTTGAATTTTGCTCATAATTACAAAGTAAAATTTTAAAAGGCTGCCAATTTTCTTATTGACAGCCTTTAAAAAAAAATCTACATATTTCCGCACTTTTCACCTTCGTGATTGTGCTGCTCAACTTTTTCGCCTTCTGAAACTTTGCGGACAGTGTAGTTGATTTTTTTAAACGCCTGAATGATAGCATCTTCAGTAGTCTTGTCTGCATCGTAAACAATCGTTACCGTTTGAGCGGAAATGTCAGTTTCAATGGACTTAATGCCCTTTTCAAAACGAATGTTGTTCTTGATTTTGTTCTCGCAACTCTCGCAGTGCATTTGCGGTGTTGTCGTCAAAACAAGGGTCTTGATGTCCTTGCCAAAACTCGTTAATGCCATAAACATTACGGTTAAAAATAATACTAATTTTCTCATAATCAATCAATTATTTAATGAAACAATATTTATTCCCTAAACAAATTCAACCTGATTCCGGCGTAAAACATCGCGCCGCTGATAGGTGCGTAAATCAATGTCGGCTCAAAATTTTTTGACCACGGATTTTCTGACGAAATTATCGGATTTTTCTGATGATAACCCGTCAAATTTTCGCCGCCAACGTATATCGAAAACTTTCTAAACCATTTGGTAATCTGGACGTTAAGTTGCGGATAAGCGTCAAATTCCGCGTCAGAAACCAAAACGCCGTTTTCATTATAATAATTTGGCAAACGTCCGCCGCCGTTTAATTGAAGATTTGCGTCAAACTGCCAAATGCCCAACGGCGTTTTATACGATGCCGTAAACAAGGCTTTGTACTTGTTTGTCAGCGGTTTAACGCGTAATTTCCCGCCCGAAAAAGCCCTGACATCGTTTAAACGGTAAGCCGCCGAAACCTCAAAACCTTTGAAAATATCATACGCCGCATCTGCCTGAAATGTATGCGAATACGATTTTTCTTCCGATGATTTTATGACAATTTCTCTCGGCGAAATGTCAAAATCCGCCAACGCCTGCGACTGAAATGTCGTATAATAATATTCAGCGTTGATTTTCAGACGCTTATTGCCAAGAGGAATTTTCCACGACATAGTTGAACCCATATTCCACGCGCTCTCCTGCGAAAGGTTTTCTATAATTATTTTCCGTCCTGACGATAACAGAAAATGGTTTTCTGCCAATGCGTGCGGACTTCTGTAACCTTTTCCAGCCGAAATTCCAAGCGAAAAAACTTCCGACGGTTTCATTTTGAAATGAAATCTCGGCGTTACAAACGTGTTGAAAATGTTGCTGTTATCGGCTCTTAGTCCCGCCATAAAAATGATTTTGTCGTGATAATTGAACGTGTATTGTGCATAAACTCCGCTGACAGTCTCTTTTTCGTCTACGTTTTCAAGGTTGTAATCTTGATTCATTTTGTCGGCGTTGAGGCTAAAACCCGTTGACAGATTGTGCATTGGCGAAAAATCGGTTTCAAAAATAAGTTGTGTGTAAAGATTTTTTTCTTTGTTGTCGTAAATCTTATGTCCGAACTCCGAATTTAAGTTATGCATTGTGGCTGAGGTAATTAGCGCAATGTTTGTGCCGTGCGACGGGTCTATCACAAAAGCATTTTTCATATACGCACCATAACGGCGTGTCTTCATCGAAATCTTATAAAGGTCGACATTTTCTTGCGTTTTCAATTGTCCGCTTTCTCGTTTTTCGTCCAAAACCGACAGTCCGCCGTGGAAAATATACCGCCCTTTATGATAATGCCAGCGGTTGTGAAAATTCACCTGAGAAACATCGGGTTTGTCGTAAAAATTGTCGCCGTTGTCGTCCATTTTGATAAAGGATTTTTCGTAGTGTGCTAAAATTTCGCTGCTTAAATGCTCTGAAAAATGCTTGTTAGCATCAGCGTTAACCTCCATTTTGCCTTCCGAGTTGCCGTAAACATTCAGCCCTACGCCTTCTGCGTCATCGGGTTTGAGATATTCCACATCTATCTGACCTGTAATGCTTTCGTAACCGTTTTTGACCGACGAAGCACCTTTTGAAACTTGGATACCTTTGAGCCATGCACCCGGCACATAACCGAGAGCATACGGCGAAGCGGTAAGGCGGAAATCAGGAATGTTTTCCGCTAACATTTGAACGTATAAACCACTCAGTCCCAAGAGTTTAATCTGTTTTGCGCCAGTTGCAGCGTCAGAATAACTAACATCAACAGACGGATTGGTCGTGAAACTTTCGCCAAGGTTGCAGCATGCCGCTTTGAAAAGTTCTGCCTGATTGATTTTTAAGCCGTTTAACGCGCCGCCAATTTCAGAAGTTCCGTGTCTGCGCTCTGAAACTACAACTTCGCTAACGTCCTGAGAATTATCTTTTAAAACAACTTTAACCATTTGGTTTTCAGATATTTTGCTAATATCTACGGTGTCCGTTTGAAAGCCAAGAAACGAAATTGCCAAAAGTGTTTTGTTTGATATTTTTTCTATCTTGAATTTGCCGTTTATATCGGTTGTAACACCTGTGGAAGTGCCTAACCAATAGACATTTGCACCTAAAAGTGCTTCTCCGTTTTTGTCTGTTACTATTCCAGAAACGGAATTTTGAGCCTTAACGCCCAAAGCAGCGAACATACACAATGCCGCTGCAAAAAATATTTTTATATTCATAACAAATTGATTTTCTTTTAGTTAAAATAATATTAGCAGGCGAGCCGCCTGCACTCCAATTCTAAAAGAAAAATCAAATTCTGAAAACTTCGATAAGAGCCAAAAAGTTTTTCGGCGGGGGATTTTGTCGGTTTTTAACGTGAAAATGTTGGTTGACAACTTTTGACGTTTTGAAATTCCAAAATTCAGTGGTCAAAACCGCTGTTATCGCCATTGAAAAGTCAAAACTCTGAAAATCAGGGTTTTTGTCAGGAGAAAATTTTACAAAATCGGTTTCCATACAATCGTGAGCCGGATTGCAAGAAAAATTGTCGTTTACCGTTACGAGAATGGAAAGAATTTTGAAATTACCTGAATGATTGCATTTTATAATATTGACACCCGCCCCGATGGTCAGCATGAACACCGAGAACGCCACGGCAAACAATATGTTAGCAATCTTTTTCATGTTGCAAAGATAAAAATTTTTGGTTGAAACTATAAAATAAAATTAATTAAAAATTCAGTATCAATTTTTCTCCTTATTAATAACGATATAATTTAAATTTTTGAATTCCCCATTGACCATCAGGAATCCGTACATGCCGCCCCTGATGTGTTTCGTCGCCGTTTAGATAACGCAATATAGTTTTTCCGTCTTCCGTCGAAATTTCTTTAACCTCCAAAATGCCAACGTTTTTATCCTTTTGCGGTAAAAAATTCAGCACCGTACCTGTGCCGATTAGCAAAAACTCATCAGAAGCAATGTTTATCAGAATGGCACCTTCGATATTCCAATTCGGAAGTTTTGCATTAGGCGACCAACCAAGGGTGTAATCATGTTTGGCAACAATTTTGTATCCTCCAATTTCAATAGTATCGCGCTGATTGATAGAGTCTAACAGGACACCGCGCATACGAGAAGTGCCATTAAATTCTATGATTTCTTTTTCAATGAGTTTTATGAGATTGAAAGCCGAGGGAAGTTCTGTTAAAGTGCCTTTTTTGACAGTTTCATCTATTGTTGCGCCAAGTACCGGTGGCATAAATTGTGCTTGTTTTGTTTCCGCAGAAAACGGCGAAAAACCTAACGCATGATATTCACCAAAGGCGTAAAGTGCTTTTGCTCCGGCAGTTGCATCATACTGATGTTCTGGAATAAAAAACGGATTGTCTTGACGATGATAACTTTTAGTCCATTTCTTGAAATCACCAAAATAAATATCTGGGCTGAGCATTTCAATATTTAGTGCACCGGCTTTCCAAACATCAATCAGATGCGGCAATGGTCCTCCGGAAGGATATTCGCCCGGTTTTTTCCCTGGTCGGTTAAGAGCGCAATTAACATACATTGGCAAATCATAAATCTCCTTGCCAGATTTGGCAATTCCGTTGGTGTAAACGGCATAAGTCCATGCCGAAAAAATCTCCTCAGCATATATGCTGTTACCAAAAACTTTTTCCCACGAACCAGAGAGTTCTCCTGTCCAGTATTTTTTTAAAGTATCAGTCAAATAATTTTTGTGTTCCTTTAAATAATTTGTTAGGGTGGGGGGGACATTTGATTTCCAAGCCGTAGTTGCTATTTTGGAATAATCACGGGCAGAGGGCAACATAGCAATTTCGTTTTCGACTTGAATCATTATAACCGTCTGATTTTTATCTGTTTGCTTGATGAAATTCATCAACGCGCAAAATGCCTTTTTGTCGGCTTCAAAATTATTCTGCGAATGTGGTGATAATAATTCCTGCGGTACACCATCTTTACTTTCAGCCCTTGGAAAACGTTTCACATCTTGCTTTACCCAAGACGGAACATAGCATGACATCGAATTTTTCCACGCGCCAAACCATAAAAAAACTATTTTCAGGTTGTTACGTTGTGAAATTTTTATAATGCTATCAACGAGCGAAAAATCGAATTGACCTTCATTAGGCTCTATTAAATCCCAATATACAGGTATGAGGGCTGTATTAATGTTTTGATTTTTAAGTTTTTCGACAACACAATTTTTGTAATATGAAACAGTTGAAGCGTTTGAATTACCAAGTTCACCTGCTCGCATAAGAAAAGGTTTACCATCAACAATGAGTTGATAAGCGTTACCGTGCTTAATAATTTTCGGAGTGTTTTGCGCGGAAATTTTCCCAAAAGGAAACACTATTAACGTTAAAATGAGTATATAAAAAAAACGTTTCATAATCTATTGACAAACAATGTACAACATCAAAGCAAAATTCAAAAAAAAAATTGACATGTGCAAGATTTTTTTGAAAATTTCTGATTTTAAGTCTTTCGTTTTTTAGTAAATTACAATCTTACTATCCTCACCCCCTCGCAATACCCAAACGCTCCGTCTGCCACTTCTGTCTCCTTACTCAAAACCACTTCTTCCAATGCCTCGCAGAATGCAAATGCCTCTGCCTCAATTACTCGCACGGATTTGGGGATAATGACCTTTTTCAGCGATTTGCAGCGGAAGAAGGCGCGTTCGGGGATGGTGGTGAGGTGGGTGGAGAGGTATATTTCTTGAAGGTTGCAACAATGCTCAAAACAGCGTTTGCCCAATTCGGTTAAATTGTCGGAAAGGTCGATGGATTCTAAGGATTGACAGCCCGAAAATGCCATTGCGCCGATGGAAGTAACTGATTTTGAATTGGTAACAGTGTGAAGCCATTTGCTGTTTTCAAAGGCTGATTTGCCGATTTTTTCGGTTTCGG
>JAEEGL015617585.1_pt1 | contig 13558 bp, 12 predicted proteins | sample 9134231 | NCBI WGS metagenome assembly JAEEGL01 (sample SAMN16246548, study PRJNA631951) | gut metagenome | biome: gut microbiome; feature: rumen; material: fiber-attached | host: Bos | place: Iran: Karaj | collected 2018-10
AATTGGAATTGACTGAAGTTCACTTCTTCCCATGCGTCTAAAACGGCGGCAGGGATAGTAGTTATATTTGACTTAACTCGTTCATCTGAAACGTCAATAGTAGCTGTTCCAGCATAGAGTTGTGACCAACGATAATTTCCATTTCCTAATGAATAAGTATTAGTATAAGCTGGTTGTAAAAGACTATTAACCCATGCTGTTTTATCACCATTTGCATTCATAGATAGTGCAAGATAATTATAAGAAGAATTATTATCTTCAGCACTGTTTAAGTATGTACGCAATTCAAGACTTGTAGAACCACCAGTAGTACACGTTGATGAAATACGTCCATAAGAATTATTATAGGTATTATCTGTCATCAATATATTAGTACTAATATTATTTCCAGTCGGATAAGTACCTTTTGTAGCAACTTTATTATTTGTTAAGGCTAAACACTGTGCATTAACTGCTGAACCAAGGATTTTATTTATAGCAAGTCTGCCGGAGAGTTCTTGGTCTCCAGTTGTTAAAACAACACCAGATCGGGGGACTCCATTAATAGTATATACACCATAACCATCTTGAGTTCCAGGATAATCTTCTGGGCTTTTACCAGCAATAATTGCTTGGCATTCAAAATAATATTTTGCCCCAGTAAAAAGACCACTAATTGATATATTATTATTTATATATATGAAACTATCACTAGCTCTTGCAAAAGATTGTCTTGTTAGACCTTCTTCAAAAGTAATAGATGCACCACCAGAAACACTAATTTGCCCATTTATCTGTGATTTAAATATTGGATAGTCATAAAAATCATTCAATTCTTTTACAAAAATCGGATCTGTAAAAGCAAGAACGCTACCATATTGACTTACACAGCAACCCAATTCGGTATAACCAAGTTGTCTGCAATAACTAAATGAAACGACTAGAGTATCAACATTAATACTGTAGAAATATGAAGATTGACAGTGAGCAAAATGTAATTGCGTAAAATGTGGTTCATTTCCTGTTTTAGTGGCCACATGTTGTGAATTATTGTAAGAAAGAACAGCAACGGCACCAGATTGAATTATTGTACCATCAATTGTTACACTACCCCAATCACCAGGTCCAAATTGAAAATATAATGTTCCTCCAGCTTTTATCCGTATAGCAATATCAAGAGCTCTGGATACAGTTTTTACAGGATAGTTAGAATTTAATCCTGTATTTGCATCATCGCCGTCTTTTGAAATATAAATAGAAGTTGTAAGATTTCCTGTATAATATACAGGAGTCCAACCCGTCCATTTAGATTCTGAAACATCGTAAATTCTTTCATATTTTGTATAGTTTTCAGTTAGTGCTGCAAATGTCTGTTTAATATCATTTAGTCCATTAATTATTTCAACTTTTACAATTCCCCAAATAGGCCCATCAGTAGGCCAGTTTTTAGAAAAACCATTTGAAGAAATTCCAATAGTATAATTTCCACAAGCAGTTACATCATTAGCGTTAGTAGTTCCAGATAATGATGCTAATTTTCCCACTTGACCGCAACTTTTAGCACTTACACCATCAGCAATATACACATCCTGAGCATATCCATCAGTCCTTCCTGTCCCACCGTAGGAGGAACATAAAAAATTTTCCAAAACTCTGTATTTTTAATGAAAAGAGTTTTTTAAAAACTACTCCTCTCGTGGAGGGACTGGAAACGCTAATTGTTATGCAAGTGATGTAGATCTAGGTAATAACCTTACTGCTAAGGGTCAAGGTTTCACTGGATTTGCTAAACGTGTTTATGCATATGATATGGATGCTAATAATTTGGTCACCCCAGGTAAATATGCGATATTTACAGGTGTTGGAGCAGAACAAAAAACACAGACAGCAGTAAAACATTGGCCAAATGACCAGTGGGGAGTGTTAGAGGTTATAAAAGATGGTGGTTATAATAATCGAACTTTTCAGATATTAACTGGTCCAAATTATCAAGCTAGAAGAGTTAGCGAAGATAACGGATCTATTTGGTCGAGTTGGCAATATGATTATCAGAGATATTCAAATGGAACAATGTATTTAGACCAAGTAAATGGTGATGATAATAATACCGGTTTTAGAAGTGATACACCCGTAAGATCAATTGAGAGAGCATATGAAATAATCCATTCACACGACTCGGTTCCACAATGGACTATTTATTTTGGACCTGGAAACTGGGGGAGTATAACCTGGGTTCAATTAAACAATAGCACATTAGCTTTCACAAACGTCGATGAAAATGATCCAGCAATATTCGATGTTTTATATATTGTAAATGCACCAAATGCTTATGTAAGAAACCTACACGTTAAGAATTTAAGAATGTCTAATAGTAATTTAACATCTCAAGGTGACTGTGTTATTAAACAACTTCTAGTTTCGCTTGGAAGTATATTTATCAATCAAGGTAAACTTATATTTCAATTGGATGATGGTGACAATTTTTCTAATATTGACGCAATTACTGTTCAACTTGGTTCTCGTTTCCGTCAAACAGGTCCAATTGAAATTAAACCAAATTGTGTTTACCGCCGATTCTTAACTTCTGCTGGAATGAACAACCATCTAGAATTTATAAACTTTGTTACACCAGAAAACTTTACTGGTATTAAGTATTATATTTCAGAATGGGTTACAAGTACTGGATCCCCTTTAGATGAACTTCCAGGAACTTCTGCTGGTTTTGGAGCATACCAATCATATCAGAGATTTAATTTTCTAACTCCAATTTACGACAATGTATCTTCTTTAGGAAGTGCTGAACGTCGATGGTCAGAAGTATTTGCTGGGACTGGGACAATTAATACATCTGATGAAAGATTTAAAGATAATGTAAAATCTTATTCAGATGAAGTGTTACAGGCTTGGGGTGAAGTTGAATTTGTTAATTTCCAATTCAAAGATTCTCTTAAAAAGAAAGGCCCAAATGCTCGTATCCACTCTGGTCTACTAGCTCAAAGAGTTATTGAAGTGTTTAATCGTCATGGATTAGACGCATCAAAATACGGACTACTTTGTTATGACGAGTGGGAAACTGAAGACTATGACGAAGAAGTAATTGAATCACCAGAACAATTCGGTCCAGTAAAGGTTATTGATAAACCAGCTAGTGGTGACGAATCGGAACAATACCACTTTGAAATTCAAAAAATAAAAGATGCTGTGTATACAAAGGTTCATCATCATAAAGATGGTGGAGATTTGTATGGTATCAGATATGAAGAAGCTCTATGTCTTGAAGCAGCATACCAGAGATGGAGAGCTAATAAGCTAGAAGAGCGTATTGCAGCTCTTGAAGCAAAGTTAGCTTAATTTTTCTGCCACCGTTTTTATAAACAACCTAAATTCGGCGGCTGGTAAAAAAAGACAAATTAACTTAGTTTAGCTTCAATAGCAGATAATCTTTCCTCTAACTTAACATTTTTCCATCTTTGATAAGCAGCTTCCATGCAGAGACATTCATCATATCTAATTGAATATCTGTCACCACCATCAGTATGATGATGTTCGACATGTGTCTTTTTGGGAGATATTTCATAAGTTTCTTTATGAGTGACTGGGGGAATTACATCGCCTTCAGGAGTTGTATATCCTTCTTGATCTACAACTACTCTGGTACCTATTTCTGCTTCTTGGTCAATAATTGTTTCATCCCAGTTCTTTTCTTCCCAGGAATCATGACACAAGAGACCATACTTAGTAGCATCAAGATTTTTAGCTTGAAAAGCTTCTAAAATTCTTTGAGCTACTACACCAGTATGTGTTCTTGCAGCATTTCCTTTTTCTTCTACCGCCGAATTGAACTGGAATTGGACAAAGTTTACATTAGCCCAAGCTTCAAATACTTCTTCAGGGATGGAGTTAATATTCGATTTTTCTCTTTCATCTGAAGTCTGAATAGTACCATCGGTTGCATAAAGATGCGTCCAGCGCAGTGGAGTAGTTCCGTCACCTAGTGAATATGCATTATCATCAGTTGGTCTGAAACTTTCTCCCCACATACCATACATTCTATGACCATATGCACCAAAGAAATAATTGTCTTGTAGTCTTGTGACATTTCCTGGTAAAGTTTCAAACCATTTAAGTTGAGATTGACCATGCCAGAAAATATTAGAATTTTCCATTAGCAATCTGGCACCAGTTCCTTGTTCACCTGTCGCTCTAGCATTAGCACCATATACAACTTCCGACTGGCGTATATCAAAAAAACAATTAAATTCCATAGGCTCTACTAAATTAAGAGCTCCACCAAAATTAACGTCAGATGAAATTAAATTCAAACAAGAAGATGTTGTATCATCAAATTGTTTAAAGTTTAGATTGCCAAAACGAGCCCAACAATTTTGAACTGAAATATATCTTGATGTAACATTCTCCATATATAGTGTACAACCACAAAAAGTAAAACCAGTCTTACATGTAATATTATCTATCGAAACAATCATATTTTTGAATATTAAATTTCCAGTAATAACGGGATTTTCATTTCCCCACCGTGTAAGTCTCAACCATATAGGTAATGATAAATCTGAAAAACCAGGGTATTCTCCAGGGGCAATATTAACTTTTACAATACTACTTAAACTAGAAGCTAAAGAAAAAGCTCTGGGTAATGTTTTAATTGGACAATCGGTCGAAAAACCAGTATATTTATCATTACCATCTGGTGATACATAGATATCCCAAACATAGTTAGCATCAGTTGTTATAACTTCAACATTCCAATAAGAGTCAGTAAAATTGTAAGCACCTAGAGCTATACGAGTAAATCTTACATGATAAGAATAAAAGCTTTGTCTAATTGCGTTTGCATTTCTTTCTACTTTGAGATAACAACGACTATTAGTATCCAAAGGAAAATTATTATTTTTAACAGTACCAGAGTCAAGTACATATTTCCCTGGCGTGATAAACATATCTAGATCAAAGTTGGAATCTACACGTAAATAAGAAAAACCGCCCCACTGACCCATTTCACTTAAATTTTTATTAAAAGCAGCACTATATCCATCAGAAGCCACACCATTAGCGTTTCCAGTCCCTCCACGAGAGGCGGGTAAAACGCCCGATGTGATGTTGGAGGCATCCTGTGCTGAGAGGGCAGCATGACTTTGACAAATAAAAACGCCGCCAAATTCGGCGGCTGGTAAAAGTAATCATAACCTACTGTGAAATTACCTTTCTCACAGGTTGGTACCTTTCTGAATGTAGTACATTCAACATAAACTTCTCAGGATTAATTTCTCCCTCAGAAATAAATCTAAGAATAGCTGGTGACATACCAGATATTAATACAACTCCATTCTCATCTCTTCTAACTGGTACATTATCATTCCTAGACATCACATTCCAAAATACTAATTGTGGTAAATTATATCCATATTCTAAATACTTCCTACGAATTTCTTCATAGTTAGTATTATTTCTACAACCTCCACTACAATCAAATTCCATATCAGAAATAATTAATATAATAGTAGGACATTCCTCTCTAGGAACACTCTTATTCTTCATAGCATTTAAAACACAATCAAATACTGCTTGAATATTTGTATTCAATCCAGCATCAGTAGTGTAGATATACTTTAATTTATCTACTATACTAAAATTTGGATACAATGAAATTAATTGTGGTCGTTCAGAGAATGAAATATAATGATTTTTAAATATACCAGTATTGTGTTCTGATGTGTATATACCTAATGATGTAGATACATCAACTGCTTGTGCTTTTGAAGATGAAGAAATTCTTGTAAACATACTTCCAGATACATCTACTACGGATAATACATTTCCTTTTAAATTATACTCAGGTAATGCTTTCCACATTTCAATATAGGTGGTTAACTCTTCTGGTGGGAAATGACCATGACGAAGTGCATAATAACCATTATCTCTCTGTAACTTTTCCCTTATTTGAGAAATTATTTCGTATGGGTAAATGCAATTAGCATTTAATTTAACTTCACCTTTTGAAACGGCCGCCAAAAATGACTTAATTCTTTCTTCATCATTTCGATAAAATGCAGCTTTATACTTGTTAAAAGCTCTAGATGGTAGTTTACCATAATCTATTGAAGAGTAATCTTTTTCTGTTAGATGTGTTTCAACCAGATTTAATTTTTTACGAAGATGAGTAACTATCTTTCTCCAATTTTTTTCGGTAAAACCAAGAATTTTTACTAATGTTCTGGCAACAACCTTTTTATCTGGATTAGAAACACAATTGTTTAATGGAATCCATTTAGCACAAAGTGAAGGATGCTCGGATTGTAAATCAATAGATATTTGGTCAGCTATGACTTTTACGACTGGTTTAGAGATTTCTTCCAGGCCGCCGAATTTGAGAAGTAGCATAACCAAATCGTCCCAACGACCGTACTCTGGAATCAGTTTTAGAAATTCTTCGTTAGTTAAATAATTTTGATCAATTTCCCCAAGACATAATCTAAATATATTTCGTTCCCCTTGTCCGCCACGAATATCACGACAGTAAAACAGATTCAAAATGGCGGTGGAGGGATCTTCTTGGTATGCAGCTAAAAATAATCTTACAGCTTCTTTAGGAGAATTTCTTTTTGCACTTGCCATCGCAAAAAAATCTAAATTTTTGTTCAGTGTACTAGTATAAGTAACAGCACCATTCTCAGTAAATCCAAGAGTGGTTTCTTCTTCAATACCTTTAAGTAACAAGGCATCGGACATAAATTTATTCCTCCTATTTAGAAAAAAGTTTGCTGTACAAAATATATATTTATATATCAAAGTTGTAAATATACAAGAAAAAATTGTATATTCACGATTTTGATATAGAAATATAGATTTTAAATAAGGGACGCACAGCAATATCTAATATCGAATGTGGTAAACGATAAAGCAAAGTCCCTTGTTTTTTTTATTTAATGAAGGGTCCTACAGCAGTATTTATTTATAAAAAGTTATCGATCTTTTTTTCCTCCTTTTAGAAGATCTCGTTTCGTTTATAATATAGACCCTTGTTAATAAATTTTTTCTGTAGGCACGGACAGCAACTAAGTAAATACACCGATATGTCAGCTTGGTAAATAAATTGTGCCTAGTTTCTATTTTCCAATTAAATTGGAATTTTTTATTTTTTTTAAAAAATTAATTTTTTTGTATAGAAATAATAGAAGTAGAAAAGGAATTTTAGGAATTTTTTATGACATATGAAAAGCGGTATTACATTAAATACCCGTTAAACTACAACCTTATTCTTAAAATCCTCGAAGATAATAAAAAGGAGAAAATTAATTTTTTTATCGATTTCAATTCTATCTGCAAAGGATTTTATAAAAGTGAGACAATTCTATACGAAATTGGGGAATATGGTGAAAAAGGTGAACCTAGTGGGAAGTTGATATTAGAACTAAAGGATTTTCTAAATAATTTATATAGGATTTTTAAACGATTCGATAGTTTTTTTATTATCTTCTATGACCTCGGCGGATGTAACCAGAATAAATCTTTGATGCCCAGCTATAAATCCGGCCGCCACATTTCCAACAATATTCCTGGCGAAGACCCAGTAATGACTGATATTTTTAGGAAGATTAGAAATTATTATTATAGTAAAGTACTGTCAGATTTTACCAAAGATAATTTATGTTATGTTCATTATGATAAAGAATATGAAACTGACGTAGTTCCATATTATTGTTATAAAACAGGGTTATTTGACGCAGATCAACCAGAAGTGTTAAATGTAATACTTTCATTGGATAAGGATTTGCTACAAAATTGTTGTCTTGGTAATAACGGAAAACAAATGCTTCAAGCTGTGACTACTTTCCGGGCAAATAAAGAAAAAGGCAAATATGATTTAGTAATGAATTTGTACGATGATAGGAATGCTATTTCTTATCTATATGATAAATTCCAACCAGGAATTCTCACTTCTAAATATATTCCTATGATATTAGCATTATCAGGAGATAAATCGGATGATATTCTTGGATTGCCAGGAATTGGATATGCAAAAGCTATTAAAATGATTGAAAAAAATAATATTCCTTGGACATTGAATGGTCTTCGGAATAATATTAAAACTATGCCACAAATAATTCAAGATAATATTGACAGAGTTATATTAAATTTAAAGTTAATTGATTTTTCTGAGCAAATTAAACGATTGCCAAGGAGCTTCATGTGTTGAAAACATCTAAATTCGGCGGCCGGAAATGAAATTAAAAATACCAACAGAACCATCTAAAGTCTTTTTCACAAGTGATTTACACTTTAATCATGAGAATATAATTAAGTACTGCGATAGACCATTTAATAATGAAGACGAAATGAATGAAATGTTAATAGAAAATTATAATAAAACAGTACCATATAATGGTACTTGTTTCATATTAGGTGATCTCTCGTGTTGTAGTAAAACAAAAAAAGAAAAATTGATATATCAAATTCATAGATTAAATGGTGATAAGCATTTAATATTAGGTAATCATGATTATTATGATGATGAATTTTATCTAGATTATTGTGGTTTTAAATCAGTAAGTCATTATTTAGAAGTAATTGTTGATAAACAGCTCATTATATTATCACATTATCCTATGTTAACTTGGAATCATATTAACAATAATTCATGGATGTTATATGGCCATGTACATGGTACATTTAATAGAGTAAAGGATTCTGTAGATAAGTATATTTCACCTCTTAATGAATTTGTTGGAAAGAAAACAATGGATGTTGGAGTAGACAATAATCCTAATTATAGTCCTTATTCGTATTATGAAATCAAATCACTAATGGATAAACTGTGAACTTAGTCGGTTTTAATGAAGCTTTAAGAGAAATGTTCGAGTCATTAATTTCTGACGGTTTTAATAAAAATGATATTAGCACAGTTACATTTGGAAAGAATAGACAGGATCAAATGAAGGAATTCTTACGTGGTCGCCGAATTTCGGGTAAACCATTGATTAACATGTTTAATGATTTAGGATTTGAAATTCATATAGTTCCTGTAAACAAATCAGATTCAGAAACAATTGAAAAAATAAATGAACTTACTTCCGATGTCTTAGAAGCAATTCAATTAACTTTTGTAAACTATTTAGAAAATAGAGAAGAAGCAAAAAGAAAAAAGAAAAACATAATTATATTTGTAGATTACATTATTAATAGTATTAATCAAAAAGGAAGGTTAACAATTAAATAATACTATGCCTCCTTTAGCAAAATCTGGACAAAATTGGAACAATGTTTTAAGTTATATCAAGTTGAATCTTGGTGCTCCACTTAATTTAATAGAAATGAGTGATGATGAGATTATTGAAAACCTAAAAGAGCATACGTTACAAACATTCTCGCAATATTGTCCTCTCAAAAAATGGTTGTACATAGGACCAGAACACGCTATTAATACAACTGGTCTTCCTGGTCAACCACAGTATGTTTTTAAAATTCCAAAACCAGATGACGAACCCATCGTTGATATTCTTGAAGTCCTGTTTGGACCTTATAGCGTTAAAAAATACGCTATCTAAAAAATAATAATACAAAAAAATTTGTATATTCGAAAATTATACATAGAAATATGTATAATTGAAGAATATGCAAATTTTATAATTTTATTAATATAAAATTATAAAACGACTATATAATAAATGAAATAGTCTAAATTTTTACTTTGAGAGGAGGTTTTTAAGATGAATTCTGATGATGTTTTAACTTTTTGGTTTCCAGTTCTTATTATATGTGTTATATTCGTATGTCTCATTACTAATAGTGGGAATGAAACATCTTCATCATCAACAACAAATAATCAGAAAGCAATGTATGAACAAGTTAAAGTTGATGGGGCAAGATTATATAAAGTTCAATTACTTTGTCCCGATAAAACTTATATGTACTTAACAACTGATTCTTGTGTTTTTGATTCACATGGGGCAATAGAGTTTACAGACTACTCATCTTCTTTTAAGGTGAAGTCTTCTTGTCCTGCTGTTTGCTCATCAGTCATTCGTAAGACAGAAGATTTTAAATTAACGAAAGAACAAATGGAAAAGACGTATTTATTAAATGATCAGAATATTCCTGTTATTGGTGACGATAAGAGTTTGGAAACTAATTCAAAAATTCCTCGGGGTGTTATTATTAATAATAATAACGTTCAACTATATAATAAATGAAATATTCTAAATTTTTTATAAGTGAAAACCAAAGGAGTTTTTTGAATGAAAAGGTTTTTGATTTTGAGTCTTCTTTTATCGGCCGCCGTTTTTGGATTTATGGGTTGTAAGTCTGAATCAGAAAGTAGTAATTTATATGAACATGTAAGATCTCCAAGTAAGTTATATTTGTATAAAGTACAAATTTTTTGTCCTGGAAAAACGTATAATTATTTAACAACCGACGATTATGTAATTGACTCATCTCATCGTACTGATTTTGAAGATTATTCTACATCTTTTAAAATTAAATCTTCTTGTCCCACTATTGTATTACCAATCGTTCGTAAAACTGAAGATGATAAAGTTACAAAAGAACAAATGGAAAAAATATATTTAGATGGACAGAATATTCCTATTATTGGTGAAGATAAGAGTTTAGAAACTTCTTCAAAACTTCCTCAGAGTATTATTATTAATAATAATAACGTTCAAAAGTAAATAAAAATACTTGATTAACACAAGAGTATGGAATGATACCCTACACAATGATGGGTGCTGTAGATCAAGTAATTGCCAATAGTTACGTAGATGCAATTCGTTCAATTAGTGTAAGACAAACTTGGGAGTTTGTACCTCCTGATACACTTATTTTAGATCTAAGTTTAGCTGAAAGTGGTTTAAATGGTGGCGGTGAATGAGAACTGCCAATAAATAAAGTTAAGATTACCGGCCGCCGGATTTGTAGTTATGAACATTCAATTGGTTAATGTTTTTAGCTAAAATCCAGATAATCAATGAAAATATTAATTAATTGATTATAAAATCGGCGGCAGGAAAAACGACTATAAAAATGAGATAGTCTAAATTTTTGTAAATTTAAGTTTTATATATAGAAATATATAAATTACCTAATCTCACCCCCTAACAAGAAGAGATGGGAACCAACCAAGAGCTGACTGGCGGGGGTCCGCCAGTCTTTATTTTTGTAAATTCAAAATTTTAATATAAAAATATGAATATTGTGAAAAGCTGGTACAGCCTTTTCATACTGTGCTTCCTCATACCCTCCTCCAAAGTCGAAGGGAACTCAAGTGTTCTCTTCGATTTATTTTTTTTGTAAAATTAAAAAAACTGATATAGAAATACCAGAGAGAGTCAGAGATAGGTTTCTCTGACTTTTTACTTTAGTAATTTACAAAAATAATTTTTGTTTTGTATTGTTAACTATACCACAGTTCACAAAACTTTAGATACTATTGAACCAGATAAATAGAAGTCTGGTTTATACTAATTAAATTATTGAGAAATCAATATCAAAAATAAAAATTATTTTTGATTATCGACTATAATTAAGATATAGTCAAATTCATTGAAAAGTTCTATGCGCTTTGTTTTAAGAAAATGTGTCTTAAATTCCAAGACACAATAAATCAAATTTATTAGAAATATAATTTATAAAAATATAAATTATAAACGACTATATAAATGAAATAGTCTACCCGTGGAAGTGTAGAATTGTGGCTCGCTGCATTACGTAGTAAATATGAAAATGTAACCACTCCATTAATCCAAATGGAGTAAAAATTAAAGTTAATTTCTATTGACCCAGTCGTCAAAATCCGGCGGCCGGAAAAACGATCATAAAAATGACATGATCTAATAAGTAAAATTACTTGAAAAATTGTCGGTCAATTAAATTTGAACTACCAGGCTTTACAGCAATCTGGTCAACAACATTTAGAGGAAGCTAACCAATTCTTATCTAGTATTCCTCCAGATAAATTAATTGAAGTTTTTTAATTAAAAAAAAGAAAATAAAAAGAAGAAAAAGGAAAATCAAAAAAATGGCAAACGGTTCTCTAACTACCATCTATTCATGGTCTCTTACATTAAACAACATGATCAATATCTCATTGATCAAAGATAATGAATCAAAATACAACAAATATTTTGTATTCTTTAATGTTATCCCCAGTACAAAGACATCTGATGGTAATCGTACTTATAGTTTCAGGGATGGTATTAATTTTAAACTACAACCCTATAAACTGTTTGAAATTTCCCAAGTTATTCCAACTTATCTAAAGGGTGGACAAAAGATACTTGGTAATTATGGTATTATTAATGACTCTTCCAAAGCTACTCATGGTGCTGGAACTGGCATTAAGTCGATGTACTTTAATTATACTCAACCAAAAGAAGAAAATAAATTCACACCTGGTATTTTCTTGGTAGCTAAAGCTGGTGAGGGTAAATCAATTAGCGTTGGTATTCCCGCTCCTACAGCGTTGGCTTTTGCAAAAATGTGTGAAAAGATTTTTGAATTATCTATAGAAACTGAAATTAAAAACTATGAACCATATACTGGTGGTCGTGCATCAGATGACCGTGGTAGTAGTTATAATTCTGAACCTCAGCCAAGTTCAACTCAAAGTGGTGGATCTGAAGACTTTAATAGTTTCAATGACGATGCACCATTTTAATTAAAAAAAAATTAATGAACTCCCTCAGTTATTGCAACTGGGGGAGTCATTTTAAACAAAAAAATAATAATAAAGGAAATAATAATACTGTGACGGTTAAAGTTTTTGGAAACTTAGTTCCACGTACATTTAGAAATGAAAGAAAGTTTCAAATATTCATACAAGAATCTTGCTTTGACTTTATCCCTCGTGGAATGAAAAAACCTGTCTATAAATTATATTTAAAAGAAATTCTTTATGATAAGTATGGCCCCTCAGCATTTCTGTTTCCAGAATCAAAAATGTTTCCAGTAAAAAATATTCACACCGGATTATATGATTGTAGATTAATTCAGTATGCTGTAGTAAGAGCATTAACATTAAGAAGAATCAGTCATGACTTTGATTATATTTTTGATGCAGCAATAAAATGTTTTCAAGAACATGGTTGCAAGGAGAGTGTTAAAATAACACTTACTGAAACTGGTGAAGAAGTTCCGTTGATTTCGTTTTTGAAGAAGTTAGATGAAGCTGGTGGGAAGATGGAAGTTGTAGTCCCGGATGATGCAACGGCTCCAGCAAAGCCTTCTCCACATAAGCCAAAGCATTTCACTAATCCGTGGTGCTTTACAAAATACGATAATTGTGAGAACATCTTTAATGATAACTCGCATCTAGTTTGCAAAGCAAGCTAGTCTACAGACCATATACGTATAAAAATGATATGGTCGAAATTTGTCAAATAGACAAAAACATAATGCACGGAAAGTACGAACTACGCTTGTACTTTAAAAATCAAAGTAACTATGGAAATATCTTAATAGATAATCTATATCTAATTTGCAAAGCAAGTTAGACAACTGACTATAAAAATGATATAGTCGAACATCTTGACAAAACAAGTTGACTAGTTTTGAAGCGTATTGA
>JAEEGL016036488.1_pt1 | contig 13558 bp, 11 predicted proteins | sample 9134231 | NCBI WGS metagenome assembly JAEEGL01 (sample SAMN16246548, study PRJNA631951) | gut metagenome | biome: gut microbiome; feature: rumen; material: fiber-attached | host: Bos | place: Iran: Karaj | collected 2018-10
ATTACCAATTTTTTCTAACTCTTCAAGTCTCTTAACATAATTTTCTAATGAATCATTTCTTGCTCCTGGTCTAGCAGCACTAAGTGCATCAGCAATAGCAACAAGTTCAGCTATAATGCTTTCTGCTTTCTTATCACCATGGTGAGATTCAATTGTATTTAATACAACTTTATCTTCATGGAACTTCTTAGCAATATCTGCTCCAAGTTCAACATGTGATCCATCTGTTTCAAAATCAATAGCTTTTCCTATATCATGTAGTAAACCAGCTCTTTTAGCAAGCATGATGTTTTCGCCTAATTCACCTGCCATAATACCAGCTAAATTAGCTACTTCAACACTATGTTTTAAAACATCTTGTCCATAACTTGTTCTAAAAGCAAGTTTTCCAATTAGACCAACTAATTCTGGATCTACTTTAGATATACCAAGCTTAAATAAGGCTTCTTCACCTTTATCACGTATAATCTTTTTATAATCTTCACAAACTTTATCATAAAGTTCTTCAATTCTTGCTGGATGTATACGTCCATCTTTAATTAATGTTTCAAGAGTAACTTTTGCAATTTCTCTTCTTAATGGATCAAATGAAGACAATACTATTACCTCAGGAGTATCATCAATAATTAAATCAACTCCAGTAACAGCTTCAATAGTTCTGATATTTCTACCTTCTCTACCAATTATTCTTCCTTTCATTTCATCATTAGGAAGTTCAACAGTAGAAACTGTTTGTTCACTTGTTACATCATTAGCATATCTTTGCATGCTTGAAACTAAAATATCTTTAGCTTTCTTATCAGCTTCTAATTTAGCTTCATCTTCTCTTTCTTTTAAGTAGATAGAAATTTCTTTACCCATTTCTTCTTCTACTTTTTTCATTACTAGTTCTCTAGCTTTTTCCTTAGAAAAACCAGAGATTTTTTCTAAAAGAGCAATTTGCTCTTTTATGATATTCTCCATTTTTGCATCTTTTTCTTGAATTTCTTTTTGTTTTGCCAATAAATCTTTATCTTTTTGGTCCAAGTTCTTTTCTCTTTCAGTTAATAATTCATCACGTTTTTCTAAGCTCTTTTCCCTATTATCCATTCTTTGATTAAGGTCATTTAATTCTTTCTTCTTTTCCCTAATCTCTTCTTCAGTTTGTTTTTTTAGTTTAAAACTTTCTTCTTTTAATTCAAGAATACCATCTCTTTTAGCTTTTTCAGCTTCTCTTTTAGCATCTTGAATTAATTTATCAGCTTCTTTTTGTGCAGCGCTTACTTTAAATTTGTTGATGATTAACATCACAAATGCGCCGACAAATAATCCAACTACTACAAGCAAAATGGAGAAAACTACATCGTTCATAATCTTTTTCCTCCATTATCTTTCTTTCTAGAGGTCACTTGAAACCTCTAATATTATTTTAAGATTTTATGTCATTATTGTCAACTTCAAAATGACTATCACTAGACAATATTACATTTATTATGTACATAAAAATAAGCACTCCAAAAAGAATTAAATTAACATATAAATTATTCTCTTTTAAGTATGTAATTACATCAAAATGAAGAGGTTTACTTAGTGTCAAATCAGTACTTCCCATTAATTTACCATCATAATATACTTCAAGTTTTCCAATATTCTTTTTCTGATTAAAATAGTTCATTTCCACTAAACCATCATACTTATAATTATTCTTTTCTTTATCATAATCATTTTTTAAATATTTTTTAATATCTTCATTTGATGTTATATAAATATATTTTTCTTTAGCATATTTTGTTTTTAAAACAAATATTTTATCATCTTTATCTAAAACATTTTTATAACTATAATTTTTATCAAAATAGTTATATTCAATTAAATGATCCAATATGTGAGAAGCACTATTAGGTGCTTCAAAAGAAACAAATAAATAATTAACATTATTTAGTGTTGAAATACTAGCAAGACAATACATTGCTTCTTCAATATAACCTGTTTTTGCTCCTTTAATTGCTGATAAATCTTTTCCTAGTTTCCTATTGTAGTACATAAGAGAACTATTAATAACTTTACCATTTGATAATTTGTATTGTTTTGTTTCAAATACACTTCTAAATTTCTCATTTTTAAGAGCATAAATAAGTATTTGAGCCATATCATATGGAGTACTATAATTATATTTTCCATAAAGCCCAACAACATTAGAAAAAGAAGTGTCTTTTAATCCTAGTTCAATTGCTTTTGCATTCATTTTTTTAACAAAAGCACTTTCACTTCCAGACAAAGACACAGCAAGTGCCTCTACTGCATCTGCTCCACTTGGAAGTAGTGCTCCATATAATAAATCATTATATGTAACTACCTCTCCTCTTTTAAATCCTACTGTTACAACATCATAAGCAATATCATCAATCATTTGCCCTGTAATTTTTACTTTGGCATTATAATCTTTTATATTTTCTATTGCCACTATTACAGTCATTATCTTAGTAAGACTTGCCATACTTGCTCTTTGATGTTCATTCTTAGCATCAATTATTTCCATATCATTTAAGTTATACAAAATATATCTCTTAGAACTAAGAGATGTTTCTGATGCATTAATGTTCATAATAAAAAAGAAAAAAAGTAATAAACTAATTATTATCTTTTTCATAGTGTTTTTTAGCTTCCATCATAAAGTCAGTTATTGCAGTTTCAATTGCAACTGCTCCTTTTGGATCAATATTAGATAAATATACATTTTCTCTTAAAGTATCAATTTCAATATCACTCCAAATAATATTCTTTTTAACTTTTAAGTCTGTATATAAATCTGGTGTAATTGTTGTAAAATAATATCCCCAAAGAAGTCTCTTTTGACATATTATAATTCTTTTGTTAGTAAGTGCTAAAACACATGAATTAATTATCATATAAGAATGATAATTATTTTGAGCACAACAAACAAATAATACTTTTTCCTCTGGATTTAAATGTTCTTCTAGTACTGCAGCATGTTTTTTTAATCTAAATGCTACTGTTTTACTATATTTTTCCTTAAAACTTTTTGCTTGTTCATATACACTTTTCATATAATCACCCTTTTTTAATACTTATTAAATTTAATTTCTTAAATATTTGAAATAATGTTTTTTATTATAACATTAATTGATTCAATTACAAAGTTATAATTATTTCTATTAAACTCATTTATTATCTCTTCAATATCATTATTGATCCTATCAATTACTTCTGTGTTTAATTTATAATTGTCATAAACAAATATAATAGAATTTATATATTCAATAAAATTAGCAGCAGAATCTTTTGTTATGTTTGTTTTGTTTTTAAGAGATAATTTTTCTACAAATCCCATTGTAGCTTCTTTTATTGTTTTAGTATCTGTTTTAGTTTCAACGTATTTCCATATAATTGATTCATAATTCTTAAGCATTCTAACATATTTATATATTATCTCAGAGTTTAAGTCATCTAAGTTATTAATTAGGTTTTCTTCTAAGTTCTTCTTAATTATATTTTTATTCATAGGTATTTTGTATTTATCAAATATTCCACCTAGTCTAATTAATAATCTATTTTCAAAAGCTGCAAACAAAAAATTATTATCCTTGATAATATCATCTGCTTGAAGATCAATTTTATTCATTACACTGTTCATAGATTCATTATATCAATTTTTTGTATGGGTAACACTATATTTACAAGGTGGTTAACACTATGTTTACAAATTGGACTTGCTTTGTATTTTTCATTTCTTTTGATGTTTTGTAATATTTGTTTACAATAAAAATGTAGAATCTTTTTGATTTCTACATTTTTTTACACTTATAATTATTCACTTCTAAGAGCTATTACTGGATCTTGCTTACTTGCTTTCTTAGATGGTATTAATCCTCCAATTAAAGTAAGAATAATACTTAGCACAATTAATATAATGCATGATGATATTGCAATAGTTGCACTTATATTTTCATTTCCAGTTAAATTATGGATAATACTATTAATAATTGGTATTAATAATAATGTTATTCCAATTCCCATGACTCCACTTAAGAAACCAATAATAACAGTCTCGGCACTAAATATTGATGAAACATTTCTCTTTGATGCTCCAACCGCACGAAGAATACCTATTTCTTTAGTTCTTTCAAGTACAGAGATATATGTAATAATTCCAATCATAATTGATGAAACAACAAGTGAAATTGATACAAATGCGATTAATACGTAACTTACACTGTTTACTACTTTTTTAACTGAACCCATTAGTATTCCAGTTGTATCTGTATAGCGTATTACTTTTTCTTCTTCTTCACTTTTTTCCATTAAATCATTATAACTATCAATAAAGTCAATGAAGTGCTCTTTGGAATCAAAACTTTTGAAATAGAATGATATACTTGTTGGTTCATTTTTGTCTTGGTAACCTAGTTTAGTTAGATTTAATTTAGCATTACCACCATTATTTGCATTAGCCATTGCATTCATTATTCTTTTTAGTTCATCTTCTGATAAATCAAATTTAAATGCTTGTGCTATTTTTTCTGGTTTAACATCAAATGCATTTGAAAAGCTATTAATAAGTGTTGTTGTAAGTGATGATACACTCGTCATTATTTCTTTCTGCATTACTGCTTCTGTCATTTTTTGAGCCATATTTTCTGATACACCGATATAAATTGCTTGTTTCATAGCTTCAGTAATTGTTGGTTCGACTACCATAGCATTAAGCATTGCTCCACCATTAAATGTATTATCACTTGAGGCATAAACACCAATATATCCTTTTAATATATTGCTTATTAAATTAGAGTACATTGTATTAAAGTATGTGCTTGGTACTACGTATTTCTTTTCAAGTGCTGCTAGTGTTTTAGTTCCTTCTTGTCCTTTAAAGTAATTACTAACAATTGTATCAACATCGCTTTCATATATAACAGGTACTTCTCCAAACATCGGATGTGTTTCTTTGTGTAATGGATCTTCAATATAGCCATTCATTATGTTTTTTGCTGATTCTTTTAAATAATTATTAAAGTCATTTAATGCTGGTGTTATATCTGCTGTTATTGATTTAGATATGTTTGTCATGTAGTTAGTAGTTTTCTTTTCTAAATCTTTTTGATCTATTTTAATATTGAATGCACTTTCTAGCATTTTAGTATCTACTTTGATTAGGTCTTCAAAGTCTAAACTACTATTACTTTTCTTAGAGTCAAAGTCTGTATTAGAAAAAACATCTATATCTTTATTTTCTATTTGTTTTTTAACAATATCTGTTTCATATGCTTTTCTCATTAAATAATCTGTAAGTTTACTAGTATAAGCTACACCATTTTGAAGTGCCATTGATGTAACTCCACTTTTAGGTACTACTACACCTACTATTTTTAGTTTAATGGCATTATCATATAAATCTTTCATGTATTTTTCATCTTCACTCATATCTTCATAAATATTGTATTTTGAATTATATTTATAAAGATCACTACCTAGTATAAGTCTTAAATCAATATTTAATAATTCATCATATGTAAATTCATATGGTGTGTTTTTAATTTCAACAGTTTCTCCAGCCATCATCTTAGAAATCATTTCGTTTAACTCTTGTGGATCTCTAAGTCCTAAATAGTATACTAACATGTCTGCTATTGTATGTTTCTCAGATAATACTATTAATAGTTCGTTGTATTCTTTTGGCCATGAACCTGCTAATACTTCAAATTGTTCATCTAGTGTATCAATGTCATCTATCATTTCATTATAAATATTAGAGTATTGTGAATAAATTGTATTTGATGAGAATGACGAAAACATAGTACTTGGGTTTAATCTTACTATTTTATCGTTATTTTTTGAATAAACATAAGGTGAAATACTATATGAGTATTTTATGCTTGATATGTCATTTTCTACTTTACTATAGTTTTGTTCTAAGTGTATTTTAAAGTTTTTTAAATCATTTTTACTAACATTTCCAAACATTGATGTTACAAAGTCTCTTTCATATACTTTATTGTCATCCATGTCTTCACTTTCTCTACTTCCCATCATTGATAGAAGCATTTGTGTCATATCAGCATTTTCATCAAAAATAGTAAGTGGATAAGATGATAATGTATCTTCTTGTATCTTATCTATATATGCTTGAAAACCGGTTGAAAGTGATAGTATTAGTGCTATTCCTATGATTCCTATTGATCCTGCAAGTGAGACTAGTATAGTTCTTCCTTTTTTTGTCATTAGGTTATTAAATGATAACGATAATGCTGTTAAAAATGACATTGTTGTTTTCTTTTGTTTGTTGATAAAATCCTGCTCTTGCTTTGATTCTTTGTATGGATTAGTATCAGATGTTATTTTTCCATCTTTTAGTGTTATTATTCTATTTGAATATTCTTTAGCAAGATCTGGATTATGTGTTACCATTATAACTAGTTTATTGTTTGCTATTTTTTTAAGTAGATTCATAATTTGAACACTTGTTTCGCTATCTAGTGCTCCTGTTGGTTCATCTGCAAGTAGAATATCTGGGTCATTTACTAGCGCTCTTGCAATTGCGACTCTTTGCATTTGACCACCGGATAATTGGTTTGGTCTTTTGTATATGTGTTCTTTTAAACCTACATCATTTAATACTTTTATTGCTTTTTCTCTTGATTCGCTTTTTGAAACACCAGATAATGTTAAAGCAAGCATTACATTTTGTAATACTGATTGATGTGGTATTAAATTGTAGCTTTGGAATACAAAGCCTATTCTATGATTACGGTATGAATCCCAGTTTGAATCTTTATATTTCTTTGTGGAAATACCATTTATTATTAAGTCTCCACTGGTGTATTTATCAAGTCCACCAATAATGTTTAATAGTGTGGTTTTTCCACTTCCAGATGGTCCTAGAATAGATGCAAACTCACATTTTCTGAAACTTAAACTAACATTGTCTAATGCTTTTTGTTTAATTGATTCAGTTTCATAAATTTTAGTTACTTTTTTTAGTTCAAGCATACTATTCTCCCTTCTGCCATTTGTATTTTATCATAAATGCAAATAAAAAAGAACAAATTGTTGTTCTTTTTTTTACTATATTATTTTATATGACTTGTTTTATATGACTATCTAGTTTTCAATCTTAGAAATGTATGCTTGTATTGTTCCTTTGGATACTGTTCCTAAGTTTTGAATATGCCCTATCTTAGTATATTTATCACTTGTTTTAAATGTTTTTGTTGCTATTATAACGTAACTATCTCCTGAAAGTAGTATGTCTCCAATTTCTACTTTTCCTAGTTTTTTAGCATCTGTAGCTAATTTAAAGTATGTGTACCCTCTTTTTTCATTTTCATTTATTTCAATCATTTCTAATGATAATGGTAAATTGTTTAGAAAGTTTTCTGCTGCTTTTGTGCTTTCACTTGTTGCTGTGTATTGTTTTCCATCAATTGTTACTCTTAAATCAGCTAGTTTACCTACTTCATGTTGTTCTTGTTGATCTCTCATTTCTTGTCTTTCGTTAATATTATCTTTTACAAGTATGAAGCAAAAAACTGCAACGGCCATAAATCCTATAAATGCAATTGCTGTTGGTACAGTACTATCTTTGTCCATTTTGGTCCCTACTTTCTAATTATCATATTATATAATTTTATACTATTTATATTATATATTTTTATACTTTTTTGTTTTAATATAATTATAAATTACATTATATTTATTTTTTTATAATTATATTTATTTTTATATTTTTATAATTATTTCTACTAAATAGAATTATATCATAATAAAAGAGTTTTACAATTATATAAAACTCTACTTTACATTACATAGTTCTATTGGTTTTTGTTACAAAAGTGTTCATAGAATAACTTGAAATAAGATAATAATGTTAGTGAAATTATTACTCCTCCAATTATATCTGTAAACCAGTGTACTCCTGATATTAGTCTTCCAAGTAATACTACTGCCATTAATACAATTGTCACTATATTAATTTGTTTTATGTATTTTTTATTAAAATATTTCTTACTAACAATTAGTGAACTTATTCCTACACATAGTGCAAGCATCGTATGACTTGATGGATATGATGGTTCTAATACTCCATCCATTAATACTGGTCTATAGTTAATTGCAACTTTATCAAAAACTATATATAGTATGAACACTAGTAAGTAGAAGCCTCCTAATACTAGTATTTCTTTGTCTACTTTTAGTAAGTTCTTTCTTTTCATTAATTGATGAATACCTATTAATGCATAAATAACTACTAATAGTAATAATAATAGTCCAAAAAGTTCACTTATTTTATAGATTATTTTGTTATAACCTAAGAGTTCGTGTATATGACTATTTAGTATTGCAAATCCTACTTCACTGTAGTTTGGTCCAACTGGTTTTACATCTACATTGTTAACTAGTATTGTGTAAATAATACTCACTATTGTTAATATTACGCTTGTTATAATGTTTTTCTTTTTCATTTTATACCTCTTTATTTTATTTTTTTTGTTTTGTTGTTTTGGGTTTTGTTTTGGGTTTTGTTTTGGGTTTTGTTTTGGGTTTTGTTTTGGATGTAAGTGGCTATTTAATGCTACTAATCATATTATTTATTAATTCAGTAATTTCTTCAACATTACCATGATGTATGTAATGGTCACCATTTAGCACATGTATCTTTTGAATATTTGGATTACTTATTAATAATTCGTGCATTTCTTGCCAATCTTGATTGAAATCTCCTTCATTTTTATATTGTTCCATTTCATCTATTGTTTGATCTGATAATATAGTAAGAACATTTAATTTATCATTGTACTTTTCATGTAATAGTTCTAATTGATTGTATGGTATTTGATTTATTTCATTTATAATTGTTTTATTCAATGTCTTATTATATAAGAAATATTTATATGCTTCTTTATCTTCTTCTCTTACATCACTTAACAAATTATTATCTACATCTTTTGAAGCAATAAAATTAAAATAGAATCTTGATAATCCTAGAGGTGATGCTAGTTGATATATTAGTGAGGTTTCCGGTACTTCTTCTTTGAACTCACCATTGTCTACATGTGTTTCAATTTGATAAGCTGTTGTACAGTCAAGACAAACAAGTCCTTTTACTTCACTATGCTTATTTGCATAGTTTAGATTTGATATTCCAGAGTAAGAGTGTCCAAGTAATATGATATTTTCTTTAACATTATAATGATTTAATACATCTTCTAATTCTTTTTCATAAAAATCTAGTGATCTTATTTTGTCTGTATTACTGCTAAATCCATATCCAAGTGGTTCTACTATTATTACTTGATTATCTTTTGATACTTGTTCTGCTAATTTGTAATAATCATAATATGGTGATGCGGTTCCCATGCCAGGTAAAAATACTATTGTGTATTTTCCATCACCCATTTTAGCAGCATGAATATATTCTTTTTCATATATTTCTATTTTGTCTCCTGGAGTTGGAAGACTTTGTTTGAATACTATGCTAGATATTTGATGCCAAGCACAAGTTATTATTAAAAATACAATTATTAAAAATATTATTACTGCAATTATACTTCCAAAAAATCTAAAAATTCTTTTCATTTAATCACTACCTTACAAATTAATTATATCATATTAAATATTGATAATAGAAGTTTTTTATAAAAAATTAAAACAGGTTGGTGGCCTGTTTTTGATTGCTATTTTAAATGACGTTTCGTGGTTCTTTTTAGTGTTTTTGAATTGTGTTCTTGGTCAAATGAAAGGTTTGGTTCTTTTTCTATATCTATTCCATATATTTCAATGTATATGCTTTGTACATCTAATGATGTTGCATCTTTTTTGTCAATCTCTAATAATTCTAGTGTTTTGTATACTTCTTCTTCACTTGATCCTTCTATTTCTAAGTATGTAGGAATATGTGGCCACGTGTCAATATCTACTTCTACTCCATTTAAATCATATTTTATTCTCTTATTTTCTTGTATTCCTCTTGGTGTGTATCCTAGTTCTTCTAATATTTGACTTGCTGATTCAAAATCAGATACTTCTATTTCTAATTCTTTTGTTCCGTCAATTTTATCTGATGATACGTCTTTGATAGTTAAGGCTGTTGTTGTACCATTTGTTCTTAGTCTTATCCATTTGTTTGGATTTTTTGGTTTAAAAGCATAAACATATCTTTTTTGAAATACGTCTTCTATTAGTTTTGCGTTTAATTTGTTTAATTTTTCTTTTATTATTTCTGGATCAATTTCTAATACTCTTACTTCATATTCAATATGGTTCATTTTATTTTTTTCCTTCCCATTCATCGTAAAATTCTTCTAAGAATTCTTCCATGTATTTTTGTCTATGCTCAGCTATTGATATTGCAGTTTTTGTATTCATCAAATTTTTTATTAATAATAGTTTTTCATAGAAATGATTTATAGTTGTACCTTTTTGAGTACTTGGCTTAGTACTATCTGTTTTTGGTTTTATTTCAGGATCATATATTGTAACATTATGATTTCCTCCAAATGTAAATGTTCTTGCTATTCCAATTGCTCCTATTGCGTCTAGTCTATCTGCGTCTTGTACTATTTTCCCTTCGATTGTGTCTGGTACTTGTAGTTTGCCAACTATAAATGATACTTGTGATATTATATGACAAATCTCATTAATCTTTTCTTGTGGATAATTAATACTTTGTAAGAATTGTTTTGCGTTATGAAATTTGTCTTCTTGCTGCCCCACTATTTTATAGTCATCTACATCGTGTAATAATGCAGCCAACGATACTATTTCTTTATTGCACTTTTCTTTTTTTGATATTAGCATTGCATTATTGTAAACTCTCATAGTATGAAAGAAATCGTGGCCACTGTACTCATCTTTAAAGAAATCTTTTGCATATTCTATTGCTTTTTTGACATTATTATTCATAAAAACCTCCTATTTTTTATATTGTTAGGTTTTAATAAAAATGTGGATAAACGTGCTGTTATTTCATATTTATTATACATAATTTTTTGTTAAAACAAAACACTATTTTTCTTATGCTATTTATTGCTTTACTGTAATAATAACATTTCGTTTATATAGTGTTTTGTATTTTTATTATTTTCTCCTAATTAATGATTTTTCATATTCGTCTAATATTTTTGGTGTAATTTCTAGTGTTTTATCTGAGTCATATTCATGGTTGATCATTCCTAAAAGTAATCTATTTTGAATACCGGACATAATTGTTTGTAGTGCTCTTGCTCCTGTATTCATATCCAGTGCTTTTTTGCATAATAAATCTATAAATTCAAATGAGAATGAGACGTCATCATAACCAAACATTTCTGCTGTTTTCATAAAGTTTTTAATTGGACTAACTGATGAATTGGCAAGTATATTTAAAAGGTCCGCATATTCATATCCTCTTGTACAAGTAAGTACTTTAATTCTACCAAAGAATTCTCTATGTAATCCTTCATCAACATAATCTTGCGGTGTAATTGTGTATTCTTGCACTTCATCTTCTGATTTATCTTGTTCAAAGACTGATATAAATCCAATTTGATTTGTATTTTTCTTTTGAATAGTAGTTTTTCTTTCTCTTAAGTTTGTAAATGCCCCGCTTAGAATAAATGTTAGTTTTGTTGTATCAAAGTGTATAACTTCACTTGCATAATTGTTTTCTTCAAGTGGGAAATCATATATTCCTCCGCTGATGAATCCTAGAAGTTCTTCTTGTACACCTTTTTTCATATCTTTTTCTGATCTTACATTACTTGCTATTTTATCAATCTCGTCAAATACTATAATTCCTCTTTGTGCTTCTGACAATCTTTTATTAGATAGTTTGTATAGTTTTCTAAGTGTATCTGTTATTGAGGGACCTACATATCCTGTCTCTGAAAAACTATTTGCATTGCAAAATACAATTGGAATATCTAATTTTGATGATATTTCTTTTAAAATTGCTGTCTTGCCAGTTCCTGTTGGTCCATCAAGTAGTATTGAAACTTTTCTACTGTCTAACTCAGCAAGATCAATATAATAATCTTGTGATAGTTTTTCAATTAATAATTGATTATAATATATATTTGACACTAATGTTTTTATGGCCTCTTGTTGCCCTACTATTTTTTCACTAATTTCTTTGATCAATTGATTTATGTCATAATTCAAAATGCTTGGTTTTTGTGTTGTATCCTCTTGTTTTTGAGGATTTAATTTATCTTTTAGTGTCTCTTTTTCTTCTTCGGTAGCATTTTCAATTATTTTATTATCTATATGAATTTCCATATGCCCATCATCCTTTATGTTTCAAAACTTTTTTGATAATTTAGTATTATATATTATTAAAAAAGATTAGTCTATAAAATTATTGAAATTTATGTAAAATGTGTTTTTATTTATAAACCATAATGAAAAAACAAATTATATATTGTTGACAATAGTATACTTAAAGTTTTGTTTTCAAATATATTTTTATATTGCGAAAATAGCAATTTTTTGAAATTTGATATTATTAATTTAATGTTATATTATTGTTTTATGTGCAACGAATTAGAAGAATTTAAAAGTATTTTTAACAAGATTAGAAATCTAGGATATGTTCCATCAATTAATAACAATAATAGTGGGATTGGACTAACTTTTGAACATTTAATTGGAAAACAGAACGATAATTTCCCATTTCCAGATTTTAAAAACACAATTGAAATAAAAACTAAACTAGCATATTCAAAAACGCCAATTCATCTATTTAAATTAACTCCAGATGGCAATGATTTTATTGAGAGCAAAAGATTATTGGAACAATATGGCTATTATCAAAATAGTAAAAAAGAATACAAAGTGTTCAATGGTTCAGTGTCTTCAAACAAAATACAAAAGATTGGCTCTCTTTTTTATTTTTCATTAGAGGTTAATTATAAAGAGAAAAAATTGAGATTATTAATTTACGACAAGTATAGTAAACTAATTGACAATTCTACATATTGGGATTTTGATAAACTTGAAAATGCTTTTTCGAGAAAAATAAAATATTTGGCAATTATATATGTTTGGCCAACTAAAAAAGATGGAATACAATATTATAAGTATTATAGATATGATATATATGAATATACAAATTTTTATGTATTTTTACATTTGCTTGAGATAGGAATTATTAATGTAAATTTTTCAATAGATATATATAAAGATGTTGACAGATATGGACAAATGCATGATCATGGAACATCATTTGATATAAATAAAGAACATTTGAATAAATTGTTGAATCAAATATATTAATATTTAATTATTTGCTCTATATATTTGTGGAGATCACGGGGTTAATGATGAATAGAGCATTCGAAGTTTGGGCAATTAAAAAAGCCCTTTAATAAGGACTTATTAACTAATGGTCGGGAAGACAGGATTTGAACCTGCAACCCCTCGGTCCCAAACCGAATGCTCTACCAAGTTGAGCCACTTCCCGATACAATGGTGCGCTCAAGAGGAGTCGAACCCCCAACCTTTTGATCCGTAGTCAAATGCTCTATCCAGTTGAGCTATGAGCGCATACACGCTATCATATTCAAAAAAATAAATGGTGGCTTCA
>JAEEGL016557255.1_pt1 | contig 13558 bp, 10 predicted proteins | sample 9134231 | NCBI WGS metagenome assembly JAEEGL01 (sample SAMN16246548, study PRJNA631951) | gut metagenome | biome: gut microbiome; feature: rumen; material: fiber-attached | host: Bos | place: Iran: Karaj | collected 2018-10
CTATTTCGCATTCGCAGACGAACTCCGTTTCAAGGTTCCCGAAACCATGAAGTATTTCTGCACCACCGAGTTGGTCGCCAATTACCTGCAGAAACACATAGTTTACCGCAAACGTAAAATCTTCTTCGGCGATGGTACGCCGCAGTCGATCATCGGCCTTATCGGCACCAAACACAAAGGTGAAAAGTTCCTCATCGCCAAGAGCGAAGGTTCTCACGACGCCCTCTCTTCCCTCTTCCAGGGAGCAGGGCTCGATTTCACCGCAGCCGTGATGGTCAAGAGCGTCACGCAGGATCTGCACGACCTCAACCTGGCCGACTACGACATCGTGGTGCTGTACAACCCCGCTGACGTGAAGAGTCTCTACGAAAACTTCCCCGACTTCAAACAGGGAAAGGTCAAGTTCGTGTCGTTCGGACGCAGCGTCGTGGGCGCAATGCAGGAAGCCGGTCTTGAGATTGCCATTCAGGCTCCCACTCCGGAAGCTCCCTCCGCCGCCCGCGCCATCGAGATTTATCTCGACAGCCTCAAGTAAATTATGACCGCGCAGAAGTCCCATGGGCTTTCCAAGGCGGAACGCATCAGCGGGGTGAAGGACGTCGCAGCCCTTCTCGCCGGGGGCAAGTGGATGCGCAGCGAACTCCTCAAGGTCTGCTTTATGCGCAACGACCTGGAGTATTCGCGCATCGTCGTGGCCGTTCCAAAACGCCTTTTCAAGCGCGCCGTGAAGCGCAACTTGCTCAAGCGTCGCATCCGCGAGGCCTACCGGCTTCAGAAGGAACTGCTGGGTGCCACCCCGGGAGCAGCCGCGACCGGTTTCGACATTCTGCTGCAGTACAACTCCCCCGAGGTAGCCGAATTCTCAGCGATTCGGGACGACGTCGCCGTAGTTCTTCGTAGAATAGCGGAATGAGCGCGATTCGAAATATCCTCATCGCCATCCCGCTGCTGCTGATCCGCTTCTACCAGAAGTGCATCTCACCGCTCACGCCGGCGTCTTGCCGATACACCCCCACATGCTCTCAGTACGCCGTGGAGGCCCTCAAGAAATACGGGCTTTTCAAGGGCGGATGGCTGGCATTCAAGCGTATACTCCGCTGTCATCCATGGGGCGGAAGCGGATACGACCCCGTCCCGTAGCACTATGCCTCAAAAAGAGAATATTCAGCAGATGTTCGACAGCATCGCCTCCGGGTACGATGCCTTCAACCATCTGACCTCGCTGGGGGCGGATCGCGCTTGGCGCCGTAGGGCTTTAAGGGAGGTTGTTGGCCCACGAGTGCTGGACGAAGCCTGCGGCACCGGGGACTTCGCGATAGCGATAGCACGGCACCTTGTACAAAAGGGCGGCGGAGAGGTTATCGGAGTTGATATTTCCGAAGGAATGTTGGAGGTGATGCGACGCAAAGTGGCCGAGGCCGGCCTCAACAAAAAGGCAGTAACAGTGTCTGCCGAAACCGGCGACTGCTGCGCCCTGAGTTATCTCGACGCCTCTTTCGATACCGTAACCGTAGCCTTCGGAGTTCGCAACTTTGAGGACAGGGAAAAGGCCCTGAAAGAAGTGCTGCGGGTGCTTCGTCCCGGAGGACGCTTCGTAATGCTCGAACTAGGCATCCCCAGCAACCCCGTGGTACGGGCTGCATACAAATTCTATTTCACCCGAATCATGCCAGCCGTGGGCGCCGGCATCTCCAAAGACAAAGCGGCTTACCGCTATTTACCGGCTTCCGTACTGGACTTCCCCAAGCCGGAAGACTGGATGGCCACAATGCAAAAGGCCGGCTTCGCGCAGGTGCGTCACCGGTCCCTCAGCCTTGGAATCTGCAACCTCTTTACGGGAGTGCGGGAGTAGGACTTACGTTTCGAAACTATCCGAAACGTTTCGTTCGAAAAAAAACAGAATCTGTGCGAAGTTTTAGGTGCAAATATTTTATATTTGTGAGACTAACACCCGAACCAAAACATTAAAAACAACCAATATTTTTATCAAAAAATGAAAAAAGTATTCTTAGCAATCCTTGCTACCATCGCAGTGGTGGGCATGGTGTCCTGCAACAAGGACGACAATCACAAAGGTGGAAAGAAGGGTGGTAAAACCGCTACCGAAGTCAACATCAAGATTGACGGCGATTTCGCAGACTGGGCCGCTCTTACGGATGTTGCCAGCGTAGAAAACGATGAAGACGCCGCTTATCCGGCTCTGCTTTCTATGAAGGCGGCAGGTGACAAGTCCAACATCTACGTCTATTTCGAGTATGAGATTCCCGAGGCCGAGGTGCAGGGAACAGGAGCTTCACTGACCATTCATCTGAATTCAGACAACGACTGCACCACCGGTGGCGCATACTGGATGTGGGCCGGCAACGAAAACGAGCCTGTTGAGGTCGATGGTGAAACGAAAGTTATTCCCGGCATCGATTACTATCTCGTAAGTGAAAACGGCTTCCTTACCAGCGATCTCGCAAATTTCCAGGAGATGGAAGATATGAGCATTCAGCAGTATGTTGGTAAGACCGTCGGTATGGATCTTTGGGATGAAGGTGCCACGGAAGAGAAAGCAGTTACTTCATTCTGTGAGGGCAAGGGCAAGGTCAGCGCAGGCATAGCCATCGTTGAACTTTCCATCGCTCGCAGCGCTGTCAACTGCACCAGGGCTGGAAGCATCAGAATCGGCCTCGTGGTTCAGCAGAATATCTCTCCCTGGGCCGCTACAGGCGTTATCCCTGGCGGCGCAAGTGCCGGAGCAAAGGAAATGCTTGAAGTTGCTCTTCCGTAATTTACTCTTTTCATCAAATATTAAGGGCGGCCCATCGGGGTCGCCCTTAATTTGTTTCGCTTTTGGCTACTGGATTATTGCGTCGTCCAGACCGGTGAAGTCGATGCGGTAGAGGTGGGAGACCTCTCCGTAGTCGTCTCCGACCCAGATGCAGCTGTGCTGATGGTCCACGAAAATTGCCTCGGGATTGTCTATATTCCCCAGTGAATAGAAACCGAGCATTTCGCTTGCATCTCCTGTGAGGGCGAAGAATTTCTTGGACTCGGAATCAATCACCCAGAGCCAGTCGGTGAGCGGGTCGTAGCAGAGGTCAGCAATCTCGGTGATTTGCGGGAACACCTCGCGGAGCTTTATGTCGCTCACTACTTTTTGCTGGTCAATATCACAGAGGAACAGGTGCGAGTTCGCCTGCGCCCCGGCATAGACCAGGCCGTCTTTGTAGTAAGTGATGCCCTCGATTCCGGCATTATTATATTTGTTGGCAGCCGGAATACGGAACAAGCCTTCTACGGCACTAAAACCGGGTGCTGCGATGCGGCCTATGCCGTTATAGGAATAGATATAATCCTCTTCTTTCGTCCCTTCAGGATCATAGCAGTCTTCTATGCCCACAATCAGGTCGCCGTTTCTCGGGTCGATGGTCACGGCTTCCAGGTCGCATCCAATCCACTCTTCATCGAGCACCTTGCCTTCCAGGGAAAGCCTGGCAATGGAGCCGTCGTCGCCCATGCCCCAAAGGAAGGTTCCGTCGGAGCTGAGGCAGATGCCGGACAGTTCGTTGAAAGCAACATCGTACTTGGTGACCTTCCCTTTTTCCGGCATGCGCGGTGCGGGACCTTCATAAGAAGTCACCGAGGAGCTGATATTGCCCAAATCTTTTCTTTCTCCTGTAGAGATGGAAAGACGGTCCGAAATCTCATAGACGGCCGGCCAGGCATTGCCCTTGCCGAAATAGATACGGGAACCTTTCATAAGAGAAAAACCTCCCGGAAGGATAATACGCACCTGTTTGCCCGGCTGGACAGTCCCATACTTGAACGGACCACCGTCGGCCATAGTCTTGGTAAGCTCCTTTGTCTGGGAACTGTATTCCACCGACAGTCCTACCACATTTATGTACGATTTGTCGGCAGAGGAAATGGCAAAGCAGTCATAGTCCCCGTCAACGGTAAACAAAAGCTCTGCGCACATATCAACAAAGGTGAACGTGTCGTCCTTTAGATATGCCAGGGTAAGAAGGGTGTCGCAGTTGGTGAAAGTGGTTTTGGTGGAAACGACTCCGAACGGGTGTTTGGCAACATTGTCCGGCCATTCCGCATACAACCCGTCCGGTTCCAGAAGGAGTTCGGTAACATCTCCGAGTTCGGCTGTTGCAGTTTTTCCGTCGGAGGAAATGCCGGCACTCGTCAGCGTTACTTTCTGGGAACGGGAACCAAGTGAACCATGCACGTAGATGCAGTCGCCTTCGTTCCAAACTCCTTTGAGATCGGATGCAACGAATTTATACAATCCCGGCTTGGGAGTGGAATCCCCAGGGGTCTTTTCTTTATTATCGGAACTGCTGCCGTTACAGGAAACGGCAGCAGCAGCGATAAGAATAAGAGTTAGAAGAAAACTGTTCTTCATCATATTTTATTTAATCTCAAACAGTTTGTTGTAACCTGTTGCGGGATCGAAGATGTCGGTGTTTGCCAGCGGGAGGCTGTATTCCGGCTTAGTTGAAAGCAGCGGATCCGAGAGCTTCAGATAGAGAGCACCCTTTTCACTGGTAGGAATGAAGGCACCCACCGCAGCGTTGTAACCGGGATGCCAGGTGCAGGGATCAGAACCGAGAGGATACTCCTCTTCGCCTCCGTCCGGATCCACCCAAACCAGCCATGACTCGCGGGGATTCTGCGGGGCGGCAAAGCCCTTGTTGTAGAAGCGGATGGTAACCTTGCACTGCTGGCCAACGGTGATTGCTTCATAGTGCACGTCCTGGAGCACGAGACGATAGCCCAGACGTTCCTTGATGGTGTTGTAGCAGCCGTCTGTCTTCCAGCGGGCGATTACGCCCTCGTGATAACCGTCGTTCAGATAGGTCCAATGGTAATCTTCGAGTTCCTTGATGGAATTTGCGCACAGGCCGTAATCGGAAAGGGCGCAGGTCTCGCCACCCATGATGGTATAGCGGGATTCTGCTTTCCAGAAGGTGCGTAAGCTGTCAGCGGCAAAGGTACCCCTGTCTTCTGCGTCGGCCAGGAAGCAGTCGTTATGTCCGCCAAGACGCGATTTGGCTTTACCGTCGTGAGCAGTGTCGGCTGTAAGCGTATCTGACAGAGACTTTTCATAGCCCATCTTGAACTTGTACATCGGGGTGCGAAGCTCAATCTGCCTGGAAGCCGGAACAGCAGTCAGAAGAGCATCGGTAAGTTTCTTGCGGTCAGCATAGCTTTCCTTGGAACCCGGAACCTTGAAGTTGGTGGAGTAGTACCACTCACCCCAGGCGCCAACAAAGCCAGCCTGAACCACAAAGATTACATCCTCGTTCTTGGCGAGCACGGGCTGAAGCTGCGTAACATGTGCGAGCACATTCTCCACGGTGGCATCGGTAATCTTAGGATTGCTGACATTCCAGTCGGTATTTTCGTTAAAAGCGTAGAGGTATGCGAAACGCACTATCGCCTTGACTCCTCCGGCACGGACAGCGTCAAAGGCCTTCTGCACCACGGCAAGATAGTCGGAGGAAATGCCGGTGGCGCTGATGAACTCGTTCAAGTTAAATTCAAGAAGTATGACGTTGTAGCCCTGAACTCGCTTTGCTGCCAAATCGGCGGCAGAGGGAACGTCAGCGTCCTCTGAGATTTCAAAGCCTGTGTACAAGCCCCTTTCAGGACCATACACTACGCCGTCCGCCTCGGTGTATGTCACCTCGGTTCCTGGTATTTCATCATCCGGTCCGGGGAGTTCCACCGCACCATAACCATGAATAACGAAGGAGGCCGTTGCCTTGGCAGTAGCATAATGTACTGTGGAAGACTGGTTGGCAGTAACAGTTACCTTTCGAGTCTTGGAGGAAAAAGCGGTGATCTTGTATGCGGTGGTGTCTGCGTTCGGCCTCAGAATTGCAGCCGTAGGCGCGTCCACCGTAACGGTAATCTTACCATCAGACAGGGAAGAAACCTTGAAGGTGAAAGAATTACCGGATTCAACGGTATCCTTAAGACTCGGGACGCCGGTGATTGTAAGCTCCGGATCCGGCTTCGCCTGAATCACAGTTGCAACATTGCCGGTGGGTTCCTGCTGGCATCCCTGCAGGAATGCCAGAAGAACGGCGACAGAAAATATTAATACCTTTTTCATATTAGCATGCTTTATCTTTTATTCTGTGTCACATCCGAACCAGGCGCGTCGACTTCATCCTTAGGCAGCCTCATGGCTATGCGCGGATCGTTATACGCAATGACTTCCCACGGATGATAGCCAACATAGCGGCGATCGATGGATTTCTTGTTGCGGAGAAGGTCGAACATGCGCTGCCCTTCGAAGCAAAACTCCATACGACGCTCGTCGAGAACCACATCCAGAGCATCGGTATAGCCGCGGGCGAGCATATTCGTGGCGTCGAAATCCGCAGTGGCGGGAAGACCGGCACGATGGCGAATCACGTTCACATCAGCAAGAGCAAGGCCATCCTGACCTTTACGTGCGTAAGCTTCCGCCCTGTTAAGCCAGGCTTCACCCCAACGAAGGAAAACGGGAGAGGTGCAGGTCATATATCCGTCCTGTCCGCTGAACTTTGTGTTGAAGTACTTTACATACATACTGCTACGTATGCCATTGCTCTCATCCACGTCGTCGCGGATATAGGCCGGGCTCTTGCCGTCCTTGCCGAAAGTAGCGTCTCCGGTGAGGTTGCCGTTGAGGTAGTACCTCGTATAACCGTTAACAACTTCAGGAGTCGCAGTGTAATTCTTCTTCTCGTAAGTGAAGGAGAAGGAACCGTCGGGATTAGCGGTGAGTTCCTTGGCAATGCCTGAATAGCAGAAGTCGCCCTTTGGATCCTTGACAGGGAAGGTGACCATCTTAAGGCCGTTGTCCAGCACTCCAAGCGGGTTGTAGTGGAAATAGGCCTTGAAACGCCTGTCTTCGGGGTAGCGCTGGAAGAGTTCTATGAGTTCGTCGTTCCAGTACCATTCGCCCCATCCATCGCCTTCATCACCGGTGGCGTAGTACATAGCGCCCACGGTAACATTCCTTTCGTAGGTTTCCCATCCATTGAACAGGTCGGCAGGGAAGAAGTGGCGGATGCACCAGATGGTTTCGGGGGAAGCGTAGGTGGCAGTGGGGTAATCGTCCAGAGCCTTCTGAGTGAACTCTCCCTTAACCGTTGCAGGTGCGGAGCCAATAAGGGTGGTGCAGAGGTCTATGCAGTCCTGCAGATGCTCGTCACCCATACTCAGATACACCCTGGAGAGAAGTAGCCTGGCTGCGTCGGCAGAAGCATATTCACATCCCCTGCCCTTGGGGAGTCCCTTGTCCATATACTCTATGGCCTTTTTAAGGTCGGCCACTATCGCATCATACACGGCGCCCACAGAAGCTCTGGTGGTGGTAGAGTAGTCCATGCTAGTGCGAAGTGGAATTCCCGGATTGTCACGGCCTGCGGAATAAGGCAGTGCGAACAGGTTCACCAGGTTGAAATGCGAGAATGCACGGAGGAAATAGTTCTCACCAAGCAGATGAGCCGTCTTTCCGGTGGAGTTCGGATCCATACCGTCGATGTTGGCATTGGCGGCGTAGATTATCTTATAGGCAATCCACCAGGTATAGTAGATGTTGTTCTTGCTGGGATTATCCTCGTAGCGATAGGGACCAAGGAACGGGTCGATGGAGTGGCCGGAGATGGTCACGTTATCGCCCCGGCTCTCGGTAAGTTGGAAGAAATGGCGCACAAAGCGGTTGTCGTTGGCACCAACGTCGCCCTCGCCCTTGTAGGGAAGACGGTCCTTGAAAAGGGCATAGATGCCGTCGGTGGTATATACCGCAGACTCCGGATTGGTCTTCAGTGCAGCCGAAGACATAGCGTCGGAAGGGACGAAATCCATATTGCAGGCCGCGAGGGCGAGCAGTGAAAGTCCGAAAATGAATATCTTTTTCATGATTGCGCTCTGTTTAGAAATTGATATCTATGCCGAACACTACCGACATCGGAACCGGATAGTTGTTGGTAAACAGACCGGCGAGCGAATAGGTGTCGCCTTCCAGGCTCACTTCAGGATCCATTCCCGAGAAACGTGTGAGAGTGAGAAGATTGTCGGCCGACACATAAACCCTTGCGCCCGACATCTTAACCTTGCTTATAAGATTCGTGGGCAGGTCGTAGGAGAGAGTGACGTTCCTCAGACGGAAGAAGCTGCCGTCTTCGAGGTAACGGGAAGAATACTCCTGGGCATCGGAGTTGCCGCCGAGCATGGCTTCGGGGTGGGTGGCCTTGTAGTTGGTGCCGTAACGGTCGTCGGCATACCAACGTACCCAGCCGAGTCCGTTGTCGAACGACTGCTGGTTGTAGCCGCTCTTTGCACCATCAGTATCCATAATATCCTGACGGGTACGGTTGTAAACCTTGTTGCCAACCACGAAGCTGCCGTTGGCGCTGAGAGTGATACCCTTCCATGACAGAGAGGTATTCAGACCGCCAGTGAACCAAGGGGATGCGCTACCAACCAACTGCTCAGTGGCATCGCCGTATTTATCGGTGAGCACAACATCACCGGCCTTGTAGAAGTCCGGGCTGTACTTACTGGAGGGATCATCAAGTTCCTTCTGGCTGATTACGTGTTCCCAGAGAGGATAGCCGGTTTCCACATCGACTCCCGCCCACTTGGGCATATACCAGGAGTAAATGTCGCGACCTTCCGTGATGAGCTGGTAAACCTTTGCCGAACCGCCTGCGAGAATGTCCTCGTGCTGAGGAAGCTCGAGTACGCGGTTCTGGTTTGCACCCAGATTCAAGCCGCCCGACCAAGTGAAATTGCCCCTCTTGAGGATAGTGCCGTTGACAGCGAGTTCAACGCCACGGTTACGAATCTTACCCACGTTGCTCGTAACAGCGAAGAAGCCGGACGAAGGAGCCATGGGGGCGTCGAGCAGAAGGTTAGCATTAAGGGTATTGTAGAGGTCAAGGGTGACTTCCACATTGTTCTTTATTGTAGCATCAACACCGAGGCTGGCCATATAGGCCTCTTCCCAGCCGAGGCTGTAGTTGGCCGCCTGCTTTACGAATGCTGCTGTTTTTCCGTTATAGCTACTGGTAAGAACGAAGGAATCCTGGTACTTGAAGGCAGGAATGTTGTCGTTACCTGTTTTACCATAACCGGCGCGAAGTTTCAGGAACGAAAATAATCCCTGATTCTTCATAAAATTCTCGCTGCTCATCACCCATGCGGCAGAAACGCCGGGGAAGAAACCGCCACGATTGAGCGGGCCGAACTTATAGCTCTCGTCGTAACGGAGAGAAGCCGTGGCAACGTATTTGCCCAGGTATGAATACTGCACCTGGCTGAGAAGACCCCAGCTGCGCGTGTCGTAGTCCTGTCCCTTAATCTTGTAACTCTGGACATCGGTGGCATTGCTGATCGAGCGCTGTCCCGGAGGAATGCTGCTTCCGGATGCGCTCATGCTGCGCACATAACCTTCGCCGTATTCCCATCCGCCAACGGCGTTGAAGTCGTGTGCACCGAACTTCTTGTGGAACTTGAGCAGGTTAGTGGTGCCCCAGCCGTTCCATTCGCTGTCGGAATTACTGAGGCTTCCAATACCGTCAACCCGAGAGTCGGTATATGACTCAGAGAAGGAATTGGAACTGTCAATACGGCTGGTGGAAGTAAAAGTAAGCCAATCGGTTATATTCCACACAAGCTGGAGGTCTCCGGTGAGTCCTTCGTCGTGGCCGCGGGAATAATTGTACTGCTCGCCATAGAAGACATTCTCCGTCCTGGCGGAATACCATTTACGATGGGGATCCGTCCTGGTGGCCGAAGTAATCTTGATCGGCTCGTCAGTCACGTTGCCATCATTATCCACCACGTATGGGACATCGAAGGGCAGCATCACGTATGCGAGTTCACGGGTGCCGGAGTCCGCATACTGAGAACTGGACTTCTGGTAGTTCAGGCGGACGTTCATTGTAAGACGTTCGGACAGAGGGGCAGAGAGGTTGATGCGCGCGGCATTACGCACGTAGCCGGAATTAATCTGTGTGCCGTCTTCACCGTAATGGTCGAGACTCACGTAGTAACCCACCTTTCCTGCCTTGCCGCTTGCGGACACGTAATAGTCCTGCACCACGCCGGTCTTGAACACGTTGTCAATCCAGTTGAAGTTGTATTCATCAAGGTCGTCGTACTTGGGAGCGTTCTTGGCGAGATTGCTTTCGGAGTAGATTTCCGACATGAACTCGTAGGCCTCGTAGGCATCCATGGGTTTGAACCTTCCGGAAAGGGCCTTCTTGATACCGGCGCTCGCCTTGAAGTTGACGTTCGACTTGTCGCTCTTGGCGCTCTTGGTGGTGATGACGATAACACCGCCGGAAGCCGCGGCACCGTAGAGTGCGGTGGCCGATGCGTCCTTAAGAACGGTAAGGGTTTCGATGTCGTTGGGGTTGAAACTGCCGCCTGCAACACCGTCCACCACATAGAGCGGGCCTGCGCCTGCGGTGATGGAACCGGTGCCGCGGATGCGGATGTCGGCTGATGAACCGGGCTGGCCGGAACCGTTCATGACAACCACACCGGCAACCTTACCCTGCAGCATGTTACCCACGTCGGGGGTGGTAACGTCTGCAAGCTTGTCTCCGCTGATAGAAACAACCGAACTGGAAAGTTCGTTTTTCTTCTGGGAGGTGTAACCCAGAACCACAAGCTCTTCCAGCGACTCGGTGTCGGGAGTGAGTTTGATGTTGATTTCAGTGCGTCCTGCAACTTTCTCCGTAACGGACTTGTAGCCGATGTTGGAGAATGTGAGAGTCGCGTCTTCAGGGACGGTTATGACGTACTTGCCGTCATAGTCCGTGATCGTTCCGCCTCCGGTGGAAACGGCGACGCCCGCGCCTATCACCGGCAGACCGTCGCTCGAATCGAGCACCTGCCCGGAGACCGTAATCTTCTGGGCGAAGGCGGAAATCGACAGCAACAGACCAGCCATCACTGCCAATACTCTGATGAACGTTCTTTTCATTGATAATGAATTATTGGTTATTTATTGAATTGTCATTAATACAAGGTTACTCCCTCGACCACCCTGGAGATGTTTCCGGAGACGGACGGAGTGTCGGGATTGAGACCCAGGTCCATGGACTTGAACAGGCCGAGCATCTGGGCCACGAACACATACGCAACCGCTCCGTAGCACGAAGGCATGCTTGCGGGGATGTCGAGTTCCACGGAAAGATCCCACGGGGAGGGATCCGTGCCGCAGCCTTTCATATACACGGCTACCGCGCCCTTTATCTTGTTGCCTTTGCGAATCTGGTTCACCAGATCCATTTCGTATCTCCTCACGTCGGCGTTGGGCGAAAGCAAATATACCAGCAGGGAATCTTCGTTCACCACAGCCTTGGGACCGTGACGGAAGCCCAGGAAGGAATCGAAAGCGCACATAACGGCGCCGTCGGTAAGTTCCTGAAGTTTGAGGCGGGACTCTTCAGCAACGCCCTTGAGGGGGCCGGAGCCGAGGAACACGGCACGCTTGAAGTCGCGTCCTGCGATTGCCTTTATGTCGTTCTCGTAGCGCTCGATGGCCTTGCCCACTGCGTCCGCGACAGCCTTCACCAGCGGATAATCCTCGTCCAAAGTGTCGATATGGGAAATCAGCGAGCAGGTGAGCAGCATCGAAGAATAGCTGCTGGTCATCGCGAGTGACTTGTCATTGGTTTCTGGAGGAAGGAGTATGGTGAGGATATTGTTCCCCTTCTTTTTGGCCAGTTCGCCTTCGGCGTTGCAGGTGATGAAGATGTGGGCCACCTTCCCTGCCGTCTTTTCCACCAGATTCACGGCCGCTACGCTTTCGGGGCTGTTGCCGGAGCGGGCGAACGAGACAAGGAGCACCTTGCTCCTGGAATCGAAGTACAGGCCCGGGTTGGTGATGATATCGGTAGTGGCGATAGCCCTGGCTCCCCTGAAGATGGTGTTGAAGAAAGAGCACTCCAGGGCGTCGCCTATGTATGCGGAAGTTCCCGCTCCGGTGAGCACTACGGAATAATCTTCATCAAGATGCTTGTGAACGAATTCAGAGATTTCCTTCTTGCGCGCGTGCACGATTTCGTATGATTCAAGCCATGTGGCGGGCTGCTGCTTGATTTCGCAGTAGGTGTAATTGGTGTGTGTCATTATAGGCACAAAAATAGAAAATTACTTAAGAGTGTTTCGATTGGGTTACGATTATCGAAAGCAAAAAACGTTTCCGCACGTTTCGATTACAATTATACCATTACGGTCTCCACGTTGATGTTCATGCTCTGTAGCTGGTTTTTCACTCCGGCGGGAAGATGAGAATCGGTGATGACAGTGTTGATTTTATCCGGCATACAGATGAATGCCAGCGCCCTCTTGTCCAGCTTAGAAGAATCGAACACGGCGATCACTTCGCGGGCCCGGGAAATCATGACCTGATTGGTGCTGGCTTCTTCCACACTGGGAGTGGAAAGACCGGCTTCGACGCTGAATGAATCCACTCCCAGGAAAAGCTTGTCGCAGTAAAACAATTTGAGACTGGATTCCGTGACGGGGCCAACCGTGGACAGGCTGGTTTCGCGCACATTTCCCCCTAGCAGGATAACCTTGAACCTCTTGTATTTGACAGCCTCAATCATGGCATTCACCGAATTGGTGATAATGGTGAGGTCATTGAAGCGGTCCAGATTCTTCACAATTTCCATGGCCGTGGTGCCCGAGTCGATAATGATGGTGTCGCCCTCCTTGATGTGGGCTGCTGCCATCCTTCCTATAGCCTCTTTTTCCCTGACGTTGACCATTTGCTTGTAGTCGAAATTCCTTTCTTCCGGCTCCACTGGTCCGGTTCCGGCCGCCATTATGGCGCCACCGTGAACGCGTGTCAGAAGCTTGCGTTCCTGGAGAATTCTGAGGTCTTTTCTGATGGTTACTTCGGAAACGCCGAAGATCTTACCCAATTGGGTTACATTTACTGTTGAGTCTTCTTTGAGTCTCTGAAGGATCGCCGAACGGCGCCCCTGGGCGGTATCGTAAATATTCATGATTGGTTATTGATTTCGGTTACTCCTGCAAATATAATATTTAATTTCAAATGAAACAAAACGAAATGATTTTTTATGAAATACGAAAGTAAAATGAAAGATTTCCACGGATTTTCGCCATATTAGCGGATATGAGATCCCTTCCTCTTCTCGCTGCAGTTCTCGCGGTGGCCTCCTGCGGCCGGTGCCCGGCCGACAGGCTCATGAGCAACAATCTGACTCTCAAGAATATAGAAGTAAGCGTAGAGGAATCTTCCCCCGAAGGATTCCCCGGGCTCTCGGTGCGCACGGCGGTTTTTGTGAACACCGGCGCCTCCCCCGTGGAAGTGAGTGCAATCGAAACCTCGGCGATTGAAGTGAAAGGCTCGAAGGTCTGGACTTTCCAGCCTTCTTCCACCGCGGAGAGGAAAGACTGGGCGTTCCCCGTAAAAAGCGGTTTCTACCAGCGCAACTATATGGGAATGAGTTCCAGCGACTACGGCGGAGGCATCCCCATGGTTTGCCTCTGGACTCCCTCGGAGAACCTGAGC
>JAEEGL010411194.1_pt1 | contig 13557 bp, 7 predicted proteins | sample 9134231 | NCBI WGS metagenome assembly JAEEGL01 (sample SAMN16246548, study PRJNA631951) | gut metagenome | biome: gut microbiome; feature: rumen; material: fiber-attached | host: Bos | place: Iran: Karaj | collected 2018-10
CCCTGTTCTTTCGCTTCGAGCATCGCCTCGTACAGGCCGGTACCGTCGCCGGGCCTGTAGCACTGCGGAACGCAATGCAGCTGATAGAGGTCGAGATAGTCGGTCTTGAGCAGTTTCAGGGACATCTCGAGATCTTCCCAGAACTTTTCTACTGTCTTCGCCTGCGTTTTCGAAGCCAGCACGATCTTGTCGCGCATGCCCTCGAAAGCGATGCCGACCTTCTCTTCGCTGTCGGTGTAGGCTCTTGCCGTATCGAAAAAGCGCATGCCTCCGGCGTATGCCGCGCGCAGCAGATAGACAGCAGTCCCCAGCGTGACCCGCTGGATCGGCAGCGCGCCGAAAGCGTTCTGCGGTACGGTGATGCCGGTCTTTCCCAACGTAATGCTTCTCATAGATAAACTCCTGTCTATTTATATTAGAATGATTCGATCCCGCCTACCGTGAATTCCTCCAGCTCGCAGCGGATCGCGATGCGGCTGTAGGCGCCGGCCGTACAGGTGAACAGAGTCAGATCCCAGTCGTCCGCTTCGGTCATGCGATCCACCTCGGACGGCTGCATCTTCTCGATGTTCGTGATGACATAGCGGTAGACCGACCCGTCCACCGCGCGGAAGATCACCTCTTCGCCGGAACTCGCGCCGCGGACAGGACCGAAATGATCCGCATAATTGTGTCCGCAGACTACCAGGTCTCCTGTCCTGTAGCTGCCGGAAAACCGGCAGGGCGTTTTCTTCAGCTGTTCGTCGCTCCAGTTTTCTGCGACAGGAAGCGAAATACCCATGCCCGGAATGTCCAGAATGCCTATGTAGCTAACCCCATCCACGTCCTCGATAGGCATGGGAAGGAATTCGTCCGGGATCGCCGCGTCGATGGTCTGCACAGCGCTGTTCCCCTCCGTCAGACTGTTGCGCACGGTCTCCGACGCTCTGCCTGCCCGGTTGGAATCCCAGACGTTATAGGAGGTCAGGCCGGCAGCGCCGAGAACGAGGACCGCCGCCAGCATCAGAACGGCGCCTTTCGTTGCCGCTTTCCGGATCTTCAGCCCGGCAATAGCGAGCGCAGCGCCAAGGGCAGCCATGACCCAGACCGGCACCCAGTGCTGTCCGGTCAGCGGCATATCCGAGTTGTACCGGTCGGGATCCTGACCGGACTCGTCGTCACCGGGGCCATCCGGAAAAACGACCAGAGGCACTTCCGGATCGTCGATGATCACCGGATCCGGGGGAGTCGGCGGATCCGGAGGAGTCGGCGGGTCCGGGGGAGTCGGTGTATCCGGGATGACCGGCGGTTCGGTCCCCCCTCCTCCGCCGGGCGTGTAGCGGTTGACGAATTCCATCGAAGTAACAGGCTGGTTCTCCGAAGAAATGCAGATGACCTCCAGCATCACCCTGCCGTCTTCCGCGCGGACCGAGATGTTCAGCGCGTAGGTGATCTGATCGTAGGAATAGCGCTTGTCGCTGCCCGCGACTTCGCTCACCGTATACCGGTACGTCCTTCCCACGTCGTCCGCGGAAAAGCGCAGTATGCCAAAATCCACGTCTCCGGCGCCGGTGCGCGTGACCAGCACAGAGCCGTCCGCCTGTCTCGCGGCGCCTTCCGGCATGGGCGCGTAAGACAGTTCGGGCATCAGGCGGAACGTAAAGGTCTCCTCCGGGAAAGCAGTAGCGGAAGAGACGATACGCTTCTGCGCGCGTACTAAAATGCGAGCCGGGTCTATGATATCGCCAGGTTTTGGCAAAACAGACAGCTCGTAGCGGGCCGTGCCGTCCGCAGCGGGATAAGGCATGGTGACTACCGCGGGGATAAAGGGCGTAGCGCCTTCGGGAAGATCCGTGTGAACGAGCAGATACATGCCCGTCTTTACGTTAAAGAAATGCGCCCGGCCCTCGCTGTCCAAAGGCAGGATCGCCGTGCCGGCCATATCCGGGTCGGCGAGGCTTACAAGTTTTTTCTGCAGGGTCCGGAAGTCGTCCAGATCTGCGGAGGAGACCGTCTCGCCAAGCGCCGTAAACGGCTCTTTGTACACGAAAACGTTCTTACCGCCGCGGTTCTCGACGTCAGCGACGGGGATGAGGGCCGCGCTGCCGATATGCAGCGGATTTCCGTCCTTGTCCTTCGCGGCGACGTTCACAGCTCCCAGGCGGCCGAAATCGATGTCCGCGTCCTCGATCGGCGCGGCGAACGCAGGCAGGGCTGCCGCCAGGAACAGCAGCAGCGCGATACATATGCAGTTCAACAGTTTCTTATTCATCATCTATTCTGCCGTCTCTTTCAGGGAATCGACCGCTGCGGCCGCAGCCTGCAGCAATTCTTCTTTTTTCTTTCTGCGCTTTGCGCGCCTGTCCGAGGCGATGCTCGTCAGGACTGCCAGGATCAGCAGCACCGGTACCGCCAGAAACGGCGCGATGTACTTCGGTTCGATCTGCAGCGCGTCCGCCAGAACTTTAGCGCCGCCGTCCTTATTCGCCACCCTGCGGCCGCGCACGAGCATGCGGTGCGTATTGATGCCGTAGGGCGTGCAGGTGAGCAGCGTGCAGTAATCCTGCCCTTCCTCGATCTGCAGCGAATCCACATCCGCGGGTTCCACCACCGTGATCTGATCGACCTCGTAGGTGAGCGTTTCGTTCAGGATATTCAGCGTGAACTGGTCTCCGTACGTCAGCTTGTCCAGATCGGAAAACAACTTCGCGCTGGGCAGGCCTCTGTGGCCCGACACGACGCAGTGCGAACTCGTGCCGCCGATGGGCAGCGATGTAAACTCGATGTGGCCGATCGAAGTCTGCAGCACAGCCTCTTCCGTTCCGTGATAGAGCGGAAGCATCACGCGGATCTTGGGGATATCGATGTACCCCATGCTGCCGGTATCGTCGACGTTCAGGCAGGCTTCGTATTCGGAGCGCTCGAGATCCGACATCTGCCACTGGATGCCTCGCTCGGCCAGCCGTTCGTTATAGGCCAGCGCTTCGTCGATATAGTGCCGGTACTCCCCGGAGTCGATCTTCGACACGGTGTCCGCATAACTGAACACCGCCCGGGTCTGGTGAAACGAATTCCACCAGTTCGAGACGCTTGGGTACAGCAGCAGAGACAGCCCTATGAAGAACACGATCACCAATATGACGGTTGTTGCTTTTCCCTTCATAGGGTCCACCTTTGCCTTCTTCTACGCGTTATTCGCCCCTGCCGGCCTTTTTTCTGGATACGAGCAGGACGCCTGCGCCGATGACCAGGATCGCGCCGGCAACGTAGAAGATCGTGGTACCGATGCCGCCCGTGGAGGGAAGCTCGGCGCCGGAGTTGTTTTCGATAGCAGCTTCAAAAGTATTATCAGCAGTAACCTCGATGCTGACGTCTGCTGCCAGAAGGTTGTAGCCCTTGGGCGCCTGCACTTCGTGCAGTTTGTAATCGCTGTCGGCGTCGACGCCCCAGATCACGATATTGCCGGTCCCGACAGTAACGAAATCCTGAACCAGGGTTCCCGCCGCGATGTTTGCCACCTCGTTGTTTGCGGCGACGTGCGTAGCGGCAGTACCTGTTACCGTCGCGTCGGCAACACGGTAATTGATCTCGTCCAGTTTGATCAGGTTAACGACTGCGTCACCCTTCTTGAGCTGGAAGATCGCGTTGGCCAGGTTATCCGTGGAGTCCTTCGCGTGCTTGAACACGTCGAATTTGTGCGTCGTGGTGGTCGTCTGGGACGTTTTCGATTGCTCCGCACCGAAAGAGATGGCCGTCGTGTTCTTCTGCGCGACGATGGAAACGTTGCTTCCGTCCTTCACCACTGCGTCCACGTTCAGCGTTGCCGAATAAACAATATAGAGATTCTGAGAGGCTGTCGCATCCGCGGCGAACGCGTCAGGGATGAGGATGGTGAAGGTATCGCCCGTTTCTGCATCCGTGCCGGTCTTCACCGTGGCGCCGGTATACTCTGTCGTCAGGGTATCATCGGTATAGATATGGATGCTTCCCGCGACCAGGGTGAGCCCGCTGTCCATCGTATCGTGGATCTTCACGTTGACAGTACGGGGAACGATCGTCGCGACGGATTTGAACTCGACGGCGTCGCCGATCTGCGCGTCGTTTGCTGCCGCATAAGTGGCGGAACTATCCTCTTTTACCGATTTGGTAATGCTGTCCTCTTCGTTCTTTTCGTTGATCGTTACGTTGCCCGGCGTCGTATCGACCATCGCTCTGGAGCCGAGCGTGGACGTGATCAGGTAATAACCGGATTCTGTTGTTTCCAGTACTGCGGTATCTCCGGTCGGAGTGTCCGTATCCACAGGAGTTAAACCCCTATCCGCCGCGTACGCTGCGGCCGCTTCTGCGAAAGCGGAGAGATCGCTCGTTGCGCTCCACGCGGTCTCGCTGGCGACGCCGCTCTTCCCCTGGAAATACGTCCCCGTTGCATCCTTTTCGAGGACGGTTCCCCATACGGCGATATTATCGTTGGCGAAGAAATCCGCCCAATCCGGCGCGACCGTATAGCGGTATGCCGTAGGATTCGTGACGTCATCCACGAACAGTTCCAGCATTTTATAGGCACTGTAAGTCTCACCGGCCTTTGCGCCGTTTACGGTGATCGTGTTCGAGGAACTCTGCGCCCCGAATACGGCTGCGCTCATACCGAACACCAGGGAGAGCGCCAGGATCAGCGCTAACAATTTACTGAATGTCTTCATTTTCTGCTTTCCCTCTTTAAATAAAACTGAAGATATAAGTTACAAGTATGGTTTCGGGCATATGCCCGTAAAGACAATGGTCAACGGATCCTTCCGAAGTCCGCCAGCGGCCAGACCCGCAGTACGATCCTTCCGACGATCTGCTCCTGCGAAACAGGACCGACCGCCGTGTTGCGGGAGTCCACCGAGACGTCCCGCTGGTCTCCCATGACGAAGAGCCTGCCGTCCGGCACCTGGTAGGGCAGCTCGATGTCGCAGTCCCCGAACGCCTTCCCGCTGACATATGGTTCTTCGATCTCGACGCCGTCCACGAAGACCGTGCCGTCCTGGTCGATATCCACCACCTCGCCCGACTGGGCGATGACCCGCTTGACGAGGATCTTATTGTTGTAGTAGAAAGCGACCACATCGCCGGTCTCGAAACTGCCGTGCTTTAAGGAGAGGACGATGTCGCCTTCCTCCAGGGTCGGCGCCATGGATGACCCGAAGATCCGCAGCACGGGCAGGAACAGCACCGCCACCAGCACCGCCACCGCCGCCACAGTGATCAGCGTGTAGACGGTTCCCTTGATGGCGCTGATATAATTGCTTTTATATTTTTCCCGTTCCAGTTCGTTCTGCAGCTGCTCGGAAGACAGCTGCGAAACGTCAATCGGACGTTTCTTCTCTGACGTGCTCATCTGTCGTTTCCTTCTGCTGCAGAGCGTCCTTGTACTCGGTTCCCAGCGCATAGATGTTATGCAGATAGATATCCGCAGCTTTCTGCGCCTCTTCGAACAGATTCGTCATCGCGATAGAAGCCTCCGCCAGAGATCCTGCCTTTTCGATGGCGATCCGCCGCTGCCGCAGTTCTTCATCCGCCTGCTTCAGCTCTGTTCTCAAACGGTCGATCTCTTTCTGCTGGCTTACGAGGATCTCCAGCAGTTCTTTCCTGTTAAATTTACGTAATTCCTTATCTGTCACGTCTCTTTTTTCTCTTTCTGATCCATGCCGCGGAACCGAATACCAGCACCGCGCCGGGGATCTGCATCAGGACGTCTCCGAAACCGCCTGTGGAAGGAAGCTCGTAACCCATCAGGATATTCTCGATCCTGAGTTCATAGGAGACCGTGCCGGTTCCGTCGCCGGCAGCGCTCTCCACAAGCGAGACGCCCGCCGGCGCGTCGTCCAGGACGATCTTTCCGTTCTCACGGACCGTGAAATGGATATATGCCGCGAGCGGCAGATGATCCGGCAGAGGACCGGTCTCCCGGAGCTCGTAGACCCCGGGCGGAAGCGTGACGTCGATCTTCGGAATCACGCCCGCGCCGTTCGTGATCAGGGACGCATATCCAGTCATCGGTTCGGGATCGAATTGCACGACGTCACCGACCTTGCGCTGTTTATGCAGCGCGAACGTGACGCTGCCCAGAGGATTTTCTGTCGCGTCTTCGATCTTGATCGCCCGGAATGTATACGGACGGTTCTTGATCGTCAGCGTCGGCGTCTTGCCTTCTCCCTGATCCAGGACGTAATAGTCCGCGTCGACGCCGCTGACTGTTACCGTTCCGTTGGACAGACGCAGCGCTATCTCTCCGTTTATGCCAGCCCAGTTTCCGGGAATGCCCTGCGTGCTGGTTTCTGTCAGCGTATAATCCTTATTATCGCCGAGGAACGCGACGGTGATCAGTCCCGTATCGTCCGAGGTGAACGTTCCGATCAAGGTATTGCCGTCCGTCAAGCTGAAACTCGCGCCGGCAAGAGGCGTTTCTCCATCCCACGCTGCTTTTCTCAGAATGATGCCGGGGCGGTTGTTCGTGACGGTATCCGTGCGGACGTTCTCCGTCTGCGAAATAGCGCCTCTCTCATACAACGTCGTATACTCGAACGATGCGCTGCTTTCTTCGCCCTTCTGCATCCCTTCGAGCGTCACTTTCATTCCATCGGCAACAGGCTGAATGGAGGTATAGCCCGTGACGTTTCCATCCGGATCGACGACGGGGTCTGTCAGGATCACTTCCCGAATCTCGTAATGATCGAACGCGACGCCTGCCACCGGCAGATGCGGGAAATACCAATATTGTGTCGTCGTACCGTAGGCCATACGTCTGACCGTATCGTTTACCAATGCCAGCTCTCCGCTGCCATGATCGACGAATACGGCAAAATAGATCGGATCACGATCCGTCATGAAATCCGCGTCGGTCCAGACTTTGTTGACGCGGAGGCCCCAACCCTTCAGGTTGCAGACGTCCACGTGGGGATCGCTGCCGGAAACGACCGTATCCTGGACGCCGCTTTGGGCATCCGTGCTCTCCGCCGATCGATAAATATATTTCTGGAACGAATAGCCGTCCGGGATCTCCGCAGGCCGTTCCACGACTTTGAACTGCGTGCCTGCCAGCACGTTGCGCACTTCCACTGTATAATCGACGGGGATCTTGGAGATCGAACCGTTCAGAGACGTGTGGAAACTGGCAGCGGTCTTTTCTTCTGCCGTGAGGTCTGCGTATACGGACTTTCCGATGGAGACGAATGCCTGTGCGGCCGTATCCCATCTGCAGTAAGTTCCGTTCGCGTCCTTCACGTGGTAGGTATGCATGACCGCGGGGGAAGCATCCAGGTCGCTGTCGAATTCCGCGCCCAGATACAGGCGGTAATTGAACGCCGTCGATTCGTTATGGATCGGCGTCACGCCGTCCTCTGCGAACAGGTTCTTCGTAACGGTCAGCGTACGAAGCGCTTCCGGATCCACCTCGTTGTCGTACACGACGCGGGGGCGGTCGTCCGTCGAAGCGGGGCCGATTCCATAATCGGCGTAGTTCGCAGCCGCCGGCGTTCCGTCCAGCACCTCATTATTCGCTTTAACGCCCTTGTAAACTGTCGTGTTCACGCCGCATTCGACAATGCGGTAAGAAACCGTCCCCTGCGGGAATTTGATTTCGGCGACTTCGTCCGGCTTCAGGAGGAAGACGTTTTCGTACGTGACCCCGGCGATGCTGAGCGCCGGTCTGTAAGGCACCGGCGTCGTCGAGCCTTTGAAGAACACGCTGTCCGTCAGCTGCTGCTCTGGCCCGCCTTCTTCCATCGTATAGTAGACCTGATACGGGAACTGGGCTGTCACGGATTCCGTCTCGTCGATCCCGGACAACTTCTTGCTCAACTGAACGGTATCCTTCTCGATGGAAGCCAGATTGAAGCGCATATGAAGGTTCGAAGCGCCTGCGCCGCGTTCCATGTAGAAGATACGCATGGTATGAGACGTATTATCCTTGAAAACGGATCCGCCGTCCTTGAAAAATCCGTCCAGATACGATTCGACCGCATCGTCCGAAGCTTCGGAATTTCTCGCCCTGTAATTGGCCTCGAACAAAGAGCGCAGCGTCGTATGTCTGCCGTTTACGGTAACCTCCCCTGTCCGGAAGTTGACCGATCCGGCCAGCGCGCTGTGTATGCCGCCGAGATCGATGATCAATTCGCCGTCAACGTACAGCCAGAAGTCGTCGTCGCCGGTGAATTCGTAGATGATATCGTGACCCCAGTCGTCCAGACCGTCGGGCGTCTGTGTGAAACTGGCCTCCAGTTCCAATCCGAGATAATAATCCGGGTCGCGCACCAGATAGAGCCGCTCGTTCTTGCGGGGATCGGTGTTCGGAAGCGGCTGGGCTGTAGCGCTGTAGAGATTCTTGCCGTTGAGAGAGGCAAAAAGCCCAGCCTCCAGATCGTTGAAAGGCATGAATTGGCCGTGCTTCAGAGTGGGTCTGCTCGATATGTCCATCGTGCCGATCTCGCGGTAGACCGCGAAATCGCCGTGATCGCGTCCCTGCAGCGACGCGAAGTTCTGCGTGCTGTCGTATTCGAAATAACCGGTACCGTCGTAGGTGCTCCTGATGAACAGATGGTTGACCTCCTTCGCTCCGGCATACAGCGTAGCCAGCGAGGTACCGCCGGCGTTCTTCGGATAACCGTCCGCGCCGATATCGGTGGAGAGCAGACCCGGGACAGTCGTTTGCACCGCGCCGCCCGCGATGCTTCCCAGAAAATCGTCCTGCACCGCCCTGTCGTCGAAATTCACGATCTTCATCGTGATGCCGTGGTCTCTGTTGTCCACGGTCGGGACTGTCGTGATCGTATCGTCGACGTTCAGATCCTGCACGATGGCGAAATAGAAATCATCCGTATTGGCATACGGGCAGGATACGATCCTTCCTGCCGCAGTATCAGCCTTCAGACCCGCATAGGAATAGTTGCTGTCATCCCAGGCAACAATGGGCGTATAGTACATGCCGTCCTTGCGCCCATTCATGTTGATACCGATCGTGCTGTCCGACAGGATCTGGCCGTCGGTCACCTGCGGCGCGATGAACTGTTCCGAATACTGATTGTACAGTTCGTAGTAATAGTTCGGGTCGTCCGTACCCTCCCAGTAATACTCCACAAGATTCCAGAGGATCGAATTCAGCATGGGACCGGTCCACTGGATCTCGTCGCCGCTTTCATAGCAGGGCACGAGACCGCCGTCGTGGCCGATCGCGTAGAATTCGTACTTTTTCTTGGTATCGTTCCAGACTCTGGTGTAGACGATGATGCGGGACCCGTTCGTGACGGCAGGATCGGATACGCTGACCTTGCTGGCGGTATACGTCCGGAAATATTCGGAAGTCAATTCGGACAGATCCACGAGATGCAGCCATTCGCTGCCGGCGCTGCCGCCCACGCCAAAACCGCCCGCGACCGTACCGCTGAACGTCAGGGTATTGCCGCCGGATATCAGGCAGATCTCTCCGGCATGCGCTCCTGTTCCCGGGACGACCTGCAGATCGCAGGCCTCGTCGGGAACGTCGGCCAGAGAAAGACCGGAAGACGTAATACGCAGATACTTTTCGGCGCCGTCCACCGTCGCTGTCAGGCGGTATTTATCCTGTTCGATCCACTCGAACGTCCACAGGGAGATATCGCTGTCGCTGGGGACGAACAGTTTATCCGCGTCGCCGCCGGCCTTCGTCATAACGGTCAGCGCCAGCGCGTCCAGCGTATCCCCGGTAGCGGAAGCCATCATGGCTTTGCCTGCCATGCCGCCCGTCCAGTTCATGAGTCCGTAGGATTTGCCGTCTAAACCGAAGGGCTCCTCCGTGAGATCTTCATAACGCCAGATGTAAAACTGCGCGTTGGTATCTGCCGCGCCGGTATAGGCGGCAATGGATTTCCCGCTCGCGCCGCCCTGCATGTTCCAGTAATACCCGCCGCTGCCTTTAAAACGGAAAACGTCGGGAGAGTCCCCATTTTCCAGGGTAAAGACGCCCGCACTGCTTTCGACGGTCGTAAAGTTCAGGCTGTTGGTGCTTTGGATCACATACTTTTTCTCACCGGACGGCATGCAATAGATCCGGAACTGGTCCGAAGTCCCTGCGATCTGTTCGAAATAGTACGGCACAGCGCCGTCCGCGGGATAGGCCTGCGCCGGTTTCGTCTTTGTGATGCCGGTGCGGCTGGCGTTGATCCGGGTGATGCCGTCCGTCATGTAATAGCCGTCGACATGACCTATATACAGACCTTCGCTGCTGCGATCGATCAGATCGCTGAGCGAAGAGATCTTCTTCCAGACGTCGGAAATGGGATCGGGACCCTGCACGATGGCATAGGCGGAGAAGCTCTCCGTCGTAAACGTGACGACGCTGCCCGACGTCTCCGTGTCCACCTGTACAGGCGTATCCGCATCATCCTCGAAATGCAGAACGGAGAAATCTTCCCCGCTGCGGGATGCATCCTGCAGACTGACGGAAACTTCTACCGGCGCCGACGGGGTGATATGATCTCCCTCCGCGTCGACGATGGCGATATCGAAGATGCGCGCGTAAGCAAATCCCGCCGCATCCATCGCCACGGCGCTCTTTGCCAGATAATCGGCGTACAGATCGCCGGACAGTTCCGCGACGTCCAGTTCCGCGTCTTCCGGTACGCCGGCCTCCGGGCCGAAGGATACGGAGATCCTGTAATTGTTTCCGTCCCCGGCCAGGACGGTCTTCTCGATCGTCGTGCCGACGATAGCATATACGGAAAAGCGGTCGGCTTCGAAGACGACTTCCCGTTCAGAAGAATCTTCCTGGTCCACGACAGATACTTCGCCGTCTCTGTCCATATGCACGACGGCCTGCTGTGCTTCCTCCTGCTTTTCGAGCAGAGACATGGTCACGCGGATCGGCAGCGCAGGTTCGATCTCGGTTCCTTCATACAGGAAGCTGATATCGACCGCATGGACGTAAACGACGTCGCCCTCTACGGCTTCCGCGATCGAGTCCAGGACGGCAGGTTCAAGCACGTCTCTGACGACCATTTCCGTTCCTTCGGGGAACGCGTCCGGATCGGCTTCCACGGAGACGCGCATCGTTTCCGTTCTGCCGGTAAAGCGGACGGTATCGTCCGCCTGAAGCGGAACCTCGCGGAAACAGGACGACGTATGCACGTGCTGCTCCACTTTCAGCGCGATCGCGGAGCCGGACGTATAAACGGCAGAGAACTGTTCAGAACCGTCCTCTATAGGCTCCGTGATCTCAGGCAGCGGGCAGATCAGATCACCGTCCGCATCGTAACAGTCCGGGGTATGTTCATGGATCACATAATCCGCCATACCGCAAACAAGACGAAGCGTTCCGTCTTCGCCTTCCGCATAGCAATCCTCTGTGTGCTGGTGAACGTGATATTGACAATCCAAAACCCGCTCTGTCCGGCTCATGGTGATCGCCGGAATGATCAGAGCATAGGTGGTTACAAATACGACGACAACCGCTAACGTATATAGAACGCGCATCCAGCGGCTGCGTTTATAGGATTCATGAAACAGTTTTTTTAAGAGATCACGCATCGCGTAAATCCGTCGAAACAGACGGAACAAAAAACACAATACCCTTGAATTATCAATATATTTTATCAATTTTTCTTCGATTATTCAATTTTATTCTATCATTAAGATAAAGAAAACGCATTTTTTCGCACCTTGACGGGAGAAATACGGGCTGACCTGTCATTGCGGGACGTCATATGCTAGAATAGATTCGATTTTGATCAAAGGAGGAACTATGCTGAACGATATATTGCAACCGAAACTCGTCCTGTTCGAGGACGGCCTGCAGACCGTCCTGAGGGGTCATGAGAACCGCAGCCGCCGGGTCGCGATCCTGAAGGGAAACCTGACGGCGAACGCCCGCAGCGAATCCCGGGGCATCAGCGCCCGCGTGGGAAAAGATGGCCTGTACGGATTCGCCTCGATCGGGGAATACACGCCTGAAGCGGCGGAAAAAGTGCTGGCGTCCGCCCGCGGCAACGCTCTTTTCCTGGACGGTCATGCGGAAAAGAAGACCGCCATGCCGCCCGCGTTCGGCTCCGGCATCGTGCCGCTCAACAGGCCTATCGTCGACACTGAACAGAAAAGGATCATCGAAGCCTGCCGCGCGCTGGATGCTTATCTGGAGAAGACCTATCCGGACCTGGCCAGCCGCACCGTGATCTACACGGAAGATTCCCAGGACCGCATCGTGTATTCTTCTGACGCCTGCAGCGGTCACGTCACGTCGCCCCGCTGCTACATCTACGTATTCCTGAGCGCGGTCACGAAGGAAGGCGTGCCCGTGGAGCTGTTCAAGGCGCTGGGCGGCGCCGGGAGCTTCGAAGACCATTTTACGGATCTGACGAAATACTATCCCGACATCGAATCGCTGTACAAAAAACTGAAGGATAAGACGGAAGGCGTTTACGCCGAAGCCGGCTATAAGCAGGTCGTGCTCGGCGGCATGATGGGCGGCATGCTGGCCCACGAGGCCGTCGGTCACACCGTGGAGGCGGATCTGGTGCTCGGCGGCAGCGTAGCGGGACCGAACCTGCACAAGCGCGTCGCTTCCGACCTCGTCAGCCTGACGGACTTCGCCCACACCTATAACGGCGGCCTCGCCCCCCTGCCCGTCTTCCTGGACGACGAAGGCATCCGGGCGGCGGACGCGCCTCTCATCGAGAACGGCATCCTCACCGGCTATATGAACAACCGGGAGACCGCGCAGCAGTTCGGCGTCTCTCCCGCGGGCAATGCCAGAGCGTGGACGTTCGCGGACGAGCCCCTCATCCGCATGCGCAACACCTGCATCCTGCCGGGCAAGAATACGCTCGAGGAACTCATCGCCTCCGTGGACGACGGATACTACCTGATCGACTCCGGCAACGGCCAGGCCGACCTGACCGGAGAGTTCATGTTCGGGGTCACATGCGGATATGAGATCAAGCACGGCAAACTGGGCCGAGCCCTGCTGGACACGACCGTTTCCGGCGTTGCGTTCGACATGCTGAAGACCGTGGACATGGTCTCCGACACGGTGGAATGGTCTTCCAGCGGCTTCTGCGGCAAGAAGCAGATGATCCCCGTCGGTATGGGCGGACCCTGCATGCGCTGCCGCATCATGATCGGCGGACGTTAGGGAAAGGAGGACGACATGAGCGAACTGAAAACCTTAGAGGCGCTGCTGCGGAAAGAACTGCAGGCACGCGCCGTTACCAAATACGCCTACGTTCTGAGCGAATCGGAAAAGCAGGAGCTGAATACGGAAGGCGCTGATTTCAAACTGATGCGGACCGTTTTCGGCGGCGGCGTCTCCCTGACTGTGTTCGACGGAGCCCGCAAAGGATCTGCGAGCGGCAACGACCGCAGCGAAGAAGGCCTGAAGGCGATCGTGGAAAGCGCAGTCGCCGCGGCGGAGTCCTCTCCCGAGGACGCGGCAAACGATATCGCGCCGGACCAGGGCAGCCACGAATTCCGCCAGGGCGCCTGCGAGCCGGATTTCGGCCGATTTTTCGAGCGCCTGAAGGAACTGCAGAGCGCGATCGCGGCTGCTTATCCGAAGGTGCAGGTGATGCA
>JAEEGL010706237.1_pt1 | contig 13557 bp, 10 predicted proteins | sample 9134231 | NCBI WGS metagenome assembly JAEEGL01 (sample SAMN16246548, study PRJNA631951) | gut metagenome | biome: gut microbiome; feature: rumen; material: fiber-attached | host: Bos | place: Iran: Karaj | collected 2018-10
CCTCACCTGAAGTACGATCTCCCGGTCGACCCGTGATTCCTTCTCGGTCAGCCGGTTCGTCACCCAGGAAGTTGTAAACACGGAAACAAGGCCCAGACCGATCATGATCACCAGGCAGTAAGAGAGCATCATTTTCAGGAAGTACCTGCTCACAAATCGCGGTGCCCGCCGGCTCATGTCATCGCCTCTTTTTCTCCACTATCCACTTGCCTCTGGCCACTGGCCACTGGCCCACTCTGTTCGAATGATAGCACAATTCCCGTTCCAGAACAACGTTTCATTATCCAAAGACAATATGTTCCTTTGTTGTTTTCCCCATTGACACCTTATTATAATGAAACGTTTCGTATTGCATTTATCCTGTTCTGATGTTAAAATGCAGATAACTTATCAATGAAGTTTCACGGTTCCCCGTACTCCTGTTCTACTCTCATTTGGGAGAAGCCGAAGGGGGAAAGCAACCGATGACCGCCAGTGGCGGAAATTTCATCGGGTGCTTTCTCAATCGAAAGGGAGTTGGCTCCACGGTGTGGAGCAACGACCATTGAGATTGCGGAATAAGGGGGCGATCGGAAAGCCCCCTTAGAAAGGAGAAATCCCATGGCAGCCACTATGAAAGACCTTTCCCGCGAGACCGGTCTCGGTCTGGCGACGATTTCCAAGTACTTCAACGGCGGCACTGTCCGGGAAAAAAACCGCCTTCTGATCGAGGCGGCGGTGAAAAAGCTTCACTATGTGCCCAATGAGGTAGCCCGCAGTCTGAAGACGCAGCATACCCGTGTCATCGGGGTCATCATCCCTGAGCTCAGCAACGCCTTCATCACCTCCATCATCTCTTCCATGGAGGATATCCTGCGTAAGCAGGATTACGCTGTCATCGTCTGCGATTGCCGCAGCGATCCGAAGCGCGAAAAGGAAGCGGTCGAATTCCTGCTTCACCGTCGGGTGGATGGCCTGATCAACATGGCTACCGACACCTCCGGTGCCCACCTGAAGGCTCCCCTGGCTTCCGGGATTCCCGTCCTGCTGATTGACCGGCTGATTGAGAGCCTCCGCGGCAAAGTCAGCGCGGTCGTGATTGACAATATCCATGCCGCGGGCCAGGCCGTTGAAAAGCTGACAGGCCTCGGGCATCACCAGATTGGTCTCGTGCTGGGCAGTCCGAATCTCTACACCACCAACCAGCGTCTGACCGGCTATCTGAACGCCCTGAAGGCCGCCGGTATCGAGCCGACGGAGGACTACATCCGTTACGGCGATTACACCATGGACGGCGGATATCAGGCTGTTCAGGATCTGCTGAAGCTGAAGCACCGCCCCACCGCTCTGTTCGTCACCAATTTTGAAATGACCCTCGGCGCCATGCTCGCCCTGCAGCACAATGGCATCCGTGTTCCCGAGGACCTCTCCGTGATCGGTTTTGACAAGCTGGAGCTCTTCGGCGAGATTTTCCCGAATCTGACCCTGATCCGCCAGCCCCAGCTGAGCATCGGCCGGGAAGCTGCGAACCTGATGCTGGATATGCTCTCCGGCGGGGAAAGCAACGCCTGCCGGATCGTCACCCTGACCACGGAGCTTACCGAGGGCAAATCCGTCCGCGCGCTGAAAATATAAATCCAGTCATCGCAAGGCGCCGGCTCACATCCGAGCCGGCGCTTACTTCATAAGAAACGGTGGGCCGTTGGGGGACGGGTGGGCCGGTGGGGACGGGGGAAACCGGCCCTATTCGGATGGGCCGGTTTCCCCTGTCCCCGCCGGCCCATCCGTGGTTCAGTGTCTCACTTTTTTCAGGTGAAGCCGGAAGGCGGGATAATCGCCGGTCAGCATGGGCAGCGTATAGCCCGCATTCATCAATGCCGCGCCGGAGCGCTTCAGGCCTTCCTCGCGCAGCTCGTACAATGCCTCCGGATCCAGGCCCTTGAACCGGAGATGGATCAGCGGTGCATTCCCGTGGGTCGCCGTGGCGACGACTGTCAGCAGTGCCTGATCCTGATTCTCGCTGACCAGCAGCCAGGAGAACGCGTCCATCCCTTCCGTTTCCTCGCCCAGGCGATAGTACAGGCCCTGCCGGATCAACGGTTCATCCTCCAGATACTGTTGCACCTGCCGGCGAATCTCCTCCTGTTCCTCCGCGGAAATCAGGCTCAGATCCAGTTCGTATCCGAAAGCGCCGGTTGCGGCCACCGCGGCCCGGGTGGAGATCGGAGTGGACCGGCCGGTCTGGTGGTTCGGAGCAATTGATACATGCGCACCGACCGTGCTGAGCGGATAGCCGAAGCTGGTCCCTTTCTGGATGGTGAGCCTCTCTATCGGATCGGTGTCATCCGAGCACCAGATCTGAGGTGTATAATACAGCATGCCCGCATCGAACCGTCCGCCGCCGCCTGAACATCCTTCAAACAGAACCTTCGGGAAGCGCGTGGTCAGCGTCTCCAGGACGCGGTAGAGGCCGAGCATTGCGCGGTGTAGCACCTCGCCCTGCTGTTCCGCCGGCAGCAGGCGGGAATAAACGTCCATAACGCTTCGATTGAAATCCCATTTAATATAAGAGATGTCGTACTCCGTCAAAAGACGGGTCATGAACCCAATGATATAATCCTGCACGTCTTCCCGGGAGAGATCCAGCACCAGCTGGTTCCGGCTCCTGGCAGGCGCCCGTCCCGGTTCCGCCAGAGCCCAGTCCGGGTGCGCACGGTACAGGTCCGAATCCTCGTTCACCATTTCCGGCTCCACCCAGATACCGAACAGCATGCCCGTTTCACGGATGCCCGTGATCAGGCTGTCCAGTCCCTCCGGCAGCTTTTCCGGGTCATATTCCCAGTCGCCCAGGCCCGCGTTGTCGTCTTTTCGGCCCCGGAACCAGCCGTCGTCCAGCACGAACAGCTCGATTCCCAGATCGGCCGCCTGCCTGGCCAGTTTCAGAATCCTTTCGGCGCTGATATCGAAATAAGCGGCTTCCCAGCTGTTGATCAGCACCGGCCGGTGCGCAAGGTGATAGGCTCCGCGGCAGATATTTTCCCTTATGGTCCTGTGATACTGCTGGCTGAGTCTGGTCAGCCCGTCCGCATAGCCCATCAGCACCTCCGGCGCGGTAAACTGCCCGCCCGGCTGCAGCCTCCAGCAGAAGGTCTCGTCCCCGGGGCTCATGACCGCCCGAACAGATCCGTACTGTTCTCCTTCCACCTCAGCGCGGAAATTACTGGAATACAGGTACATCAGCCCGTAGCAGTCGCCGTGGTCTTCCGTAGCCCGCCGGTCGCAGAGGATTATAAAGGGATTATGCTGGTGGCTGGACATTCCCCTGCAGGAGCCGACGGCCTGAACGCCGTGCATCACCGGCACGCGTTCCGGAGCCCTTTCCCGGTTATGCCGTCCGTGGAAATGCAGCAGGTCCCAGTTCCCGTAGGGAAGCTCCAGGCAGCAGCTCCCCGCTTTTTCCAGCACGATGGATTTCTCACTGGCGTTTTCATAGATTACCGCCCGCGTAATCATGTTTTTCTTTTCAAATACGCCGTAAAGTAGATGTACCGTCAGCTTTGACGGTTCATCCCGCAGAATCACTTCCAGCGTCTGCGCGTCCCCGTCCTCATCCCGGACAGCCGGCAGTCCGGGCAAGGCATACTTCCCGTTCCGGATCTCATGGCTCACATACCGCAGGTCAGCGATCCGTGCTCCGTCGGAGCTCTTCATGCGCAGCGTCGGAATACGGTAGTCTCCCACCCCGGTGTTGCTGAATTCCTGGCACACCGCGTACATGGAATACGTGCGGTCAGTTCCCGCCGCTCTGGGGTTACCGGAAAAAGCGCGGTCATAATAGCGGTACAGATAGAACAGGTCTTCAGGCTCCAGCCTTTTCCCGTAATACAGATGCCGGATGTAACCGTAACTGTCCACCGCCATGTGATAGCTGCTGTCCCGTGTCTGCAGGGTGATACTGTGATCTGCCTCTGTGTAGATAATGCTCATCAGATATGCTCCTTCTCCGCTCAGTCAGGCTTTATCTGCGCGCCGCTACTGCTGGCGGTCATATGCCGGGCTGATGCCGTAATACCTCTGGAAAATCTTTTACAAGGTCAGCATGTTCTGTGCCTGGTTCATCCGGTATCTCTTCTAACATTAATATTCTGAATAAATCCTCTGCTGTAATCTGGGATTGTTTTTTTCCCGCATAGGCATTCCATACCAAACCATATGGCGTGACAATCGTCAGAATCCCGGCCGATCAGCATTTCTTTCTCTTTCCTCTCTGCGGAAACAATAATTTACCAAATCGTTCTCAATTGCCATGATTTGAAAATTATATCATTCTCTTTTTGAGTGATCAAGTCCTGGATTGTCCTATGTGGCGTTTTCCCATTTGTGTATAGCGTATTCCATCGCCAATCCCGCTCTTTACATTAAAACAAGATAATTTACTATATCAGAAACTTTTTGTTCGTTTTGGTAATCTTTCCTTCTCGTTTTGCCTGCACAAAAAATGTTTATCCCCCTTGAGTTCCAAATACTCTCTTGGCATAATAGAATAGGCATGGAAAATGAGATTGACTTCTTGGTCTTCTTTTACCATGATCAGTGGTTTATTGATTGAGGAGAACGAATGGGAGAATGTATTGTCATCTCGGTAAGCCGATCACCGCGGCCTCGTGAAGTTTTTCTTCGGCGCGCTATGGCCGTCCTGGCGGTTGTGTTCCTGTTGCAGGGCATTATGCTGTCCACCGGGTTTATGCTGCCCTGCTTCCTGATGGTCCTGTGCTATTTCTGGTTCAGTCATGCCTCGAAACGGGAATACGAGTATACGCTGGATAACGAAAGCCTGAAAATCGAGAGGACGAGCGACTGGGGACGGCGGATGCTGCATGAAATCCCTTGGACGGCGGTAAAACTGCTGTGCAGACCGGATGCACCGGAAGCCCTGCCCTACAAGAAAGGCGGGAGCATCCCGATCAGAAAAGTGGACTATACGTCTTACAAAGAGGAGGTCCCGTACTATACGATGATCGCAGAAGAGGACGGAAAGCCCTTAAAACTTCTTCTGGACCTGAACGATGATGCAATCCGCCTGATCCGCCGACGGACCCGGGAAGCGGTGAAGATCTGAAAAATGGTAAATATGGCAAGAAAGAGGTCAATTTTAACAAAATAGATAAAAATGTCCGTTGACAGTGGGATAAATAATCTGCTACAATGTCAACGGATTTAAATTTGTTTTTTTTCTGTATTTCAATCGGAAACGATTCCGAAAATACGGTTTCAGCAGTCCGAAAAGGACTGTAGAAATAAAAAAAGGAGGATGATACCCTATGACCAAGAGAATCGTAGCCCTCGTACTTGCGCTGTGCATGGTGCTGGGCGCCTCTGCTGCGCTGGCGGAGAAACTGACCGTGAACTACTGGGACGACAACTTCAACGGCAACGCTCTGCGCGCCGCCGCGGAAGACTACAAGGCGAACGTGGATCCCGATTTCGAGTTGGAGCTCGTGCTCGTATCCGGTTCCTCTGACGTGGAAAACAGCATGACCACCGCCGGTTCTTCCGGAGATTACAGCAATCTGACCGACATCGTGCTCTTCCAGGATCATTACATTCAGCGTTACGTGGCCGACTATCCGGCAGCCTGGCTGGATCTGGAAGATGCCGGCATCAACTGGGATGACTTCGGCGCCGAAAAGCTGAGCTACTCCACCGTGGGCGGCAAACACTACGGCGTGCCGGTGGACAACGGCACCGCTATTATGGCGTACCGCACCGACATCCTCGAGGAGTGCGGCTACAAAATCGAAGACATGAAGGGCATCACCTGGGAGAAATTCCTGGAGATCGGTAAAGAAGTCTATGCCAAGACCGGCAAGGCCCTCCTGTCCATGGACGGCAGCGGCAATGACCTGCCCTACATGATGATGCAGGCTGAAGGCGAGTCCCAGTTCAAGGACGGCAAAGCCTTCATCGCCGGCAATGAGAAACTGACCCGGATCATCTCCATCATCTGCGACATGGTGAAGGAAAATGTGCTGATTCTGGCCAATGACTGGACCGGCTACACCAACGAGACCATCATGCAGGATCAGGTTGCCGGCGTGTTCAACGGCAACTGGATTATCCCGACCATGAGCCAGGTAACCGACAATGCCGGTAAGTGGCAGATCACCACTGTCCCCACCCTCGACGGTGGAGACGGCTATGCTGCCAACGGCGGTTCCTCCCTCTACATCACCGCGAACTGCCAGAATCCCGAGCTGGCCAAGAAGTTCCTGGCCTACACCTTCGGCGGATCCACCAAGACCTATGATGAAGCGCTCCTCAAGGGCGGTGTCATCGGCTGCTGCCTGAGTGCTGCTCAGTCCGACGTATACAAGGAAGGCGTCCCGTTCTTCAACGGCCAGGCTGTGTACAGCGATATCGTTGAGATGGGCTCCCATGTCCCGATCGTCGAGCAGAATGACTTCCACTACACCGTCCGTACCTCCATCGGCAACGCCATCCAGAACATTCTGGGCGGGCAGGATGTGGAGAGCGCGCTGCAGGCCGCTCAGGAAGAAATCGACTTCGCGATGGATCAGTAATCTGACCGAAACCGTGAAGATCCCGTAAAACCCCGGCAGGGAACCGGCGCATACCGGTTCCCTGCTTTTTAGAACACAAGCTTTCAGACAGGAGGGTTTCTCCGGATGAAACAGAAAAAAGGCATGGGCCTTCTGGCGAAGCAAAAGGCAGCCGGCTGGGGCTTCCTGGCGCCGGCCAGCCTGCTGATCTTCGTCATGAGTTTCTACCCCATGATCCAGGCCTTCATCACTTCCCTGAAGACCGGTTCCTCCGCAAATCTGCAGTGGGCTGATCCGATCTTCAAGAACTATCTGCGAATGTTCAAGGACAAGGTGTTCCTGACTTCCATGGGCAACACCTTCCTGTACCTGCTGATTCAGGTACCAATCATGCTGGTGCTGGCTATTCTGCTGGCACAGCTGCTGAACAACAAGGACTTGACGTTCCGCGGCCTGTTCCGGACGCTGATCTTCCTGCCCTGCGCAACGGCGCTGGTTTCCTACGCCCTTATCTTCAAAACCCTGTTTGCGACCCAGGGCCTGATCAACTCTTTCCTGATGGGCTTGGGTATCATCAAGGAAAACGTCAACTGGCTGGGTCAGCCCGCTACAGCCAAGGCGGTTATCATTATCGCCCTTTTGTGGCGGTGGACCGGATACAACATGGTGTTCTTCCTCGCCGGCCTGCAGAACATCGAATACTCCGTCTATGAAGCGGCAAATATCGACGGTGCCAGCGGATGGAAGACATTCTGGCATATCACGGTACCGCTGCTGCGCCCCGTAATCGTGATGACGGGAATCATGTCCATCAACGGTACCCTGCAGCTGTTCGATGAATCAGTCAACCTGACCAACGGCGGACCGTCGAACACGACGATTACGATGTCGCACTACATCTACAACAACTCTCTGGGACAGGGCGTCGCCAACTTTGGCTACGCTTCTGCGCTGGCCTTCGTGGTGTTCATCCTTGTTGCCATTCTGGCGTTCATCAACATGAAAGTGGGTGATACGCGTGACTAATGCAGCAACCATGAAAAAGCCGGCAGTCTCCCATATTCAGCGGAAACTGATCCCGTCATACATTTTTCTGACGATCATGTCGATCCTTTCCGTCTTCCCGCTGTACTGGATGTTCACCGCGGCTACAAACACCTCCCTCGAGGTGGCCCAGGGCAAAATCTGGTTTGGCAATTATCTGGCTGAGAACTACAAGAATCTGATTGCCCAGCAGGATCTGTGGCGCGCGATGGGCAACTCGTTCTTCTACGCGGCAGTCCAGACAATAGCAACACTGTTCATCTGTTCCCTGGCGGGCTACGGCTTCGAGCTCTATCATGACAAGGGCAAAGATCGTCTGTTTGCCGTGCTGCTGTTGGCCATGATGGTCCCACAGGTGGCAACACTGATTCCCCTGTTTACCATGATGAGCCGTCTGAAGCTGCTGAACACCGTATGGGCGTTCATCATCCCGGCCCTGGCAACCCCGTTCATGATCATGATGTTCCGGCAGAACAGCCGTAACTTCCCCATCGATACGATGGAAGCAGCCCGGATTGACGGTTTGAGCGAGATCGGGATCTTCTTCCGGATGTATTTCCCGATGATGAAGTCCACCTACGCAGCGGCCGCAGTTATCACCTTCATGAACGCCTGGAACGCCTATATGTGGCCCCGGACCGTATTGAAGGGAAACGACGTAATCACCATGCCAATGCTGATAGCCAACATGTCCAATGGCTATGCTGTGGACTACGGCATGTTGATGCTTGGCGTTTTGTTCTGCTCACTGCCAACGATTATCGTGTTCTTTATCCTGCAGAAACAGTTCGCGGAAGGTATCACGGGCTCTGTAAAATAATCCCGAAATTCGAAACAGTATTTTAAATCAACACGCAGACTCCCTTCTCCGAAGCAGAAGGGAGTTTGTCATAACGCAAAGGATCTGTCCTGATGATGAAGAGATTATTATCCATACTGACAACGATCATGTTTTTGTCCGGCTGTGCAGCCGCTGCAGAAGGTGAACGGAATATCACCGCAGAAACACAGGTGACAAAATGGGGACAAATGCCCATCCGCTTCACAATCCGCGGGCAGCATCTGCCTGTCGATGTCGAGGCAGAAGATTTTGTCATCACCGGCGAGTCCGGTAGCTGGAATACACAGGCAGTCCATTCCTTCACCTGCGGCATACAAGAAGTGCAGTCTGAAGAAGATGGCTGGAGCCTGATCCCTGAGCAATTTCCTGACAAGTATTTCTATGTACGGAATTTTACCATCTCCTGTGAGAAAGCGCCGGAGCTGAACTTTGAAATGGCTGATATTTCGGAAACGCTCACTGAGACCGCGGATTTGTTTACCCTGCAGGAAGCGGACCACGGCATGGTCAAAGCCTGGGTTTACCGGCCGGAGACGGACAAGCCGCTCCCGGTTGTCGTGGTTTTTCATGGCTACGGGGATACCTCGAATCTGCTGACCTATCGCACGGCGGTGGACTGGGCAGAGCCGGAGCATCAGGCAGTCCGTCCGTGCACAGTCATCGCGCCGACAATCGATGACGCGCTTTACTTTTCCGATAATGCCCGAAGCAAGATTTTCACCCGAGTGCTGGAATGGATTGATGAGATGATTGCCGAGGGCACGGCAGATCCGGACCGGATCTACTGTATGGGCAATTCCTTCGGCGGCATGTCCTCCATAGAAATGGCGGAGCAGCATCCGGACCGCATCGCGGCGGTATTGGCCCTTTGCCCAGCCCTGAATTATTCCCGCACCGGACTTGGAGCACTGCCTCAGATGGTGGGAATTCCGCTGTATATTGCCCAGGCGGAAAACGACGAAACCATACCGGTTTCCGTGGGAAAGCAGGCAGCGGAGTTATTTGAAAAGGCCGGAGGAAACGTTAAGCTGAAGTTCTTCACCGATAAGGAAATGGAAACCGCCGGAGCTGTTCACGGGCAGGAGCAGACCTACAGTTTTCATCATGTAGAACTGGCCCTGCTGGAGAACGAAGACTATGCTGACTGGCTTTACAGCCAAACCCGAAAATAATGCTTCATACAGAAAGCCGCGCTGACCAGGCGCGGCTTTCCGTTTAAAAAGGAGGAAATATAATAAGGTTATCCCTGAAAAGCAATGTCTTCCCCTGTTCTTTTCAGCAAATGCTTTGTTCAGTCCCATCCTTTCACAATAAACTCTTTTTTCGGCCGAAGTGGATCAGGGGCGCAGGCGCCAGTGTGCGCCTGCGTTGGAATCTATCGGAAAGCCCCCTTATTCCTTCACAACGCCTTTCTTCAGAATGACGTTGGCATACAGCGCCGTTTCGCCGGTGGCGATACAGGCATAGCATTTCGCGCCGCGTGGATAAAACTCCGGCTTCTGCACGGCGATCTCCCGCAGTCCGTCCGCTTCATATTTCTTCCCGATTTCCCGATAGGTATCCCAGATTTCGGGTTTGTAGGGATCATCCGGAAGCACAGCCATCAGAATGGTCGGGTTCTCCACATAGGGATCCAGCGGGAAGAACTTCAGAATTGCGTCCAGGATTTCGGGAATCCCGTGACCGTCCATCCGCACGCAGCGTTCCGGGCATCCAAATTTCGGATAGTTCCCGTCGCAGATCAGCAGTTCGTCTCCGTGGCCCATCTCCATCAGGATTTTCAGCAGCTCCGGAGACAGAATGGAAGGAATGCCCTTTAACATCTCTTTCACCCCTTCACAATCACGCCGTCTTCGTCCCACAGGTCATGCCAGGAATTCGCGCCCGGCCATAGGAACACCTGGCCCTTGATCAGGCGGCAGTTCTTGTCCACGCCTTTGAGGATCTCCATCTCGGCGTCGGTCAGCGGATCCTTGATCGTGGATTCCAGGTTGGAGACGTATTCGTTCTCATGGATGGAGAACGGAATCGGGATCTGGCCGCGCTGTACTGCCCACTTCAGGCAGATCACCGCGGGATGCACGCCGTGGGCTTTCGCCACCTCAACCAGCTCCGGCACCTGAATATCCGCGATATCGTCGGGTGTCATATCCCGGTCAGGACGGGTGGGGCTGCCGATGGGGCAGAAGCCGATGGGCTGGATGCCGTGAGCGACCACGTAGTCATACAACTCCGGCTGCTGGAAGCAGGGATGCAGTTCCATCTCGATCACGGCCGGCTTGATCCGGCACAGGGGCAGCACCGCTTCCAGCTTCGGAATCGTCATGCTGCTCATGCCGATGTTCTTCGCCAGTCCCATATCCACCAGGCGTTCCATCTGCCGCCAGGTACTCATAAACTCGTCCACGGAAAAAGGCTTGCTGTCCGGATTCCGGCTGTCGCCGTCGCAGCCCGGTGCATGATAGTTCGGGAAAGGCCAGTGGACAAAGTAGAAGTCCACATAATCAATCCGAAGGTCTTTCAGGGTCTTCGCGCAGGAGAGCAGAACGTCGCCCTGGCCGTGCATGTCGTTCCAGACCTTGGAGGTAATGAAAAGCTCTTCGCGTTTCACCACGCCTTCTTTGATCGCGTCCTCGAAGACCTTGCCGATCAGATCCTCATTGCCATAGACGGATGCGCAGTCGAACAGACGGTAACCGCTGCGGATCGCACCTGCCACCGCGTTGGAAACCTGTTCGGGGGTGAAGCGGTCGCTGCCGAAGGTGCCCATACCCATGCAGGGGATTTCCTGGCCGTTGGCAAGTTTCCGTTTCGGAACCAGTTTGGGATCGATGAATGCCATGTTCTTCTCCTCCTTGTTTTTTGATCGTAAATCCTGATCACTAACCACTAACCACTGAACACTGAATACTGGCCGCTACTCATTGATCAGCATGATCTTGCCATGCACATCCCGCGGGTTTTTGTACAGGGCAAACGCGTCTGCCGCCTGGCTCAGCGGGAACTTCCGGAAGATCATCGACGGATCGAATTTCAGCCTGCCGTCCGCAAAGCAGTGGGCCGTCAGTTTCCATTCCTTTCCCGGGAACGGAGCGGAATAGCTCATCCAGCTGCCGGTCAGGTAGAATTCCTTCCGGTTCATGTTCTCCCACTGGGCAGGTGTGAAGGTCAGGTCCGTATGCGGCGTTCCGATAAAGCAGACCTTTGCCTTGTTTGCTGCCAGTTCGAAGGCCATCCGCATGGTAACCGGGTTGCCGGCAGTTTCCAGAACGTTTTCGAATCCCCTCCCGCCGGTCAGCGCCTTCGCTTCCTCCAGGAAGCCGTCCTTCAGCGTGTTGACCGTCTGATGGGCGCCCATCCGCTTTGCCAGTTCCAGCCGGCCGTCGTCGATGTCGAACGCGACGATCTGCTTCGCGCCCAGGATCTTCGCCCACTGCAGGGTAAAGATGCCGATCGTGCCGCAGCCTAGAATTGCGACCGTTTCTCCGCCGCGGTATCGCATCTGCAGCAGGCCGTGAACCGCCACCGTGGACGGCTCGAACATCGCAGCCTGCTCATAGGGAATCGAAGGATCATATTTGATTGCGTTGGCCGCCGGGATCACCACGTATTCGGCAAAGCTGCCCTGCTCCCGGCTGCCGATGAAGCTGTAATGCTTGCACAGCGAGAAGTTGCCCAGCTGGCAATCTTCGCACTTCATGCATGGCACCAGCGGTGCGCCGCTGACCGTGTCGCCGACGCTGAGACCGTCCACCCCTTCGCAGACTTCCACGATATCGCCGCTGAACTCATGTCCCAGCACCACCGGATAGAAGTGAGCGCCGTGGTTCAGCACCCGGGGCACGTCGCTCCCGCAGATCCCCGTTGCCCGGATACGAACTTTCACCGTTCCCGGCCGGCAGACCGGTGTCTCCCAGTCCGCGTATCGGATGTCCTCATTCCCGTAAAGCACCGCTGCTTTCATTCTGTTCCTGCCTTCTTTCTGTACTCCTTGTTTGCCATAAAGCCTTCCTCTGGTGTTCGGCCAAAGTCTTCCCCTTGTGGCCAGCCTAAGCCTTCCCCCTGGTATTCGGTCAAAACCTTCCCCTTGGGTCCAGCCAAAGCCTTCCCCTTGAGGGGAAGGTGCCCGCTTGCGGGCGGATGAGGTGTCTACCTCATCAGTTCTTCCAGCGCCGGATACAGCTTCCTGTACACCTCATACCCTCTGTCGTAAACCTCTTTTACCGCCGGATCCGGCGCAAAAACCCTCTTCACGCTGACCGTGCGTGCCGCAGCGTCTTCAAAGCTCGTATACACGCCCGTTCCGACGCCGGCCAGGATTGCCGCGCCGAGGGTCGTCGCCGTATCGCTGGCTGGCACCTCAATCCCGCATCCGGTCACATCCGCCTTGATCTGCGTCCAAATCCGGCTGTTGGCGCTGCCGCCCATCGCCCGCAGGATATCCGCCCTGGCTCCGGCTGTTTCCGCCGTCTCCAGGTTATGCCGCAGAGCATAGGCAACGCCTTCCATGCAGGCCCGGATCATCTGTCCGCGGGTCACACCGAAGTTCAGCCCGAAGAACACGCCGCAGGCCTTCGGATTCCAGATCGGGCTCCGTTCCCCGGCCATGTAGGGCAGGAAGGTTACGCCGCCACTTCCGGCCGGTTCTGCCTCTGCCAGTTCGCTCATTTCCGCAAAGCTGAGTTCGGGGCACATCGTCTCCCGCAGCCACTTCAGGGCTCCGCCTCCGCCGGTCGTTCCGCCCTGCAGCAGCCACCGGCCCGGCACCACGTGGAACCCGAGAATCAGCCGGGGATCCGCCGCGTACTGATCAATGCAGATGCTCATTCCGCCGGCCTGGCCGCCTTGTTCCTGGGTCTGTCCCGGGGAAACCACGCCGGCGCCCAGTGTGCCGCAGGCTGCGTCCAGACCGCCGGCCACCACCGGTGTCCCTTCCTTAAGTCCGGTCTGCTCCGCCGCTTCTTTTGTCAGCCTGCCCACTATCTGGTGGCTGTTCACGATCTCCGGCAGAAACTTTCTCGGAATGCCCAGCTTCCCGCAGGCATCCTCATCCCAGCAGCCCTTTCGCATATCGAAACAGGCCAGCCCGTATCCCTGGGAAAGATCCTGTGTGATCTCCCCGGTCATCCGGTA
>JAEEGL012419732.1_pt1 | contig 13557 bp, 12 predicted proteins | sample 9134231 | NCBI WGS metagenome assembly JAEEGL01 (sample SAMN16246548, study PRJNA631951) | gut metagenome | biome: gut microbiome; feature: rumen; material: fiber-attached | host: Bos | place: Iran: Karaj | collected 2018-10
GTCTACAACCAGATGGATGGAGCCGCATTACCATTTATGGAAACAGTTGCAGCAGGACTTGTAATGTACACAGGAATTAGAGTTACAGTTCCACTGTCTGCGTTCTACAAAAGGAATTGAAATTGAAAAGAACAATATTAACATCTCTCAAACTGATTTTTGCAGGCCTTGCATTGATGGTTTTATGTGCAAGCTGCACTTCTGAAATTACACTTGAACTCAAAAAAGACGGCTCTGTTGATGTTGAATTCAGCGGAGTTGCTGGAAAAGCCTTTGCAGCAATGTTGAATTCTACAGGTTCTGTTGTTTTTGATACAAAAGAAATTGAATACGAAATGGGTTCAAACGGATTTTCACAGGTAAAAGCTGTTTCAAAAAACGGTTCAGACCTTACAGTTGCCATGACAGACAAAAACGGAAAATCTGCATTGTTTACCTCTGGCGTTGTGAGCATAAAGGATAATAAGCTTAATGCCACACTTTCACCACAGAGCCTTGTTAAATTTTATAATACTGCAGACAGTCAGACAGTTATGTTCCTTGATATGCTTTTAGCACCGATTTTTAATGATGAAAAAATGTCACAGGAAGAATATGCCGAAGTTTTAGCATCATTCTACGGCGAAGAAATAGCTGAAGAAATGAAAAACAGCAGCTTCCGCATTACATTAAAGAATCCGGACGGAACGAAAACTGTTCAGAATATTGGCTTTACAAAGTTATTGACTTTAGACGAAGTATTAAGATTTTAGATAAGTTTCAACAACTGAATTATCTGCATTGCTGTATGGTGCTGGAACATATTTATCGGCATTCCAGTCGTTTTCCCAACGTGTATTATCAAGCAGATATCGGAACTGATATTCGCGGTTAACCTCAAGCTCAAGCTTTACCGAAAAGGAACCATCTTCAGCTCTAGTCATGGGTGTAATTGTGCTGCTCCAACTGTTGAAATCACCTGCAATATTAACTTCTTTAGCCCCTTGAGCTGCTTCTGGCGAAACTGTAAATGTAACAACACATTTTGTCTTATCCTTAGAAAAAGACTTTTTTAATCCCATTTAAAACTCCAGATTGTTATTATACTTAAAAAATATAGTATTATAGAAAAATATGCAATATGTACTATAGAACGCATCAGAAATCAATCCTTCTTGATTCCATGTAAAAAAATCGCGGAAGCCGAATTCCGGATTCAAAAACATTCTACAGTGCGGCAGTTGATTCAGAAGCCCCCTCGCAGCACAGCTACTCGGAGACTCGCTCAAAACGCTCCACTGGAGCGTTTTGCCGGCTAAAGCCGTCGCTCCCTAGGTTTTGAAATCCGGAACTTCGGCTGGGAGCGATTTTTTTATATATGGAGGCATTTAAAAATTGATTTCTATAATAATATTGATATATTTTGCTCTTTATAATATATTATCTTTATCCGTTGATTTACCCAAATTGCAGAACGGAAGGAGATGTCTTAGACACCTTAAATCTTGCTAAAGAGGAGGTCCTGTTATGGACGCTGTCTTGAACAAAAATCACTATTTATTTACTTCAGAATCAGTTGGAGAAGGTCATCCGGACAAGCTTTGTGACCAGATTTCGGATGGTATTCTTGATTACTGCCTTTCACTTGATGCAGAAGCACATGTTGCTTGCGAAACCTTTGCTACTACAGACTTTGTACTTGTTGGTGGAGAAATCCGCTTTGTAAAGCAAGACATCAATATTGAACAGCTTAATTCTAAGGTTGAAGAAATTGCCCGCAATGTTGCTAAAGAAATCGGTTATGATTCTAGCGACAAGGGACTTGATTATAAGACCTTTACCTTTATGAACAGACTCCACGCTCAGTCTGATGATATTTGCCAGGGCGTAGTTGGAACTGGTCTTAAGGAATACGAAGGTCAGCAGGGAGCCGGAGATCAGGGAATGATGTTTGGTTTTGCTTGTAACGAAACCCCTACCCTCATGCCAGCACCTGTTTATTACTCACATCAGATTCTTATAAGAGCCTCAGAGCTTCGAAAGAGCAAGAAAATCCCTTGGCTCCGCCCTGATGCAAAATCTCAGGTTACAATTGAATATGACGGATATAAGCCAGTTCACATTGATACAGTTGTAGTTTCACATCAGCACGACCCTGAAATTTCACATGAAGAAATTGAAAAAACAATTATCGAACAGATAATCAAGCCTGTTCTTGAACCAACAGGCCTTCTTGACGACAAAACAAAGTTCTTCATAAACCCAACAGGACGCTTTGTAAAGGGTGGCCCGGACGGAGATTCAGGACTTACCGGACGTAAAATCATTGTAGATACATACGGTGGAATGGGTCGCCATGGTGGTGGTGCTTTCAGCGGAAAAGATCCAAGTAAGGTTGACCGTTCTGCTGCATATATGGCACGCTACATTGCAAAGAATATTGTAGCCGCTGGCCTTTCAGACAGAGCAGAGGTTGAACTTGCTTATGCAATTGGTGTTCCTTTCCCTGTAAGCATTATGGTTGAAACCTTTGGTACAGAAAAAGTTGAAAAATCAAAGATTGAACAGGCTGTTCTTAAGGTATTCGACTGTACACCAGCAGGAATCTCAAAGACATTAGGTCTTAAAGCTCCAATTTATTCAAAAACTGCAAGCTACGGACACTTTGGAAGAGATTCATTCCCTTGGGAAAAGACAGACAAAGTAGAAGAGCTTAAGGCTTTAGTATAACTCAAGACTCCTGATTACTCAGGATCTTCGCATCGTGTAAAGAAAAGGCTTATTCCTTCATTAGGAAACCTTTCCTTTACCTGTGCAATAACTTCTTTTACCTTCTTAGCTTCATCATCCTGGATATATGCAAAAAGAATAAAATTCATTTCGGGCCATACAGTATCACCAAGCTTTTTGGTCTTCAAGCCCTTTCCGTGAACCTCTGGAATAACTGTATATTGAATGTCAGGAATTTCGTTTTCCAGGCGCTCCGAAATATCATCCTGAACTGACTGATTGCTTATTATTTCTGCTCTATACATTTTGGGCTCCTCTTACCACGCTTTCTCATAACAAGACTATACAGTACTGGAATAATCAGCAGGGTAACGAACGTACTCGAAATTAAACCACCAACTACGGCAATTGCAATTGGACGAACCATGCTTGCCTGACCGTTTGTTGCAAAACACATTGGAAGCATACCAAGAATTGTAGTCAAAGTAGTCATAAGAACTGGGCGGAATCGGCTCTTTCCAGACTGGAAGCATGCTTCCTTAAGCTCAAGACCTCGTCCAACAAGAATATTCGTGTAATCGACCAAAATAATACCGTTGTTTACTACAATACCAATAAGCATGATAATTCCGATTGCAGACATGAAAGACAAGGCTTCGCCAAGAATCTTGTGAATCAAAATAACACCAATCAAAATGAACGGCATTGTTGCAAGGTTAATCAATGGAGCCTTGAATGATTCATAAGTAGAGGCCATTACACCGAATACAAGAAGAATTGCCATAATTGCAATCTTTGCATAGAACGAATACTGGTCCATTGTATCTTTCCAGGCACCTTCGTAATTTACAACTACAGATTCAGGAATAATAACAGAGCTTTGAATTGCATTGCGGATTTCTTCTTCGATTACGTTATCATTTTCTTCGGTGAGGTTACTTGCCCTAACGTGAATAATACGCTTCTGGTTTTCACGGCGGATTGAAACTGGTCCAAGTCCCTTCTTTGTAGAAGCAAAATTGGCTACACTGACCATTCCACCGTTTCCGCGTACAAAAATCGATTCCAGATCATTTATAGTCTTTCGGTCTTCAGGGCGGTATGCAACAACAACGCTGTAATCCTTTCCGTTATTTCTGTAGGTACAGGCTGTAGAACCGTTAATTGCATAGTTAATTTCGCGGGCAACAGTTGCAACATCAACACCCATAGCATAGGCACGTTCACGGTCAATTACAATTTCAACCTGTGGCAAACCTTTATCCATACTTATAGAAGGCTCACTTACCTTTTTGTTCTGAGCAACAACATCCTGAATTGCTTCTGCAGTATTAAGCGCTGCATCAAGATCATCAGAAAGAAGAACAATATCAACACTGCTTCCCATCCAGTTACCACGCCAGCCTTCACTGAATGCAAAACGTGCACTTGGGAATTCCTGGAAATGCTTTCTAAGCTTGTTCTGCATATCCTGAGCAGAATCAATCTGTTTTGCTGTTTCAGGCAATGCAATTGTAATGGAACCACGGTTTGTATTACGTCCACCAATAGAAGTAGAAACTGTTTTATAGCCCTTACATTCTTCGTAAACGTATTTTTCCATAGCCATAACAATTTCTTTTGTCTCTTCAAAAGGAGTTGCAGTTCCAAGAGTAATATTAAGCTGAACCTGATCATCACGACCGGCTGGAATCTGATTAATCTGCATTGTAGGAATAAAGCTTGCAGAAAGAACAAGAATACAAATAGAAGCGACAATTGTAATAAGTCTGTTGTTCAGCGCAGCCTTAAGAAGCTTTGCATAAAGATTTGTAAAGAAGTTGATTACTGTTTCAAATGCCTTGTAAATAATCTTAAGCAAAGGATTTTCAACAGGCTTTTCTTTTCTGTTAGAAAGTGGCAGGAACTTACCTGCAAGAACTGGTACAAGGAAAATAGCAACAAGCAAAGATGAAACAAGCGCAATTACAATTGTAAAGATTGCACCTTTAAACATTTGTCCCATGAATCCCAGGTCTTTAATAAAGAATACAAACGGAATAAATACACAAATTGTAGTAAGGTTACCCGAAATTACAGACATCAACATTTCCTGGCTACCAAGAATTGCCGATATTTTTGGTTTAGCGCCTCGTTGCCGGTATGCAAATATGTTATCAATCATAACGATTGAAGCATCTACAATCATACCAACCCCAAGGATAAGACCTGTCAAAGTCATCATGTTCAAGGTAAGTCCGAACATACTCATTGCAAACAAAGTAATGATAATTGAAAGCGGAATAGAAATTGAAATGATGATTGTTGATTTAAAGTTTTGAAGGAATACAAAAAGGATGATAACTGCAAGTATCAAACCCTGCCATGCCGAAGAAATCAAAGTATTGATTGTTTCGCGGATAGCATCTGTTGAATCCTGAATGATTTGCAAAGTAACATCAGACGGAATATTTTTTTCTGCCTGTTCAATCTTTTTGTAAACATTGTTTGCTACAGTTACAGTATTTGCATCTGACTGCTTTGTTACGCTTATATAAACACCCTTTTCACCGTTGATATACGATTCTTGTGTTGTATCTGCATAACCAATTGTAGCTTCACCAACATCCTTTAAGCGAATGGCATATCCGTTTATTACTGTGATTACAGTATCGTTTATTTCTTCAAGGCTTGTATATTCACCAATTGTTCTTACAATGTAGTTTTTGTGACCTTCCTGAACCTTACCGCCACCAAGCTCCATATTCTGCCTAGAAAGTGCGCTTGTAATTGTTGGAACAGTAAAACCGTAAGCCGCCATTCTGTTCTGATCAAGACGAACATTTACCTGAGCAGTTCGACCACCATAAACTTCGGCCTGACCTACACCATCTGCCTGTTCAAGAATACTTACAATATTGCTTTCGGCAATTGCTTTAAGATCATCAACTGAACGGTTACTTCTTATAAGAATACGCATGATTTCGCCGTTATCGCCTGTAAAACGCCAGATTGATGGAGTACTTGCATTTTCGGGCAGCGCACGCTTTACACGATCAAGCTTATCGCGAATATCGTTCATTGCTTCTGTAAGATCTGTACCATATTCAAACTCAAGCTGAACACTTGAATTACTTTCGTTAGAGGTTGAAGTTATATTTTTAAGTCCGTTTACGCTCATTACAGCGTTTTCAATAACCTTTGTAACTGTTTTTTCAACAGATTCCGGACCCGCATTTGTATATGTTGTATTAATTGAAAGACTAGGATTTTCTACTTCAGGCATGAGCGCAATTGCAACGTTGCTCAAAGTAAAAATACCTATAACGCCAAGAAGCGCAAATACAATTAATATGAGAACTGGATGCTCCAGTGTTTTTCGGCTTAAACTCATTTATTTTTTGTCTCCTTGAGGTGGGAACGCTCCACCAGGTGCATCAGGGCCACCAGCAGGAGCAGCCGGTGCTTCTTCCTTAAACTCAACGTTACCAGAAATATCTCGAACCTTTGCACCTTCATAAAGAGTAAGCATACCTTCTGTTACAACAACCTCGCCAGCGCTAAGTCCGTCAATAATCTGAACATAACCATCTACATTCTTTCCACGCAAAACCTTACGCTTTGTTACAGTGCTGTCATCCTTGATGATATACAAATAATATTCATCGCCGTTTTCGGTCAAAGCATCCTGTTGAATTGCAGGATATCCGCTGTAATCAACTGTGAAAAGTTTAACCTTTGCAAACATACCTGCGTTAATCTGAGGATAATTCTGATCAAAATGGAGGATTATTTCCTTTGTACGAGTAGCAGGATCAACTACAGGAGAAATACGGTAAACAGAAGCTTCAAAAATCTCATCACCATAAGCCTGGAAAGTAATCTGAGCCTTCTGTCCTTCCTGAAGATATGCTACATAGCGCTCCGGAACCTTTGCAGTTACCTGAAGATTAGAAATATCACCGATTTTTGCAATAACAGAGCTTGCATTAACCTTCTGACCAACCTTTACAGTAGAGGTAAGAATACTTCCGCTTATTGGAGCAGTTACCGGACTGTTTACATAGTAGCTTCCGGCCTCTGAAGGATCTATATAAGCAATAACATCACCTTTTTTTACAGAAGAACCAAGCGAAACATTAATTTGAACAACCTTTCCGCCAATAGAAGGAAATACATCAACAGAAACCTGAGTTTCTACTTCGCCATTAGTAATTACAAAATCCTTAAGAACAGAAGCTTCTGCTTTAACAGAGCTTACTGCAGTTGCAGCACCACCAGGACCTCTACCCCAGCCACCAGCGCCTGCCGCAGCCTTTTTATCTTTGGCCTTTTTTACAATTGCAACAGAAGCAAACGCAGTTCCGCAAATAAGAACAAGAACGACAATTGTAGTTATCCAGGATTTTTTTGTTGATTTTGTATCGCTCATCATTATCTCCTATTTTCCCAGAGTTCCGTATGGGAGCCCGAGTGTATCTTCTAAGGTTAAGATTGATGTCAGAATTGTGTATTTTTGATTCTGAACATTATATTTTGCCGAATAAAGGTTATCTTCTGCCTGCTGTAATGAAAGCAAATCTGTAGAACCCATATTATAGGCATCTTTTGACATATTATATGTTTTTTGGGTAAGCTCAACGTTCTTTTCAAGGAGCTCAAGCTGTGTAAGATTCTGCAAAATTGAATTATAACTGCTCTTTACCGAAAGACTGATTTCTGTACGCTTTTGTTCAAGATTCATCTGAAGCTTCTGAAGGTTTTCTTCTGCAGAATTAATACTCAACTTTGAAGAAGACCATGGGAAATAGCTATCAAGCGGAATGTTAACAGAAACTCCATAACTAAGTGATGATGATGGCTCCCAGGCGCCTTTTTTTGTTGGACCAGCATTAATTGCTTTACTTGAACCACTTGTGCTTTCAGACAAAGAAAATGTAATAGAAGGAGCATAACCAGAAAGCTTTGCCGCAAGGATTGTGTTTTTAGTAGTCAAAATCTGCTGTTTAAGTGATTTTATAGTGGCGCTTTCTTCAATTGAATCAAGTGAAGTTTGAAGGATTGTATCATCAAACTTAACATCAACCGCTTCATCAAGCTTTCCTTCAATATTTATGTCATCTTCAAGTCCAAGACCAATCAAAAGCTTAAAATTATCAATATTGCTCTGATACGTTCTCTTAAGATTTTCAATATCAGGAAGCTTTTTTTCGTAATTGTATTGTGAATTAAGAAGCTGAAGCTCCGGGAGTCTTCCCTGTTTATATTTTATAAGATTTGCTTCGTAGGTTTGTTTTGCAGTTTCAAGACTTCGCTGCTGGATTTCAAGGTTGTCATTAAAATAGATAAGACTGTAAAAGGTTTTTCGTACGCTAAGCTCTATACGACGTTTTGTTGTTTCAAGTGTTGCCTGCCCAGTCTGATAATCAAGAAGGGCTTTTTCCATAGAAGTTCGCAAAGCAGGTGTAAGACTCAATCTTAAAGAAGCACCAAGCGAATAATTTAAAGAAGAATCGCCGCCATCAAGTGGAGTGCTGCCATTTAAACCGGCTGATGCACTAACAGAAGGACTTATGCTGTTCCAGGAATATTTTTTCCTGGTTGCAAGCACCTCCAGATCCATTTTACTCTGCTTTATATCAAGATTATTCTGCAATGCAAGGTTTACTGCATCATCAATTGTAATAGTTCTGCTTGTCTGATTTTTGTTCTGCGAAGCCAAGGGCGAAACAATAAATAAAGCTGCAACTATTGTAAACAAACAAATCTTTTTCATATTCTTCCATTATAATAAATTGTTCAAATTATTCAAAGGAATGTTTTGTTATATCTTTTTTTTCTTGAGAAATTCAATTTTTGGCTTTAATATAGAAGAATGCAGGATTTTAAGGATAAAGAGTTTATATCATCGCTTTTACAAGAAGCAAAATTTGGACTTTGGAAGATGGAAGTCGAAAAAAACAAAGGTCCAAAGATCTATTTTGACAAAACAGCACTTGATATTCTTGGTTTTAAAAACAAGAATGCTGCTCCAGACGAAGTTTATGCCGACTGGCTGGGGCGGGTTGCTGAAGATTCCAGAGACACCACAAAACGTGCCATAAAGAAAATGCAGGAAGGCCTTTTTTCAGAAGCCCAGATTTACTGGCAACATCCTATCTTGGGCGAAATCAATTTATGGTTTGTTGGAATAAAAGAATACGAAAAACAGGGCGTAAAAGTTTATAAGGGCATGGTTCGTGGAGACCCTGATACAAAAACAGTTTCAAACGGATTTACTTTCTTTGGAATTGCCCAGGCCCTCTGCCGTGATTTTGAAAGTGTTTATTATGTAAATATCAAAACCGGTAAATATAAAGAATACATCAGTCAGGGAAAATTTAAAGAGTTCCGTTTACAAAACAAAGGTTCCGATTTTTTCAAAGAGTCCATCGAAAATATTCCAAAAATCGTTTATGTAGCCGACAGAAAACGTCTTTTAGATTTTATGTCCGAAGACAATCTGCAGCCGGCACTTAAGGCCCTGAAAACCCTTTCTATACGCTACAGGCTTGAAGTTAATGGAACCCCACAGTTCTACCGACTTACAGCTACCCCTTCTGTATCCGGCGATGAAAATCACTATGTATTTGGTATTCAGAATATTGAAGAAAATGTAAAAATTGAAAAAGAATATTCCGAAAGAATTCGTCTTGCAACAGAAATGGCAAATACCGATGCTCTCACCGGTATTAAAAACAGACTTGCCTACGAAGGAGCCGAAGAACATCTTAATGAAGAAATTCAGGCAGGAACAATCAGTCCTTTCTCTGTTGCAGTTTTTGACGTAAACAATCTTAAAAAGACTAACGACAAATACGGCCACGAAACAGGAGACACTCTCATTTGTGAAGCCGCCAGACTCATTTGTACAACATTTACACATAGCCCTGTTTACAGAATTGGTGGTGACGAATTTGCAGTTATTCTTCTTGGTGCCGATTACTTTGACCGCGAAAAGATTTTTGCAAAATTCAAAAAGGCAGTTTCGCGCAACCGCAAGGAAGGTGAAGTTGTAGTTGCCGGAGGCTATGCCGATTTTGTATTTGCAAGTGACAAATGCGTTGCCGATGCCTTTGAACGCGCCGACGAAAAAATGTACGAAAATAAAAAGAAGCTAAAGAAAAAATAAATGGAACTTCTTTCTAAAAATCAGATTGTACAAATTATGGAACGCCTCAAAAAGCAAAATCCAAATCCAAAGTCGGAGCTGGATTATGTGAACCCGTACACACTTCTTGTGGCTGTAGTTCTTTCTGCACAGGCTACCGATAAAAGCGTGAACCTTGCAACAAAGGAGCTTTTCAAGGTTGCAGATACTCCGCAAAAAATGCTGAAGCTTGGCGAGGAAGGTCTCATTCCATACATAAAATCTATTGGCCTTTATAAAAATAAGGGCGCAAACATCATAAAGCTTTCACAGCAGCTAATTGATGATTTTAACAGCACAGTACCCGATACCCGCGAAGAGCTTATGACCTTGCGAGGCGTTGGACGAAAAACTGCAAACGTTGTTTTAAATGTAATCTTCCATAAGCCAACAATGCCTGTAGACACTCACCTTTTGCGCATTTGCCCAAAGATTGGTCTTGCAGAAGGAACAACTCCAGAACAGGTGGAAGCCTCACTGCTTCAAAGAATCCCTCCGGAATATCTTGAGCATGCACATCACTGGCTTTTACTTCACGGAAGATATGTCTGCACTGCTAGAAATCCAAAGTGCAAAGAGTGTATAATAAATGATATATGCAAAGCGGGATCCATGAGCTTGTCGAAGGGCCCGCAGAAGGAGTAATCAATGGACGAAGTATCTGAAGGTCTTAAGAGCGCCGGTTCTTCTTTTATGGAACAGACCTCTTCATTTTTTACATGGATAAAAAGCTTTCTCACATGGGAAAATCTTTTTAAGCTGATTGGAACACTTATAATAATTTTCATTTTCTGGATTATATTCAAAATCCTTGTACGGGGAATTAAAAAGGTTCCAGAGAAAAAGCTTCCAAAGGCACGTTCTCTGATTCTTATAAAGTTTTTGAGATACGTCTTTTACGTAATTGTTGTAATGTACATTTTAAGCTTGTTTGGAGTAAAACTTGGTGCTATATGGGGCGCTGCAGGAATTGCCGGAGTTGCAATCGGTTTTGCTGCTCAAACAAGTGTAAGCAATTTGATCAGCGGACTTTTTGTAATTACAGAAGGTGCTATTAAAATTGGCGATACTATCATTGTAGACGGAATTACCGGAGTTGTAGATTCTATCAACCTTATTTCTGTTACAGTTCACACACTCGATAACGAAATGGTTCGTATTCCAAACTCTACAATCATCAATGCAAACTTGATGAATAAGTCTTTCCACTCAAAGCGTCGTCTTACTGTAACATGTCCTGTTGCTTACGGAAACGATTTGCAGCTTGCACTCGATACATATCTTAAAGCCGCAAATGATTGTGAAACTGTTTTGAAGGATCCTGCACCAGCTGCCTGGATAGACAAATTCGGCGATTCCGGAATTGATATTACTGTTGCAGTTTGGTTTGACCCAAAAGATTTCTTGAAAACTAAGAGTGATCTTCACATTGCAATTTCAAAAGAAAAAGCACTTGCCGGCCTTGAAACTCCATTCAATCGTCTTGATGTTTCAATGGTAGACAATGCCTAATTATTTTTCCCAGTTTGACTGGAACACAATGATGTCATTGAACGCCTGGCCAAAAAATCCAGCAGCGGAATATGACATCAAAAAATATCACAAAATCCTTTCACCAGATTATCCTGATTTTTTAGACAGATATATTTCTCTGCCAATTCTTAAAAGGCTTTCTGGTGTTGGATTATTGTGCGGTACAGACTGGACTCACCTTTATAAAAACCGATTTTATTATTCACGCCTCGACCATTCTGTTGGAGTAGCGCTTATTATCTGGCATTTTACACACGATAAAAAGCAGACACTGGCAGGACTTTTTCACGATGCCTCTACACCAGTTTTTTCGCATGTCTCTGATTTCAGGAAGGGAGACGCTCTTACACAAACTACAACAGAATCAGAGAATGAAGCGTTATTAAAAAATGACGAAGCATTGCGTAAGCTTTTGCAGGAGGATGGTCTTACAGTTCAACAGATTTCTGACTATCACATCTATCCTGTTGCCGACAATGAAATTCCACAGCTTAGTGCCGACCGCCTTGAATACATGTTTCCATCCGGCATGGCGCTTGATGGAACTTGGGATTTGCCTTCAATTGAACGAGCCTACAATGATATTGTGATTTTGAAAAATGAAGACGGCATAGATGAGCTTGGCTTTAAGACGCTTGAAATTGCCGAAGATTATTGCCGCCGTTTTTGTATGATTGGTCACATCCTTCAGCTGAATGAAAATAAGCTTACACTTCACATGCTTGGACAAATTATGAACATGGCAGTTGAACAAGGAATTTTAAAAGAAGAAGATTTTATGAATAAGAGCGAACAGGAAATTATGAACGAGTTGGATCATATAGCGGCCCTTCGAGAGCCTCAGGGACCGCAGGTCGAAGAGCCACTACCACATCTTGCCCGCCTTTACAAAACCTTCCGCACAATGACAAAAATCGAGCACACAGAAAATGCCTTACCACAAGATGAATACTTTTCAATTTCGCTGAACGTAAAACAAAGATATATAGATCCTCTCGTGGAAGCGGGGTCCCTGAGCTTGTCGAAGGGCAACACCGTGGCCCGCCTATCGCAGGTTTCTCCGTTTGCAAAAAAAATAATAGATGATTTTAAAACGTACAGTGATACAAAATACGGCTGTGTAAAATTGGTTGATTAAAAATCAGTTAGTTTTGTTTTGATTTTCTTAAATTAAATTTTTTATTGCACCACCAGATAAACAAAGTTATTCCCCAGGTAACCAGGAGCATAACAGGAACTGCAATAAAAGCATTCGAAACTTTTTCCCCTAAAAAACCATACCAGTCATAGGTCTTAATTGGTTCCCCGTTTCCTAAATGAACAATAACATTTATTGAATAAAAAACAGCATAAATCAGCATTGGAATTATACCTGTAATTGACTGCAAAAAAGTAAGAGAACTTGCTCCTGGTTCAAAGAAAATATAAGCGGCAATGCACAAAAGCGGAATTGTTAAATGGAAAAAGAAATTATTATCAATATAAAGAATGTACCAATTCTCACCAAATTGTGGGATTAAAAAGAACATTGTTACAATCATTGTAAGAGCAACACCTGTCACAGAAGCAAGTCTCAAACAATGAATAAAGGTTGAAGCCCGCGGCGAAAGCTCTTTTCCTCTGGCTTCAATTATAACATATATAAGGGCAGTAACTCCCGCAAGAATATTTGAATCTACAGTAAAATATTTAAGAGCCGCCAGATATGAAGCAGTAAAAGCCCTAACCTCTTCTGTGCGGCTCATAAAATTGACTCCCAGTACCATACATGTTGTTGCAAAAGTAACTAATGTGAAAATAACACAATTTATGATAATGGAAGCCTTTTTCATATTTTAAATTAGCCTAATGTAATTTCTACATTAACCTCTTTCTTTCCTTCAACATATGGAACTACGCATCCGTCTACTGCTGTGCCATCTACAACCATTGATTTTACGCCCTTACATACGTGGCTTGGATTTTTGATTGTGATGTTGTATTTTGCACCTCGGAAAAGACGTGTTGCAGTAAAGCCATCCCAGTTTGCAGGAATAGAAGGATCTACCTTAAGTCCGTCAAAGTCTGGCTGAATACCAAGGATATACTGGCTGATTGCAACCATGTTCCATGCGGCAGTTCCTGTAAGCCAAGAGTTCTTTCCCTGA
>JAEEGL013874558.1_pt1 | contig 13557 bp, 13 predicted proteins | sample 9134231 | NCBI WGS metagenome assembly JAEEGL01 (sample SAMN16246548, study PRJNA631951) | gut metagenome | biome: gut microbiome; feature: rumen; material: fiber-attached | host: Bos | place: Iran: Karaj | collected 2018-10
ACATCCAAGTTCTAATACTAAATAGTCAAGACTTTCAAGTTCATCTATATATTCAAATACAGCAGTACCAATATTACCAGCTAGAAGTACTTTATAGCCATTATCTTTAATCATTTGATATATTAATGAACTAGTTGTACTCTTTCCTTTTGTTCCTGTAATAGCTATTATTTTACCTTTATAAAACTTTAATAGTAATTCTAGTTCAGAAGTAATTTTATCTTTAAAACTACTAATATCAATTGTATTAAAAGCTATTCCTGGAGATTTTAATATTAAATCAAATTTATCAAGATTATCTAAATAATTATCTCCTAGTTCTAAAATAATATTATTATCATTTTTAATTAATTCATTGTTTTTAATATTTTCATTTTTATCTCTAATATATATTTCTTTGTTTGGTAAGTGTCTTCTAATTAGTTTATATGTGGCTATTCCTTCACGTCCAAAGCCTAATATAACTATTTTTTTATTCTTTAAGTTGTTAATTATATCATTTATCATTTAAACCATTCCTTTAATATTTTCTCTTGTTCATCATTTAAATTATTATCTTTATACCATTCTTTAAGTAAATCAACACTTGTATCTTCAAGAGTGAAGTGTTCTTTATAATATTTTAATAAATATGGAAGTTGTTCTCCTTTTAAGGATTCTATTGTTTTACTAACAGCATATCTATTTTCATAAAATGTACCAACGCAATCAAATGGCTTTAAATTACCATGACCAGTTAAATCTATAAATAATTGTAGAAGTTCTTCTTTTTCAAATAAATCTTCTTTAAATATATTTACTAATTTATCTTTATACAAGAAAGGTGAAAGTATTATAAAAACAAATAAACATTTAGCACAATTATTACACCAAACCCAAGGTTCTTTTTTACTTCCTTCATTGCAACTTTTAAATATACTATGGTATTTATCAAATTTTGAAAAAAGATACGCTATTTGATATTCACTTATTGGTCTTAAAAAACTAAAGTATTCAGTATTTACATATAAATAATTACTTGAATATAATCTAAAATCATTTTCATATTCTAAACTTTTTGAATATTGATGATTAATATTTCTACCATTAATATTTGATTCATTTGCTGAATTCTCATTTGATAATGCAATATATTTTTTATGTGTTAGGTATCCAATTAATGTACTTAAAAATGATATCATAGCAGAAAAAGGAGTATGACCATTAATAAATCCTTTTGAATTTAAATCAAGAAGATTCTTATCAATTATTCTTTCTACTTCAATTATATGTTCATAATCAAATCCACTAGCATGGGCACATTCTAGTGTAACCTCTTTTGGATTTACAATAAAACATAAGTTATCAGGTCTTCTATTTAATAATTCAATAGTGACATTACTATCTTTTCCACCACCAATAGGGAATATATAGTCTGTATAATTTTCATATTCTTTTACAAGTTCTATTTTATTTCCTGTAGTAGTAATATTAATAAAATCATCATATTCTATTTCAATATTATTTCTATATCTTAATTCTCCAAGTCCATTATAAAATAATTTTTTAAAGAAACTCTTTTGTTCTTCATTTAAATATCCACATTCAATAATAAAATTTTTTGAGAAAGTACTTTTCCAATAAGAAATAGCTTCAACAATACCTAAATTAAATACTAAGTTTTGTAGTACTTTATTATCTAATATTTTTTCTTTTATATAGTTTTTTTTCTTTATAGTGATTGTAGGATTAAATTCACAAAGATTAGTAATTTCAAAATTATATGTTAAATAAATATTATCATCATCTAGACTAATCATATATTTTTTATATTTAAATTCATTATATTTATTTCTTAGTTCAAATGCTTTTGTATTATTATCCATATAATCACTTCCTTTTTTAATTATATCAAAAAATAATATATTTATTAATATAAAAGGCAATACTTTACTTTTATGATATAATATTTTTAGGTGATAAATATATGAAGAAGTACTATTTAATATTTATTTTTTTATTAATAGTTATGTCTATTGGTTTTTATTTATTAAAAAAAGAAAAAGTTAAGATTAGTGATGAAGAAATACTAAATTCAAATAATATAGTTTTAATGTTTAGATTTTCTAATATGAGAAGTTCTTACTATTATATATTTACTATTAATGAAGTAGAGAAAAGTTTAAAGTCTCTTGGATATAAAGATGAAGTATTATTTGAAGCCAATCTTGATAATGAAGATATTAGTAAAATAAAAAATGCTATTGTAAGTAATCATGTAAATACTTGGGATGGATTTGATAAAGCAGATAATAGAGTATCTGATGGTGAAATGTTTACTTTAGACTTAAAAATTAATGATATTAAAATATATGCAAATGGTAGTAATTCTTTTCCTAAAAATTATAGAGAATTTAAAAATAAAATAAATGAAATAATTAAAAAATATGATATAATTAATTAGGAAGATAGGAGTTAATTATGGATAATATTAGAAGTAGTCAAATAATTAGTATTTTAGATGCTTTATCAAGAGTAATTGAAATTGATAGAGCTAGTGCTGTAAAACGTATACATGAATATGAAAGTATGTCTGATAAAGAAGTTATTAAAGATCTTTCAATGTTTATTTATAATAATTTTAAAAATGATTCTGAACTATATGATTATTTTTTGAATTTAATTAGAAATATTAATCCAACTCTTATTCCAAGTACTGATTATATGAAAAAAGAACTATATAAAATGTTTATGAATAAGAAAGATAGTATGACTATTAATGATAATCATAAAATTGTATGTAGTTCATTAAAACAAATTGCTTCATTATTTAATGATGAAGCAATAGATTATGTGGCAGTTGGAGCTCTTCCTTGTTATTTAGCATGTAGTGTTCCACTTTCTAGATATCATGATGATTTGAATTTTATGGTTAATGAAGATGATTTAGAATCAGTTAAAACTATAATGGAGAATGCAGGATATATATTTAATGATTATAGATTCCCAGATTTAGATGAATTTCATGAAATGAAAACAAATACACCTCCACATCAAGTAATAGCACAAAGTCCATATAATGATTTTCATATTGGATTTTTCACTTTTGTACGTAATAAAGATAATTCAATTACAACTACTGAATATTTACAAAGAGAAAATAATGGTGAAGTAATAGTGGATAGACTTGAAAGAAATTATTCTCCACTTGGAACTAGATTAAGATTTGAAGATGAGTTTAAATATGGTGGCGTTTTAATAAAATCATGTAGTATTGAAGAAGTGTATAATTTAAAAGGAACACTAAGAAGACCAAAAGATATTGCAGATATGGAAGTATTAGAAAAGTTTGTTGATAAATCAAAATTAAAAGAACTAAGACAAAATACAAATACAAAAGAAATCAAAAAAAACATACCCTTTGAAAAAGGTATGACGATGTAAAAAAGAATGATTAATAACTAATCATTCTTTTTTTATTCAGTTTTATCTTCAGCTTTAGGTTCTTCTTTTTTAGGTTCTTCAGCTTTAGGTTCTTCTTTTTTAGTTTCTACTGTTTCAGGAGCAGCAGCAATTTTTTTAGCAAAAATTGATTTAGCTATATCTCCAACAACTGGAATTTCAGGTGCATCATTATTTACTACTTTAACAATTCCCATAACTAATACTACAATTTGTAATGCCCATAATACAGTACCAACAAATGGGATGTGAATTTTGAAAAATCCTTCAATAAATCCAAGTGCAAAGTTTAGAATAAAAACAGCAATACTAGCAGTAATTGATTGGCAGGCATGAATAGTTGTTTTTCTATCATTATCCTTAAATGCTACTAGAACAATAAGTCCTCCTAACCATCCAAATAGATAAGAGATAATTCCTCTCATTTTTCCATTGTCCATTATTAATCCTCCTATTTCATTAATTCTATTACTATTATAACATAGTTATTATTAGTTTTCGATATTTTTTTTATTTTGTTTTTGATATAATGTATTTATGGAAACAAAAGATATATTAAAAAAATTAGATGAATTTAATATTTCACTTAGTTCTTTAAAAACAGCTTTAGATATTGAAGGTAAAAAGAAAAGAATTAAAGAGCTTGAAGAAGAAATGAGCAAAAGTGATTTTTGGAGTGGGGATGATACTTCTTTAGTAATAAGTGAAAGTAAGAATTTAAGAAAAATAGTAGATAGTTATTCTAGTATTAGTGATAGTGTTAATACATTAAAAGAGATGTGCGAACTAGAATTAAGCGAAGAAGATAAAAATGATATTATATTAGAAGTTGAAAAAATAGAGCATGATATAGACAATCTTAATTTATCTACGTTTTTAAGTGGTGAATTTGATAGCGCTAATGCATATATTGAAATACACTCTGGAGCAGGGGGAACTGAAAGTAATGATTGGGCTAACATGATACTTAGAATGTATACTAGATTTTTTGAAAAAAATAATTATAAATATGAAATAATAAGTAAAAGTGAGGGTGAAGAAGTAGGTATTAAAGGATGCACTTTGCTTGTTAAAGGTTATTATCCATTTGGATATTTAAAAGGAGAAACTGGTGTTCATAGACTTGTTAGAATTAGTCCATTTGATAGTAATAAAAGACGTCATACTTCTTTTGCATCTGTACTTGTTACTCCAGAAATAAGTAAAAATATTGAAGTAGATATTAAAGAAAGTGATTTAAAAATAGATGTTTTTCATTCAAGTGGAGCAGGTGGTCAAAGTGTTAATACTAGTGATTCAGCTGTTAGAATAACACATATACCTACTGGAATAGTTGTTTCTTCTCAAGTAGAAAGAAGTCAACTTCAAAATAAAGAACGTTGTATGGATATGCTTAGAACTAAATTATATATAATGCAAGAAGAAAAATTTAAAGATAAAGTTAAAGAATTAAAAGGCGATGTTATGGATGTTAACTTTGGTAGTGCGATTCGAAGTTACGTGATGTGCCCATATACTCTTGTTAAAGATACAAGAACAAATTATGAAACAAGCAGTGTTGATAAAGTACTAGATGGCGAAATAAGTGGCTTTTTGGAATCATATTTAAGACTATAATAATAGTCTTTTTTTAATTTACATTTTTTACAATTAACATTCTTAAATATAGAAATATGCAAATATGTTTGATATAATATATAGTGGAGAAGATTAAAATGAGGTTATTTAGAAGAAGAGATACTAAATTGATAACAGGTGTAGTTTTAAAGAAAGATGCAATGGCCAAGGCAGTTATGTTTGTCTTAGGTTGTTTAATTTCAGCTTTATCATATAATTTATTTTCAGTTCCAAATAATTTCGTAGATGGTGGACTTGGTGGTGCTTCAATTGTTATTAACCATTTTTTTCCAAGTGTTGAACCAAGATTTACAATATTAATTGGAAATGCTATATTAATATTTATAATGCTTTTTACTCTTGGAGGTAAAAAGTCATTAATGAGTATTATTGGTGCTATTACATATACTATATTTGTATATTTAACAAAAGATATTCCAGCTTTAATTAATTTTTCATTTGATAATGTTTTACTATATGTACTTGCTGCTGGAGTAGTAGGTGGATTTGGAGAAGCACTTGTATATAAAACTGGATTTAATACAGGTGGTAATAGTATAGTAGCATTAGTATTACAAAAGTATATTAAAAGACCAATTGGTAAATTACTTAGATACATTGCAATTGTAGTAGTACTTGGTGGTGGTATAGCATTTGGATACACTTCAATTATGTATTCAATCATAATTATATATATTTCAACATATCTTGTTGATAAAATGATGATTGGAATAAGTGAATCAAAAATATTTTATATTCACACAAGTTGTGAAGAAGAAGTAAAAGATTTTATTTTAAAAGTAATTGAAAGTGGAGTTACTGAGCTTGATAGTCATGGAGCTTTTACTCATAAAAGAAAGAAAATACTTATGTGTGTAGTTCCCACTGATAAGTACTCATTATTAAAAAGTGCAATTAAAGAAATAGATCCAGATGCTTTTATAGTAGTAGGGGATTGTTATGAAGTGCTTGGAGGAACTAAAAAAAGAAGACTTGATATGGAAAATGATTAGGAGGTATTATGCAGTTAATAGAATTTAGAAATGTTTATAAAAGATATCCAAATGGTGTTTCTGCATTATGTGATGTTAATTTAGAGATATCAAAAGGTGAATTTGTATTTATTATTGGTGAAACTGCTAGTGGTAAATCAACTATTATAAAATTATTATATAGACAAGAACGTCCAACAAGTGGAGAAGTGTATGTTGGAGGTATTAATGTTGCAAGACTTAGAAATGGAAAAGTTTATAAATTAAGAAGAAAATTAGGAATAGTTTTCCAAGATTATAAATTACTTCCAAAAATGACTGTATATGAAAATGTTGCATTTGCGCTTGAAATATATGGCCTTAAGAAAAATGAAGTTAGAAAAAGAACATTAACTGCTCTTGAACTTGTTGGTTTAAAAGATAAAATTAGAAGTTTTCCAGATGAGTTATCTGGTGGAGAACAACAAAGAGTTTCTATAGCACGTGCTATTGTAAATGATCCTAAAGTATTAATATGTGATGAACCAACAGGTAACCTTGATCCAAAGACATCAATGGAGATTATGAAAGTAATTGAAAGCATTAATAATAATTTAGGAACTACTATAATAATGGCTACTCATGATGAAAAAATAGTTAACAAAATGAAAAAAAGAGTTGTTGTTATTGAAAAAGGTTTAGTAGTTAGTGATACAATGAAAGGAAAATATAAAAATGAAGCCATTTAGAATATTAAAAAGTAATTTTATAGAATCCTTTAAAGGTGTATTTAGAAATTTTTCATTATCTATTGCTAGTATTATTTGTATTACAATTACATTAATATTAGTTGGACTTAGTATGTTTATAACTCTTAATGTTAATAATTTTACTGCTGAAATAGAAAAAGATATGACTATAGTTGTATTTTTAGAAAGAAAAGTAACTGATGAAGAAATAGATAAAATAAAAGAAAAAATTGAGAATCTTGATAATGTTAAAAGTATAGCATTTAATTCTAAAGAAGATGTTAAAGCTAGTATGGAAAAAGAAAGTGATGTATTTAAAACTATTCTTTCTGAATATGATGAAAGTAATAATCCATTACAAGATTCATTCTTAGTAAAAGTAGTTGATATTAATAATATAGGTAATACTGCTAGTGAAATTGAACAAATTGAAAAAGTTAGTCTTGTTAAATATGGAGAAGGTTCTGTAGAAGAATTAGTTAAAATATTTGATTTAGTTAAAAAAATTACTTATATAGCAGTTATTGCTCTTGTAGTAGTTACTGCATTCTTAATTAGTAATACAATTAAAATAACAATTCAATCAAGAAAGAGAGAAATAGAAATAAGAAGATTAGTTGGAGCTAGTAATGCATTTATTAGACAACCTTTCTTCTTTGAAGGAATTATTATTGGCTTTTTAGGATCAATTATTCCTGTATGTCTTTGTTGTTTTGGATATGATTATATGTATAAAAGATTAGGTGGGAAAGTATTTACAGATATAATTAAATTAATTAAACCATCTTCAATTATATATATAGTTATGGTTTCTTTAGTTGTAATTGGAATAGTAGTTGGTGCTTTTGGTAGCTTTAGAGCAGTAAGGAAGTATTTGAAAGTATGATGAAGAGATTTAGTAAAATATTTTTATTCATATTTTGTTCTTTCTTTATGATTTATAATATAGAAGCAAAATCTCTAAAGCAATTAAGAGAAGAACTTGCTCGTGATGAAGCAAGACAAGCTGAATTAATAGCTGAACAAAAAGCAAAACAAAAGAAAATAGATGCCGCTAATAAAGAAGTAGGAGCTCTTGCTAGTCAAATAAATTCTAAAGAAACAAAAGTTGAAGCAGCAAAATTAGAAGTAAAAGAGTTAGAAAGTAAAATTAATGATAAGAAAAAAGAAATAGAAAATCTTTTATCATTTTTACAAATATCTAGTAATGATAATATTTATCTTGAATATGTATTTCAAGCTAAATCATTTTCTGATTTTATATATAGAAGTGCAGTAGTTGAGCAATTAACTGAATACAATAATGGCTTAATTAATGATATGTATAAAATGATTGAAGATAATAAAGTACTTCAAGTTAAATTAAAACAAGAAATAAATTCAGCAGAAAAATCAATAGATGATCTTGAAAGAATATTAAAAAAATATGGTCTTGATATGAATGATCTTGATAAAAACCAAAAAGATATAAAAGCTGATATTAAAGCAAGAAAAGTTGAAATAGCTGAATATGAAAAAGTATATAAAAGAAATAAATGCGATGAAAATCTTGAAATAACTAAATGTGTTGATGTACCACCTGCTGGTGAACTTGTTCGTCCTTTAAAAAGTGGACGTATGACTAGTAACTATGGTATGTATGACCCTTGGGATAATGGTAGATGGAGAATGCATAATGGAGTAGATATTGGTGGAAATCCTGTTGGAACAAATGTATATGCATCTGCTGCTGGAAAGGTTAATAAAATAGTAAAGAAAGCATATTGTGGTGGAAATATTGTATATGTTCAACATACAATAGACGGAAAGAAATTAAGAACATTATATATGCATTTACATTCTATTAAGGTTAAAGTTGGAGATATAGTTACAGCTAATACAATAATTGGAACAGTTGGAGGAAATGAAAGCTATGAGCATTGTTCAACTGGAGCACATCTTCATTTTGGCGTAATGAAAGGATGGGAAGGAACTACATATTATAATCCAAGAAATTATGTTCATTTCCCAGCACTTGGTTATAGATTTACTACTAGATGGTAATTAAATCACTTCATATGAAGTGGTTTTTTCTTGAAGATTAATTTTAAATAACATATAATTAAAGAGGTGAAATATATGTCATTTACATCAAATATTAAAAACGAAATTAGTAATATTGAATATGATGAATCAGAAAAAATGAGTGAGCTTTCTGCTATACTTAATATTGGTATAAGAATATTCGATAATAGATTTGAAATATATACAGAAAACATCAGTATAGCAAGAAGAATATATAAATTAATAAAAGAAACTTATCATGTTAATATAGAAATGGATACTAGTGAAATAAATACTCTTAGAAAAAATAAACTAGTATTATTAAGCGTTAGTGATAAAGTTGATTTAATATTAGAAGATTTATCAATAACTAAAGATGGTAAAAGAATATATGTACCTAGTACTTATTTGGTTGATGACTTAAAAGATAAACAAGCATATTTAAGAGGAATATTTGAGATATGTGGAAGTATAAATGATCCTAAAACAAGTAGATATCATGCTGAATTTGTTATATCAAATTATGATACAGCATTATTTGTTAATGATTTATTAAATGAACTTTCTTTTAACAGTAAAGTAATTAAAAGAGATAAAAACTATATGGTATATATTAAAGAAAGTGAAAAGATTAGTGATTTTATTAAAATGATTAATGCTACTACATCACTTTTCTATTATGAAGATATAAGAATATATAGAGATCATAAAAATATGACTAATAGACTTAATAATTGTGAACAAGCTAATGTTGATAAAAGTATTAACGCATCACGTGAACAATTAGAATTAATTAGTAGATTAAAAGAAATAATAGATTTTGATCTTCTAGATGATAAAATTAAAAATATATGTATTTATAAAGAAAAATATCCTGAAAGTTCAATGGGTGAACTAGCAGAAATAATAAGTAGTGAAACAGAAATACCAATTACTAAGAGTTGTATAAATCATAGATTTAGAAAAATAAAAGAAATGATTAATGAATATGAGAGGAATAAAGAATGAAAAGGATTTTAAAATTATTTAGTATAGTATTAATAGTTATTCTATTATTAGGTGGGTGTGAAAAAGAGGAAGAAAAAAACAATAATGAAAATAAAGTAGATAATACTAAAATAAAAGAAGAACAAGAAAAGATAAATTTATTAGATAATATTGTTACTAAAAAAGTTGCTTTCTTTAATGGGGAATTTAATGATAAAACTATTATTTTAGAAGCAAAAAATAATAATAATAGACCTCTTTATTTACATTATTCTTTTGAAGTATATGATAAATCTAAAGTTAAATTATTTAATAAAGAAGTAATTGTTAGAGTAGGAAGTAATAGTAGTGCATATGTAGTAGCAGTTCAAGATTTAGAAGAGTCTTCTTTTGATTATTATAGTTATAAAGTAGATATTCTAAATGATAAATTGGATGATTATAATTCAATTAAAAGAGAAATAAAATCAGGATTTAATGATAATGGAAAAGAAATAGTAGTAAGTTTTAATAATACAGGTATTAGAACAACTACTGTATATGGCTTACTATTTTTCTACAAGAATAATAATATAGTTGCTATAAAAAATGTTGAATCATATAATTTAATGCCTTATCAAACTAATTATATTAAAGTAAGTTACCCAATTAGAAAAATAAATAAAAAAATATCATTTGATACAGTTAAACTTGTAGTTAATGAAGTTAGTACAGAACTTTAAAAGATTTACTTGTAAAGTAAGTCTTTTTAAATGGCGAAATTGTTCACAAATAAAAATATTATTGTTATAATATAATTAGACTAGAGGGATAGGGTGTGTGATATGAATGGTAATCTAAAAATTAGTTTCGAAGATGGTAGAAGTTTTGATGTGGTGTATGGAACTAAAGTTAGAGATTTATTTGATTTAGTTGGTAATGATGAAGTAATAGCTCTTAGAATAAATGGAGCTGCTGTTCATGCTGATTATGAATTAATTGAAGATTCTAAAGTTAGTTTTATTAATATGAATGATAGAAATGGATCTAAAATATATATGGCTGGTTTAAAATATGTTTATATTAAAGCTATTAAAGATGTTTTAGGACCAAAGACTGTTATTAATATAAAACATTCATTAGATAAAGGTCTTTATACAACTATAGAAGGGTATGATAAAGTAGAAAAAAGTTTAATAGGATTAATTAAAAAAAGAATGACAGAAATAATTGATAGTGATATGGCTATTAATGCTATTAATGTATCTAAAGATGATGTACTCGAATATGTTTTAGATAATGATGAATATGAAAAAGCTTTAAATTATACATATAAGACAAATGATTCATTTACTATGTATGAGTTAGATGGTGAATATAATTATTTCTATGATATATTACCTGCATCTACTGGAATACTTAAAAAGTTTGATTTAAAATTATTAAAACCTAATGGAATAGTTTTAGCTTATCCTATTAATGGAGTTGTTCCTAAATATAATCCAGCACCAAAAGTACTAGCTTCTTTTCAAGCATATGAAGATAGGCTTAAAAGTATTGGAGTTAAATATGCAGGAGATTTAAATAAATTAATAGTAGATTCTAAAATAAGAGATTTTATTCAAATAAATGAAATATTATATGACGAGAATTTAAATAATATAGCACAGATGATTAATAAAGATAGAAATATAAGAGCAATCTTTATTTCTGGTCCATCATCTAGTGGTAAAACAACAACATCTAAAAAATTAGCATTATTTTTAAATTCATTTGGTCTTGATACATTAGTATTATCAACTGATGATTATTTTGTTGAAAGAGAAGATAGTCCAAGAAAAGCAGATGGAAGTTATGAATTTGAAATAATTGATGCTCTTGATATAAAACTATTTAATTCACAAATAAGAGATTTACTTGATGGAAAAGAAGTAGTAATACCAACATTTAATTTTATAACTGGTAAAAAAGAATATAAAAGAAAACCAGTTAAACTATTAAAGAATCAAATATTAGTAGTTGAAGGCTTACATGCTATTAGTGAAAAAATGAATTCAGCTATTGATAAAAAGAATAAATTAAAATTATATATTAGTCCATTTATGCCAGTGGCATTAGATAGACATAATCATATAAAAACAACTGATTTAAGATTAATAAGACGTATGGTTCGTGATTATAATCATAGAGGTTATTCAGCAGAACAAACACTTACTAATTGGATGGGTATGAGACATAGTGAAGAAACTTATGTTTATCCATATCAAAGGGAAGCAGATATTGTTATTAACACATCTTTAGCTTATGAAGTTGGAGTACTAAGAACATATGCTGTACCATTATTATATTCAATTAGTAGGGAATCTGAATTTTATGAAGAAGCTGTAAGAATTTTAAAATTTATGAAGTGTTTTATTAATATACCAAGTGAACTTGTACCTGAGAAGAGTGTTTTAAGGGAATTTATAGGTAATAGTTATTTTGAATAGGAGGAATATATATGTTAAAAATAGCAATTAATGGTTTTGGTAGAATAGGTAGAACAGCACTTAGATTATTACAAGATGATAAAGATATTGAAGTTGTTGCAATCAATGATTTAACTGATCCACATCAACTAGCATATCTTTATAAATATGATTCAGTTCATAGAACAGTGTATTATCCAATAAGTTTTGATGAAGATGAAATGATAGTAAAGAATAAAAGAATAAAAGTATTTGCTGAAGCTGATCCATCAAAATTACCATGGAAAAAATTAGGTGTTGATGTAGTACTTGAATGTACTGGAGTATTTACTTCAGTAGAAAAATGTCAAGCACATCTTGATGCTGGTGCTAAACATGTTATAATTAGTGCTCCAGCTAAAGATGAAGCTAAAACTATAGTTTATGGAGTAAACCATGAAATATTATCAAAAGATGATAAGGTTATAAGTGCTGCTAGTTGTACTACTAACTGTCTTGCACCTGTAGTTAAACTAATAGATGATAAGTTTAATGTAGTAAAAGGATTTATGACTACAGTACACGCTATGACAAATGATCAAGAAACATTAGATATTCCTCATAAAAAAGGAATTATGTCTAGACGTGGACGTGCAGCATCTTTAAATATTGTTCCAACTACAACAGGAGCAGCTTCTCAAATTGGAAAAGTAATTCCACATTTAAATGGAAAAATGGACGGTGTTGCATTTAGAGTACCAGTAGGAGATGGAAGTATAGTTGATGTAACTTTAGAATTAGAAAAGAATGTTACTAAAGAAAAAATAAATAATATGTTTAAATCTTCTCAAAGTAAAACTTTAAAATATACAGATGATCCAATTGTAAGCTCTGATATTATTGGTGAAGAGTGTGGAGCACTTGTTGATGGCTTATTAACTAGTGTTGTTGAAAGCGATGGAAAACAACTAGTAAAAGTAGTAGCATGGTATGATAATGAAGTGGGCTACACTGCTCAAATGATTAGAACTATGAAGTTATTTATGTAAGAGTCAAATGGCTCTTTTTTTATTGCACTTTTTATGGTAGAATTACTATGTATATAGTAGGTGGAGAATATGAATAATAAAAAAGGATTTACATTAATAGAATTAGTGGTAAGTATAGTACTAGTAAGTGTAGTACTTGTTACATTAATAGGGTCACTATTACAACTAAGAAGTGCATATACAGTGGTACATGAAAATAGTGATGTAATAGTATACACATCCTCAGTAGCAAGAGTAATAAATAGTGATATAAATGAACATAGTGGTATAAGAT
>JAEEGL014228538.1_pt1 | contig 13557 bp, 15 predicted proteins | sample 9134231 | NCBI WGS metagenome assembly JAEEGL01 (sample SAMN16246548, study PRJNA631951) | gut metagenome | biome: gut microbiome; feature: rumen; material: fiber-attached | host: Bos | place: Iran: Karaj | collected 2018-10
ATGAATAGCCCTGTCAACACCACCACCTACAATGGCTCTGGGATTGGCGGAATTAACAATTACATCCACCTGCATTTTCGTTATATCGTTTCTGACAAATTCCAAAGGCATGACATTCAACTCCCGTCAAAATTCTATATTATCATTCTACAATCACAGCAAATACTCCTTTTGTAGCGATATCATTATTCATAATAAAAAATGGAGGACGCCTTCAGGCATCCTCCATTCTTAAAATATAAGTTTTCTACAGCTGTCAAATTACCAGTCATTTAACACAACAATCTCATATAGGCTGTTATTCAGCTATCAGATTACCAGATCATTCAGCAGATTTCGCAACACCACAATCTCATCCTTTGTAAAGGTAACGCCTTTCCCCATGCGGCTCCTGTCCGGGGACCATTCCCGAATGTCATACTTTGGATTAAGGTGATTCCAGGAAACCAGATTCAGCTCCTTGTGCCAGCCCCGTCTGTCCTCAGCAATTACTCCAAACTCCTCCTTGATTTCACAGGTAATTTCTCTCTTTTCGTTGTTTTCCATTGTAAAACACACTCCTTGATTAATAATATTATCTATATCTGTATTTTATCAAATTATTTTAGGTTTGTAAATAAAACAGAATAAAAAAGAAGGTTACTTTCGCAACCTTCAAAAATTATTTCATATTTCCGTCCCAATGACGAAATAAATTATTCTCCACATTTAAGCTGTCACAGATTTTCCCCACCAGCATATCCACCAAATCCATTAGAGTTTTTGGCTGATGATAAAATCCTGGACTGGCTGGAATCACCATTGCACCCAAACGGGACACCTTAAGGAGATTTTCCAAATGTCCGGCATGCATTGGGGTTTCACGAGGCACCACTATAAGGCGGCGGCCCTCCTTTAGAATCACGTCAGCAGCCCGAGTCAAGAGATTATCCGTAACCCCAGTGGCAATACAGGCTACCGTCTTCATGGAAGCGGGCACTACCACCATGGCATCAGCCCTAAAAGAACCACTGGCAATGGAAGCACCGATATTATGTACATCGTGAAGCATGTCTGCACTGCTCAGAATCCTCTCATAAATGTCAGGACACTCAAACCTCACTACCTTTTCGCCACTCTCCGTAAGCACCACATGAACCTGATGCCCAGCTTCCTTCAACACCTCTATAAGACGAAGGCCATAAATACTGCCGCTGGCTCCCGTTATTCCTACTATAATTTTCATACATCCTCCAAAATCCCCATGATTATACAGCTTCAAAGGCATTTTCAATAAGCCTGAAGCTCATGCTGCCACTTTTTGGTGCCATAATTTCCAGCACATCAAAACGGTAATAATAATCATGAAGCCCCTTATATCTGATATACGCCTGGGCGGTACGAACTATTTTCTGCTGCTTGAAATAATTTACTGCTTCAGCCGGTGCCCCAAATTTTACGGAGCCTCTGGTCTTAACCTCCACAAAGGATATGGTGTCTCCCTTGCTGGCAATAATATCTATTTCCCCGGTCTTTGCCCGATAATTTCTCTCACGAATAAAATATCCGTGATTCTCCAAATACTGGGCCGCAGCCTGTTCTCCCTTATTTCCCAAAATCTTGTTGTTCATTATATGCCTTTCATTGGCGGCATCTGATTTTTCATATCCTTGCGCCGCTGGTCGATCCTATACACATAAGCCAGAATTTCAGCCACAGTGGTATACAACTCTGTAGGAATTTCCTTGTCCAGTTCCAGAGCCATAAGCATATTAACCAAGGACTTATTCTGATAAACAGGCACCTTGCCCTTTTTGGCAGCCTCCAGTATATTTTCTGCAACATGGCCTTTACCCTTGGCCACTACCTTTGGCGCCATATTCTTTTCCGGATCGTATTTAAGTGCTACGGCTTTCTTCTCAGCAAGGGGATCCATTTCCGGATCTTCCTGAGGTCGCCTTCCTTTATTCATCATTATTTACAGTTCCTATCTTCAAATCAGTTAGGTTAATCGGCGTACTATAAAGGGCCTTGCGAATATCTGGGAGATATTCCTTAAATTCGTCCACAGCCTCATTATCCGAGAACACTACCCTAAGGTTCAGATTATTGCCGTCATACAGGCGACACACCACATCCACGGCACCAATTTCATCTGTCAGAACACATACACGGAACCATGTATCCTTACGGGTAACACCGTACTCATCCTCATGTGGTGGTTCATCGTAAATGTGAAGATATGCAGGATAGCTAAGAGTACCATCCCCCACATACAAAGGCATCATATAGGAAATAGACTTTTGACCGTCAGCCTTAAAGGCGCCATCACTGTCCATGGAGCCCTTTATAGCATTGGTAAAATTGACAATCTCCTTGCTGGCACTTCTGTACTGATAGCCCTTCATTTTCTTTAAAGTGCTGATATCCGCCAGCTGCATAAATGCCCACAGCTTTGGCAATGCATCAAATCCCATTTTCTGGGCCGCCTGCTGAACTGAAGCCGGCATATTGCCTTCTATTGTACGAAGCAAGGTATTTAGCTGCTTGGCATCCTGCTCAGACAGCATCCCCTGATTCTCATTGATAAAATTGTTAAGAAGCTGAGTTTCTTTAGGAGTCAGCTCCATATTTTTCATAATCAGCTGTCCAGCGTCCTTTAAAGCCAAGGCCACTTGTTGGCTGTCCATTTGAGGCAGCTGGTATTGGGTGGTATTGGAAGCAGGGGCATTATTATTTTCAATAGGCTGCTGAGGACCGAAACGGTTGAAAATACTTCTAAACAAAGGGTTCTGCTCCACGGGACCATTCATTCTGGCAGAGGTACCCTCATAAGCCATACCAATATTATTTAGGCGCACATTAATGGTCTCACGGCCAGGAATCGTAAAATTGGTCTGAGATTGGGCACTGCCTTCCTCCGCAGCCATAGCCGATTGATTAGGCATAGCAGTATTTTGCTGAGTGTTCTGATTCCCCTGAGTCTGGGCCATCCCCTGTGATCCCTGTGGCATAGCAATATTTTCAGCCATTACACTGGTAGCATTAGCAGTATTACCAGCAGTATTGACAGTAGTACCCGTTGTCCCCTGCTGAATCTGACTTGCCATTTGAGGGCTATTGCCCCCCGGCTGTGTCTGATTTGCCATCTGGGAGCCATTGACTCCAGTCTGAGTCTGTTGGGCCCCTTGCCCACCGCCATTGACTTGTTGGGCCGCACCCTGAGGCATATTTTCGATCTCTGAAAGCACAGTATTGCCAGCAATATTATTGGTCGAATTAGCAGCAGCCCCGGATTGAGCCGTTTGTCCCCCCTGAGGAGCAGTCTGTCCAACCTGATTAGCCATTTGGGCAGAGTTCCCCGTTGCAGTCCCCTGAGCAGGTCCCTGCTGAGTCTGGGACTGGGCTGCATCACCAGAAAATGCACTTTTAGGGAAAAAGGCATCCACCAATTTATTTAAGATATTTAGACCTTCTGTTGGCTGCTGAGCCCCCTGGGCTGGCTGAGGATTGGTAACAGAAGCCAACTGGGCAAGAAGCTGCTCCACTTGCTTTGGCATTTCCTCACCTTCAGGAAGCTGCATCAGCTGAAAGGCCAATTTGTTGATATTCACTGGCTCCATGGAGCTGTTGTTGCCAAGAACCGCCTTCAAATTGTCGAAAACAGTCTGCAAGCCCTCGGAAAAATCTCCCAGCTTTCCCTGGTCAGCCATCTGACCAAGCTGTGACATAATTCTGCCCAAGGTATTAAGCTGCTCCACAGAAAAGCGCTGACTGGCCAAAGAACTGCCCACGCCTTCTCCCACAGTTCCTTCCAATGTAAAGGCATTGCGCATGATGTTCTGAATGATATTTTTCAGCTCACTTGGAATAGCATTTTCCGCTTCCGAATGATGGGTGGAAATCTTAGACAAAACACCTGCCATATTATCTATGGAATTTTTTATATTTACATCTGTACGGGGCGAAAAGGCAGAACCGGAACTTCCGCCGCCATCCCGTTTGACAGATAGCTTATCACCTTTAGTTTCTTGTGTCCGTTCCGCAGGTTGTACGGACGGCGTCATTCCTGTTACATTTGTTGGCAAGGCCTTTCCACCTCCTGAATACCAAAATACTGGTTATCATTTTATAAAAGCAATAATATATCGATTATTATTTTTAAATGCGTGATTAATTATTAAATAAATTGCCCACTTCTTCTGTTTCTTCCACCATTGATTTTATAGGCTCAAAGGACAGCCTATGAATAGGGCATGGTCCATATTTGCGTACAGCCTCAATATGGCTCCCCGTTCCGTATCCCTTATGGCCGGCAAATCCGTATTCAGGGTACTTTTTATCGTATTCATCCATCAATCGGTCACGGGAAACCTTGGCAATAATGGAAGCTGCCGCAATAGATGCAGACTTGGCATCACCTTTAATAAGAGATAAAGAGGCCATAGGAAGATTTTCCAGCTTCACTGCATCCAAAAGCACCTTATCCGGCTGTGGTTCTAAGGCAAATATAGCTTCATACATGCCATTCATGGTTGCCTGCAAAATATTCACTCTGTCTATGGTACGTTCATCCACAAAGACCTGCTTTACACTCACAGCCTTGGCCATTATTTCATCATAAAGCTCGTCACGCACCTTTTCAGACAATTTTTTGGAATCGTTGATTTTGGGAATAATAAGCCCCTCTGGAAGAATAACAGCTGCCACAGATACCGGTCCTGCCAAAGGACCACGGCCTGCCTCATCAACACCCGCAATAACAGTAAGGCCTTCATTTCTGGCCTCATCCTCGTAGCGGTACATGGCCTTGACACGGGCTATTTCCTTTTGCTGCTTTTCATAGCGCTTGATGATTTTTCCTGCTGCCGCCCGGGAATCCATCTTAAGAGCCTCCAACAGCTCCGCTGTAACTTCGCCAGACGCAAACAAACCCTCTATTTGTTTTATCGACAAGTCTGCAATATTCATTAATTCTTCTCCTGAGAATTCTCGGCTTCCTCAATATCAGGTGGCGTATCAAGACTGACAGTGCCCAGCTTGCCACTTCTGAAATCTGTGAGGACAATACGTTGTGCCTTTTCCAGATCCACCACGCCGCCCTTCACAAGACAGCCCCGTTTCTTTCCAATAAGCTCTAAAAGCTCACCAGAGGTTTCCGGCAATTCATCTGTAATCTTGTAACGTTCCTTAATACGCTCAGGATACAGCTTAATCATGGTATCGAGGAACACACCGGTGATAAGCTCCCTGTCAACTGCCTCATCGTTGATAGCCCCAGTAAAGGCCAGCTTAAGGCCTGCATTCATATCCTCAAACTTTGGCCAAAGAATACCCGGAGTATCCAAAAGCTCCAGACTGTCAGCAAGGCGAATCCACTGCTTGGCGCGGGTTACCCCTGGCTTGTCCGCAGTCTTTGCCTTGTTTGAACCAGCAAGACGGTTTATAAGAGATGATTTTCCCACATTTGGAATACCAAGAATCATCACTCTGGCAGAGCGAGCCTTGGCCCCCTTAGATACCAGCTTTTCCGTCTTGGAGCGAGCCAGCTCCTCGGTGATTTTTACCAGTTGCTTAGTTCCCTTACCCTGGGTGGCATCCACGGCCACTGCCTGAATACCCTTACTGCGGAAATAAGCAACCCATTTCTTGGTTATGGCAGGATCCGCCAAATCAGATTTATTCAGTGCCACCACCTTAGGCTTACCGGCAATAATCTCCTGCAGCATTGGATTGGCACTACTATATGGAATACGGGCATCCAACAGCTCAATTACCACATCCACCAGCTTCAGATTTTCAGTGATAATTTTTCTGGCCTTGGTCATATGACCAGGAAACCACTGCACATTAGGCAACACCTGCTCCGCTGCCAGCTTTCGAGTGCTCTCTTCCCGTTCCTTTATATAATCATTCATATGTAAACTCCTATCTAAAATTGCATAAAATAACATATTAATTATACGGCCCAAGGTATTTATTGGCAAATCAACTTTTCGGGGCAATCAAGTATGAGTCACAATAAAACCCCGCTTTCACAGGAGAAGGCTATTATTTAGCCGATACCATGAAAACGGGGCTAGGTTTTGAGATTATTCCTTTACGTATTATGCTTTTGTTTTAGGCAACCGTTCCTTTATCTCCTTTAGCATTTTCTCACCCGCACTATCAAGTGCTTTTAGGGATACTGACTTGTTTCCAATACCGCCTATTACAGTACTGTCAGATGCCTTCTCGGTAAATTTCCCGTTATATAGATATTTTCCTGTTGTCAAATTTAATATCTTAAGCGGCACAACAGTAGTTATATCCTTACCAATGGTAAAAAAAGTCATTTTATCACGTGCTATAAATGGCTGTACTTCCAAATAGATACAATAATCTATTCCTGAATTTGCAAAGGCATCCATAAAGTCAGCCCTTTCTGCCGAACCTGGATCATCATATCCTGATTGTTTCAGTATTTCCATATACGGGGCACCATCAATTAACTCATAATCTGTTTCAGGCAACGCATTGTTTAAGTATTTGAATATTTCTCTGTCTACTTCATCATCGTAAGTAGACTTGGAATTGTTCAAGTACATTATAGCAACCTTAGGAAGCTCTGATGCCTGTTCAGTGGCTGGCTTATTATACTCAGCCATTATATTATCAATACGTTCTTTTATAGTATCTTTGCCATTTTGACTGTCTAACTTATCAGCAGTTCTAATTCGTTGAACCAAATTGGTTTGCGGTGTACTCTGATGAATATCAGCATCTGCCAAAACAACACTATTAAAGCTTAATAATACAGAAAACGCCACACCTAACCCCAGAATTTTTTTCTTAAGCATAAATTATCCCTCCGACCATAATATCCAAACGGTACTTTACAAGCTCATCCAACCTTCTGCCCCTCCTTTATTATGTTTCTATAATACGGGAGTGTATTCTTATATTTGGTGAACTCATATGGCATCACCATATACCTGTCTGTACCCGTCTTTAATAATAACAATTATTTTTTCAAGGGATAAAGACGTCATTTTGCTTCACCACCAATCAAAAAAAAAATGCACCGATTATACAAAAAAATTATATCATATATTTTCCATCAGCACATAATCCTATAAGTATATAATTACACCTGCTGCGGCATTGGATTCTTTCCTTCGTATACAATTTTCCGATAATGCACAGGATCCGTATCTCCTTCAGTACTGATGCAAAAGACAACAGAATCCGGACCAAGACCCAAAAGCCTTTTTATATCTGCATATTCTTCTTTCCCGGCAATCAGATTTACAAGGCCAGTGGTCACGGCCCCGCTTTCTCCAGATATTATTTTCGGATCCGTCCCCTGTGGTGCTGCCAGCAAGCGCATTCCATAGGCTGAGACATAATCCGGGCATTTGAAATACCAATCCCCAAAGTCTCTAAGGATCGGCCAAGCAATTTTACATGGTTCACCGCAATTAAGGCCTGCCATAATAGTCGGAGCCTGTTCCACGGCTTCATGGGCCTCCCCGTCCCCCACCAAAGCAGACTGATAAATACATGCCATATTTTCCGGTTCCACCACGCCGATGGCTGGTCTCCTGCCCTCATAGCGATTCACCAGATATCCCGCAACTCCACCTGCCATGGCCCCTACACCAGCTTGCAAAAACACATGGGTAGGCACAAGCCCTTGTTCCTCCATCTGTATGCAGGCTTCCTCCGCCATGGCTGTATATCCCTGAATAATCCAAGATGGAATATCCTCATATCCATCCCAGCTGGTATCCTGAATCAGAATCCACCCATGCTTCTCCGCCATCTTTGCAGCATAGCGCACGGTATCATCGTACCCACTCTTCGTGATAGTGACCTCCGCCTTCGGATTGACATCCCTAATGGCCTGAGCACGGAGCTCACTGGAGCCTATGGGCATATAGACATGAGCCACACAGCCAAGCTGTCCTGCTGCCCATGACACACCCTTTCCGTGATTTCCGTCCGTCGCGGTAACGAACACCATCTTGTGAACAGCCTTCTGGTACTCCGGCTTTTTTAAATCAGAAAAGTTAATTTTCTCTGCATCAAGGCCAAGCTCCCGACAAATCACCCTGGTAATTGCATAGAGACCTCCCAGTCCCTTGAATGCGTTCAGCCCAAATCGCTGTGACTCGTCTTTCACAAAAAACGCCTTTACTCCCAGCTTCTCAGCCATAGCATCCAATCTACGGAGCGGAGTCTCATGATAATCAGGGTATCCCCGATGAATCTTTTGGACTTGGGCAACAGCCCCTTCGGACAGAAACGTAGGCCCTTTCCCCTCAGACTTGGCGGTGTTCTGTATCACAGATACGCAACCTGTTCTGTATTCTTTCATTGTAATTCCCCTTACCGCCCAATGCACTCTGCCAAAAGGGCCTGGACACGATACACATCAGCATCTTGGCTGAAGGTCTTTACAAGAGGTGTAGCTCCCATGTCTGCCACCCAGATTTTCAGCTCTGCATCAAGATCAAAATGACCCGCTGACTCTACCTCAAAATGGCGGATATTCTTATATGGTATGGAGTGATAATTCACCTTCTTGCCTGTGGCACCTTGGATATCCACTAATATCAATCGATAATCAGTAAAAATCATCAAATCCCGAATCCACTGATAGGCCTGTATTACCTTTTCATTTTGCCCCAGGAGTTTGGCATAGTCCTTTTTTACGTCTTCAATGCTTGTCTGGGATGCATTTCCCATCAAGCCACTAATAATCCCCATAGTTCTCGCCTCCTCTACCAGACAACTTCTATACTAACATTATATATCTTATTTTTTATTCATGCACAGTAATATGTTCATCCCCCAGCAAACTGCCGGTTATTACTGACGAGTTAATATTATGGTTATCAAAGCCCCGTTTTGCGCGATCTAAGCTGGCATTAGCATAACAATAACGGCAACCATGAATACAGGTGTCATATTGCCCAATGTCGAAGCTCTCCACGCAATTACAAAGCGGTCGCTGTGTTTTGGCCCTGCTGCTGTTAAGTTTCCTGCCAACTATGCGTTCAACCAATTCTCCATCTATGCAGGCTCCGTGGCCTATTCCGTACCTTTCCAAATCAATGGCCTCAGAGCAGGTTTGAAGTACAACACCACTCCCCTTGGCAATATTTGACATTCCCGCCGCCAGCTCATTCATTTCCTCCTCAGAAAGCTCATGGAGATTAAGCCCCTGAGTGTTCTTTTTCGCCTTGGCATACAGGTCAATAAAACTGATAACACACCGCTCCACACAGGCTGCCAATGAATCAAGGGTATTTTTGAACCATTCCAGATGTCCCTCTATTGTGTAGCTTTCATTTAATAAAATAGGGTCATACCGCCATACTACCCGTTCCCGTCCAAGTCTCTTGGATAGCTCATGCACAGTGTCAATGATATCATTTTTATCACGAAGATTTGCCTCCACATCATGTCCGTAAGGCGTTATGGACACCTGTACATAATAATTGTAGTCTTTAAGATTATCCAATCCCTTTAACATAGGGGCCGGGTCCTTTGTCCAAAACACAATACAATCTACAAAGTCAGGCTTTAAAGATATACGGCTTACCTGCTTTCGATTGAACGGATTTACCACATCCACATATCCCGCCTTTAACCTTCGGCAAAACCAGTCAAAGTAAAAAGCCGGTATATCCGTCCGCCTGCTGGCACTAATTATCATAAAATATCACCACTTAACTACATAACCCCAGCATTATAATTTATACCATCAATAACCTTTCTGATTCCTGCCCAAATTGATAAATCAGTAAAAATGTCTGCCACGCTGCCCTGGTCAGTAAAAGGTGACTTCTGAAGCACAGAAAGGTCAGTCATCATGCCGTTATGAACAATGTATTCCACGATTTGGTTCACGAAATAAATCTGTCTGCTATCAAGATTAGTATCATCCAAAAACTCTGCAAAGGCTTCCTTGGCGGCATTCATATCCAAGCCCACAATTTCACGCACTAATTCGCCAAGAGGCTTGTGACCATATTCCCGCTCGTAATCCTCTTGGGAACCAACTTCACTCCATAAAATCTTTTCCAGTGATTCTATATCCAACCGTGTCAATGGCTGATTCGTCCTGAGATGACCGCTGGTGAACAGTTTTCCCGTATCATCTTTTATCACATCAATACAGTTCATCATGGTCTGATAGGTGGAAAATACGCAATGAGCCGTATAATTATCTTTATCTTCACATAAATTAGTGCACGACAAATCTGGCAGTAAATTCACAAAGCTGCGCTTTGCCTGCGTAACCAATGAATTACGATCTGCCAAAAACAATATATTTTTTATCCAGCCAGCATCCAATAAAACCTTACAAAGGGCAATAACCGTTCTGGTTTTACCAGAGCCCGTGGCCATAACCAGCAGTGCCTTACGACGATTTTTTCGATCAAAACTGTCACATACAGACTTAACTGCACCCTCTTGGTAATATCTTCCGGCAATATCCTTATCTACATAAATATTTTTTAAACTGGTGCGCATTGCCTGTAAATTAAACAGCTTTTTCAAATCCCGCTTTGAATAGATTTCTGCCACTTTACGCTCTGGGTATTGATTATCTATTATTCTGGTATCAAAACCATTTGTAAGAAATACCACAGGTCTTCTGCCATACTGTTTCTCGATAATATCCGCATACAGTTTGGCTTGCTGCCGCCCCTTTGCCACATCCACGCAAGTCCTCTTTGCTTCCATGGGCCACATTATTGCCACAACGACGGATAAAATCCATCCTCTTCCACAAATCAGGGCCAACAATCTGTCTATATTCTTCAGCGTTCATCAAACTTTGCAGATTATTCTGATATGGCACAGACAAATCTTTATCTACGGAATACATCCATTTTACAGCGAATTCCATTGCCCTACGGCTATTGATAATACTAGCCTCAGGGTCCAGCAATATTATTTTTTCTGCTGAAATTGCCACATCAGAAAAGCTGTTAAATTGTGGGTCTTGCTTTAGATAATCAAAATTAGTGTACATTTTCCTATATCTCCTAATAATGAAATATTAAAGTCATGGATCAACCCATAGTATTTATTCTTCCCTTATTATACATCTGTTTTTAAGGGATTTTTTACTGAAATCTTATTTTAATCTGTAATAGCAGGTACTTTTACCATTGCCCTCACGTCTCAGTTCGCCGGAAGCAACTAACTTCCGAAGAGCACCTTCCACGGAGCTAACGCTGAGTGCAGGACAAAGCTCCCTTATATCCTGTTTCGTAAAACGTCCAATCTTATTCTGTGTTGCAAGCCGTACCGTATCAAGTGCAGAGCGTTTAGTCTCCACAAGTGCAAAACGGTCTTCAAAATCCTTATAAGCTGCAAGTATTGTTCCGAGCAGATACTTGATAAACGGAACTGGATCGTCAGTCCCCTCGTGCCATCCGTCCTGTGATGCAGACAACGCATTATAGTATAAATCCTTATTCTTGGCGATTTTTGCCTCCAAAGATATATACTTTCCAACGTAAAAACCACTCCGATAAAGAAGCAATGTTGTCAACAGTCTGCTCATTCGGCCGTTTCCATCGTTAAACGGATGGATGCAAAGAAAGTCATGAATAAAAACCGGAATCACTATTAGCGGTTCAAGCTCCATATTCCCAATGACTCGATTATATTCCTCACATAGCCTATCAAGTGCATCCGGGGTCTCGTATGGTGCAAGCGGAGTAAAGAGTGTTTCTTTATGACCATCTGGATAGGTTGCACTAATATAATTCTGCACAGTCTTCGTCCTACCAGCCACTGGGTTATTCATGTGACTATAGAGGATTTTATGCAATTGAAGGATATAGTTCTGTGTTATTGGAATAGAGTCAAAACTCTCATGAATAATTCCCAACACATCCCTGTAGCCTGCGATTTCCTGTTCATCCCGGTTCCTTGGAGTGGTTTTCTCTTCAACAAGTTGTCTGATTCTAGTATCTGTAGTTACGATTCCTTCAATGGCATTAGATGCCTCAGTACTCTGAATCTTGGCAATCTCAACCAACTTCTCAAGTTCCTCTGGTCTTTGCTTCAGATACATTTCCTGCTTTCCAACCGCTTTATATATGGCAGCAATAAGCCCAAGTAAATCGGTGTCCCATTTTTTATCCCTGATTAACGAGTAGTTAAACTCCCTCATTCCCTTACCCCCTTTCTCTTTCCCTTAAATCGTAGCATATTTTAAGGGAAACTCCAAGCATTTAAGGGAAATTTCCCTTAATATCATCGTACATTTAAGGGTAAATATCCAAAATCAAGAATGTGCCTTGTTACTTCAAATTCGACTACCGGGATTTGTCGACTTACCCAAAATACTCCAGCATTAAACTATCAAATGATGTTTGCATTTCATCCAGTGCCTTTTGAATTACAGTTTTTGTTATTACAGTGATACTTTTTCTATTTTACAGCCTTTTCCTATATTTAAATTTCGATTAACTAAACATCTCAGGCTCTTGATTATATAAATCCAATAACCACGGCTGTGGAACATATTTCAACATAATTTCATCATTCCAGCCTAATGAAAAAACCTTCTGTGGCATGTGTAAAAATAGATTATTTACAAGATAAATCGTATCTCCAGAGTTCTTATCCAAAGTAATTGTTTTATCTTCACTTCTCAAAACCTGCAAAATTATTGATTTTTGCCTTGTACTCAGTGTCTGATATCTTTTCTTTAAATCCACTCTTATCTTCTTATTACTTCGGTATGAGGCAACCTGAGCTATAACAGAAAAAAACATCATTGTTGAAATCAGTGCCACGCTCAATAGGAACACTATACCTATAATTCGATTCCACAAAATCGGCAATTCATCAAGATTCATAATCATCAAAATATTCTTTGGTAGGAATAAAAGCAATCCAGTAAAGATTGCGCTAGCAACCAATGCTGGTGTTATCCTTTTAAAGATAAATAATTCTTTTTTAGTACTTATGTACGATTTAATGATACAACTTTTTAACTTACTCATCAAGTAATTTAATTTAGTCATTTCCATGTAAAATGACTAAATTGAAACTCGAAATGACATAATTAAATCGCTACAACAAAAACATATTAAAAAACGGCAAATGCCCAAATATAGCATTTGCCGTTTTTATATTATCAACTTAATATCATTTTTCCTTATAAGGCTTATAATCCAGTGGCTTGGTGCAGCCCCATTTTGTGGCCACTTTTTGAAAGTTTTTGCGCTGTACTGTTTTAAACAGCAGCTTTAAAAATAGGCGCAGAGGAAGTGGAAAGATTTCTGGCCCGGTGAATTTACGGCATTCATCAGAAAAGAAATCGCCATTTTGAGCGAAAATCTGCCCCATTTTACGGTAAGGCTCGGTTATTTTATCCCGTTCCTTACCTTCAGCAAAACGTATGCCGAAATTATCCCCCTTTACCAGGGTTCCACCATATTTGCACCCCAGCTGCCCGGCCAATAATCTTAAATAATTCTCACCGCAGCGAAGCTGAGCGCCTTCAGCAAAACCACTCTGTAAAATAAAGGACAATCGGGTATTTTCATCCTTGGGGGCAAG